>JAEIGA010010880.1_pt1 | contig 13796 bp, 12 predicted proteins | sample 9270691 | NCBI WGS metagenome assembly JAEIGA01 (sample SAMN17057246, study PRJNA624740) | gut metagenome | biome: biome; isolation source: fecal sample | host: Bos grunniens | place: China: Xizang | collected 2019 | reverse complement strand
CTGATTCACACTGGACTGTTCATCATCTTCTGTCACAGAATTTTCTTTTACAAAGAATGCTCGCACAAATCTGGATGCACTGGAAAAATCTCCAGGCAGCCCTATGGCACCCATTCCAAGGCTGTAATTATGCAGTGGAAGTGCCTTATCAAACTGATTGACACTTGGTCCCACCTGCAATCCCATATAGTTGTTTAAATTCATCAAATGATATTCAAATGGCGGATTATTTGTCAGCACTTCAAATGGATTGTCATGTACTTTCAGCCCCTCTTTCATACTTTCTACAACCATACTGTGTTCTTTATCACTAATCATCCAGTGAAGGGGCGATAATGGCAATTGTTCGCTAAAATTCACATGTACCAACGACAAATTCTCTAATAATTCTTTCACTTGTTCAATGTTTTTACATTTTCCTAACACCCATGGAATTAATTCAAATGGTGTGATTTTATCTTTTTTATTTTCTATCTCCGGATTTTCATACACGGCATTTCCAGGAAAATTCAGTCCTGCCATACTAAGCCCCCATTCATTGGTGGCTTCATAATAAAGCGGATAATCATCTACCACTGTGGCCATACCAATCATCCCATAGTGGTGTTTTAACGGCTCTGCCATGCACATCTGAAATTCAAAATTTCTCGGCGTAATTACGACAGATTCCCCATATCCTCTTTCTAAATCCAAGTTTCTTCCAAAGTAACCATCTTTTGTTTTAAATGAAATTGCTGTACACATAATGTTCTCCTCTTCTTCATTCTCATAACAATCATGTTACCCCCTCACAATATAAAATACTCTTTTCTTTTGAATTTCTCAATGGTATGATAGGAACAAATAACTACGAAGGGGATTTTTATATGTCAAAAAGAATTTTAATTCCTAACACAGACCTTTCTGTATATCCAATTGGTCTTGGAACTGCAGATATCGGTTTAAAAGCAGATGCGCCAGCACCTGACCGTGTTTTTGATACATACCTTGATCTTGGGGGAAATTTAATCGATACTGCCCATGTATATTCCAACTGGGTTCCGGGAGAACGCGCCCGTTCTGAACGTATCATTGGGGACTATTTAAAGAGCAGCGGCAAAAGAGACCAGATCATTTTAATGACCAAAGGCGGTCATCCAGAAATCGTGGAAGGCGCTCCAGAATGGGGAAAAGTTCGTCCAACTCACGAAGCAATGGTTTGTGACTTAGACCACTCTTTAAAACAGTTACAGACAGACTATGTAGACGTTTATTTTTACCATAGAGATAACAGATCCCAGTCCATTGAAGAAGAAATTGAAACCATGGAAGGCTTTGTAAAAGAAGGAAAAATCCGTTACTATGCATGTTCAAACTTTGATGTAGACCGTATGCTTGCAGCTTACGAATACTGCAAAGAAAAAGGCTATCGCGGTTTTGTGGCAGACCAGTGTCTGATGAACCTTGCCATGAAATACATGAATGAACCTGCAGATCCTACCCTTCGCTGTATTCACGGTGAAAACTATCGTTACCATATCAAACATCCTGAACTGATGGCGATGCCATTCTTTGGCAACTGTGCCGGATACTTCCACAAATATTTGGCAAAAGGTGCTGATGCTGTGGCTGATATGTATTACGATACAGAAAACAACCGAAAAGTCGCATTAAAAGTGAAAGCACTGGCAGAGAAATATAACTGCTCAATTACACAGGTTGTTATGGGATTCTTTAAATTCCAGCCATTTACCTGTATTCCACTTTACGGAACTTCTTCTCCGGAACACATTGTGGATGCATGCGGCACATTAGATGTTCCATTCACCGCAAAAGATTACGAAGAATTATTAGACGTTTAGGAGATTCCAATTCATGAGAAACATTAAATTAACCATCGAATATGACGGTGGCCGTTACCAGGGTTGGGCAAGACTTGGAAAGAATGAATCCAACAATTCCATTTCTAACAAGATTACTGAAGTTTTAGAAAAAATGACTGGTGAAAAAGACATCGAACTGTTCTGCGGGTGCCGTACCGAAGTTGGGGTACATGCCTACGCACAGGTGGCAAACTTCAAGACAGACTGTTCTTTAAAATGTCTGGATATCAAACATTATTTAAATCGCTATCTTCCAACAGACATCGCTGTGACTGACGTACGAGAAATGCCGGAGCGTTTCCACGCACAGTTAAATCCCGTTTCTAAAACTTACATTTACCGTATGACCATCGCTGATGTACCAAGTGTTTTCGAAAGAAAATACACTTATCACTGCTTCAAGGCACCGGATGTAAAACTTATGCAGCAGGCTGCACAGAGTTTGATCGGTAAACACGATTTCAAAAACTTCTCCACAGCGAAGAAGTCAAAATCCACCGTTCGTACCATTCAGGAAATCGATATTTACGGTGATGCAGAAGAAATCCAGATTACCATTCAGGCAGATGATTTCTTACACAATATGGCAAGACTGATCATTGGTACTTTACTAGAAATCGGCAATGGCAACAGAAAAAAAGAAGACATTGACCGTATTTTCGCTGGAAAATCCGCTGTCAGCGAACCTTGCGATCCAAAAGGATTGTTTTTACAGGAAATCAGCTATTCATCAAAAAACTTTTAGAATCCGAAGCAACTCTAGATCTTCCGGCAAGTGTTTTAAAAACAGTTCCGGAATCACAGTTCTGGTACGCATAAGCATTTAAATGAACATAAAAAAGCAGGAACTTTTCATTAGTTCCTGCTTTTCTTCATTTCTTAACGATCTAAATTCCAGCCATGTTCTCCATGGTAGATCATCTGTTTTGTCATACCGCCATCGATACAAATGTTTTCTCCGGTAATAAATCCTGCCTTTTCAGAACATAAGAACAATACCATGTTGGCAATGTCCAATGGATTTCCCACTCTCCCTGCCGGCTGCTGAATGGCATCTGGACCTTCATAAACAGTAAAATCCGTATCAATCCATCCTGGTGAAATAGAATTTACACGTACTTTTCCGGAAAGGCTTACTGCCATGGCATGGGTTAATGCAGCGATTCCCCCTTTTGCCGCTGTATAACTCTCTGTCTGAGGCATACTCATACGGTCTCTGGAAGAAGACATATTGATAATGGAGCCGCCCTTTTCAAAATATGGCAGCAGCAGTTTTGATAAATAAAATGGCGCGGCAACACCCACATTTAGCGCATACTGAAATTCTTCAAAACTGCATTCATCAATCCCTTTGGTCATTGGAATTGCATTGTTGATCAGATAATCTACATGACCATGTTTTTGAATGATATCCTCTACAAATGCTTCCAGTACCTTCGGCTGACTGATATCACCTACAAAATGATCTCCTTCTGCGATATCAATAACACAAACCTTTGCACCAGCCTTTTTAAATTCTTCCGCGATGGTTTTTCCGATTCCACGGGCTCCCCCGGTGATTACGGCAACTTTATTCTGAAATTCCATAATTCCCCCTATTTGTTTGCCAGACAGTAAATATTGTAAACATCTTCGATTCCTAATTTTCTAATATGAGAAAGAACCAAACTGCCTCCCATTGTCGCATTGTCTGCCAATTCTCTTAAAGTTTCATCTGACACTTCTCCAACTCCCAATTCTGAAATACAGGTTGGCATGCCGATTTCTTTAAAGAATTCAACAGTAGCTGCAATGGCTTCTTCTGCTGCCTGTTTTGCATCTTCTGTTTCAATGCCCCAAACAGCTTTTCCGTAGTGTTTGAAACGTTCCAAATCGTTTTCATAGACATAAGCAGCCCAGTGTCCCCAAATGGTTGTCAGGGATGCACCGTGTGCCACATCATATTTTGCACTTAAGGAATGTCCAAATTTATGAACACTGAAATCCTTCACACGGCCAAGGCCTGTTAAGTCATTATGAGCGATACTTCCGCACCACATGATTTCACTCATTGCATCATAATTCTGCGAATCTTTCATGGCAATACGGGCACTGTCAACCAATGTACGCATCATTCCTTCTGCAATCTCATCTGTCAGACGGTTGCTCTGATTTGGAATAAAATATCTTTCCAGTGTATGCATCATAATATCTGCAATTCCACAGCCAATCTGATATTTAGGCAAGGTATAAGTCAGTTCTGGATTCATGATGGCAAATTTCGGACGATTCAAAGGAGTACTGATACCGCCTTTTCTGCCCAGTTCTTCATTGGTCAGCACTGCTGAATCACTGGTTTCACTTCCTGCTGCAGAAATGGTCAGCACAGCACCCACCGGCAATGCTTTTTCTACTGGTACTTTTTTTGTCCAGATATCCCAAAGGTCTGCTTCCGGATTGGCAGCTCCCATGGCAATTCCTTTGGCTGTATCAATGCTGCTTCCACCACCAACTGCCAAAATAAAATCCACCTGTTCTTTGAGCGCAAATAAAACGCCGTTCTTTGCGTGGGAAAGTCTCGGATTTGGTTTTACACCACCCCATTCTGCAAATTCCACACCCGCTTCTGAAAGTGCATTTTTCACACGATCAAGCAATCCGCTCTTTACAACACTTCCACCGCCATATACTACCAGTGCTTTTGTGCCGCCGTATTTTTTCACAAGCTTCCCTGCTTCTAATTCTGTTTCTTTTCCGAAAACCACTTCTGTTGGTACATAATATATAAAATTCTGCATCATTGCCCTCCCAATATGGTTGAAAACCTTTTTCTTATCATATCACAAACCGAATTTTATCTAAATATTTTTTCAATTTTACAAGAAACAAAATAATCTTCTTGCGTTTGTCAGGCACCTATTTTAGACTAGAATTAAGAGGATGTAACAAAAACTATGAGCCATCCAAACAGGGGGGGAAACCACTATGAAATCAAAAAAGAATTATAAACCTGAAGAACTGCGTTATCTGCAGTTACTTGCAAAACAGTATCCAACCGTACAGGCTGCCGGAACTGAAATCGTAAACCTTCAGGCCATTTTAAATTTACCGAAAGGAACTGAACACTTCATCTCTGATATTCACGGAGAATACGAAGCGTTTCAGCATATTTTAAATTCCTGCTCAGGGGTTATCAAAGAAAAATTAGATGTCATCTATGGCAACAGCTTCTCTCGCCGCGAACGCGATGAGCTCGCTACATTGATCTACTATCCAGAAGAAAAACTGGAATTGATCGCAAAAGAAAGAAGTCTGGACGATTTAGAAGAATGGTACCGCATTACCATCCATCGCCTCATCGGTATGGTTCGTTATATGGCTGCCAAATACACCCGTTCAAAAGTTCGTAAATCTCTTCCATCCAGTTACGCATATATCATCAACGAATTGATGAATATCAACCACGAAGAAGCAGAAAAGAAAGATTATTACGAAAACATCATTACTTCCATCATTGAAACAAGACAGGCTGATGATGTTATCATTGCTATCGCTGAATCCATCAAACGTCTTGCCGTAGACCATTTACATATCGTAGGTGATATTTTCGATAGAGGTCCTCGTGCAGATATCGTTATGGATGAAATCTGTGATTATCACAGTGTAGATGTTCAGTGGGGAAATCACGATATTTTATGGATGGGCGCTGCCCGTGGTTCCAGAACACTGGTTGCTACAGTTCTTTCAAACTCTATTCATTATAACAACTTAGACGTTATCGAAACCGGATATGGTATTTCTCTTCGTCCGCTTTCTATTTTTGCCAACGAAGTATACAAAGACTGTGATACCAGCTGCTTTGGTGTTAAATTAACCGGTCCGGATGCAGATGAATATACAGAAAAAGATAAATTGCTTTCTGCTCGTATGTACAAAGCAATTACGATCATCCTTTTTAAACTGGAAGGCCAGAAAATCCTTCGACGTCCAGAATATAAAATGGAAGACCGTCTCCTTCTGAATATGATTGATTATGAAAAAGGTACCATCAAGTTAAATGGAAAAGAATACACACTCTTAGATTGTGACTTCCCAACCATTGACCCAAAAAACCCTTACGAATTGACAGAAGACGAAAGTCATGTAATTGATCAGTTAACACTCTCCTTTAAACAGAGTGAAAAACTTCAGAAACATGTACGTTTCTTATACGCAAAAGGCGGTCTCTATAAAGTACAGAATGGAAACCTTTTATATCACGGAAGTATTCCAATGACTGAAGATGGCAAATTAATCTCCTTCACCATCGGCGGAAAAGAACGTTCCGGTAAAGAGTTCTTAGATTATGCTGAACAGCTTTGCCGTAAAGCTTCCCACGACCGTATCGGTACTCCAGAAAAACAGTATGGTCTGGACTTCATGTGGTGGCTTTGGACAGGACGTAACAGCCCTGTATTTGGCCGTGACCGTATGACAACCTTTGAGCGAAGATTCCTTCCAGATGTAGATGATGTATGGGCAGAACCAAAGAATGCTTACTATACCTTATATCAGGATCCTGAAATCTGTGACATGGTATTAAAAGAATTTGGACTGAATGGTCCTCACTGCCATATCATTAACGGACACGTTCCTGTAAAAGCGAAAAAAGGAGAAAGTCCAATCAAAGGCGGCGGCAAACTGATCGTTATCGACGGCGGTTTCTGTCGTGCATATCAGCCAACCAGTGGTATTGCAGGTTACACTTTGATTTACAACTCCCACAATATTCGTATCGTTTCCCACCAGCCATTTGCAGGTCGTCATGATGCCATTTATGATAACCATGACATCGCAAATGACGAACTGATCTTTGAACGCATGGGTTCACGTATGAAGATTTCTGAAACTGATCAGGGTCGTGAATTAAAAACTCAGATTGATGACTTACTGGCACTCTTAGAAGCTTATCGTAACGGTGCTGTTACAGAAGGTCACGAAGATTAAACTTATAAAATCATATAAAAAAGCTAGTTCCTACTTCGGAACTAGCTTTTTTTATGTTCTCCTATTCAATGTATGAATTAAATATATTTTGCTCTTAATTCAGCTACTTTTTCGCTGTAAGCCTGATTCTGTTTCTGAGCAACCAGATTTCTTCTGATCTGTTCTTTTACTTCATCAAATGCTGCAACAGTTGCTTCTGTTTTTTCTTCTACTTTGATTAAGTGGAAACCAAACTGTGTTGCAACTGGTCCTACTACCTGACCGATTTCTGCGCTAAATGCTTCATCTTCAAATTCTTTTACCATCTGGCCTTTGCCAAATTCTCCAAGATCTCCGCCTTTCTGGCCTGAAGGACATGTAGAGTACTGCTGTGCTGCTTCTTCAAATGCTTTGCCGGCAATGATTTCTTCTAAAATTTCCTGGCATTTTTCTTCCTCTTTTACAAGAACGTGTTTTGCACGCACTGTACCGCCTTTTTCAAAACGGAATTTGTTTTCTTCGTAGAATGCTTTTAATTCTTCTTCTGATGCTTCTGCATTTTTTACAGTTTCACCGATTGACATGCTTGCAAGAATTTCTTTCTTTGCATTGTTTAAAATTTTCTGGAATTCGTCTGTTTCATCCAGTTTCAGTTCTTCTGCATATTTTGCAAACAGACGTGCATTTACCAGCTGTTCGATCATCTGCTGACGGAACTGTGGGTTAGATGCATACATCTGCTGTTCTTTTGGCATTGCCTGAATGAATGCGTTTAAGTCTGCTGCTGTGAGTTCTTCACCAGCAACGGTTGCTAAAATTTCCTGGTTGTTCATAATAATTCTCCTTTTTATTTATAACATAATTAATAAAAGTGCTACGATAAATACAATGCTGCAGACAATGGAAATGGAATTGACTGCACTGGAGAGACCTACATCTCCTTTTAAATCTCCCGTAAAAGCAGGTGCGGCAGATGCAATCGGACTAAATGCCAGAATTACAAGCGCCTGTCTTACTTCTAAAGAGAATGGCAGTAAGAAATAGCATCCCAATGCCACAAAAACTGCAACGCCGTAACGAACCGATAAGATTCGTACAATGGAACCAATCTGTGAACGCTCTCCACTTAATTTAAATCCAACACCGATCATCAGCATTGCCATAAATGCATTGGCATTTGCAACAATATCCGCAAAGGATACCACCACTGCCGGAAGCTTTAAGTTGAAAATGGTTAATACCACCATGAGTACATAGCTGTCAAATGCTACGGATTTCGTAAGCGCCTTTAAAATTTTCAGTGGTGAAAAACTGCCGCCGCCTTTGACAACCGACGCTGCACTGTAAGCACCGCCCAGGCAGATACATGCATTTCCCACGTCAAATAAACTTGTGGTAATAACTCCGATTGGCCCTAAAAAGCTCTGCACAAATGGCAGTGTAAAATTCCCAATGTTATACCCAGCGGTATTTAACATTTCAAAAGCCTGTGCATCTTTTCCTTTTTTGATGTTTAACACATACATGATAACAATGTAGATGACACCTGCCAAAAGACTGATCAGCGCCAGTGATAACAATGCCAGATCAATTTCCTTACCGGAAAAACTGGATATAATCGCAGCTGGTAAGGTGATTTTTAAAACGATTTTTGATAAAACCGTAAAATCTCCTTCTTTAAAGAAATTTTTCTTACGCAGCAGATATCCCATAACGATAATTGCAATAAAACACCCTGCGCGTCCTAAGATTTCCTGCATATCTTTCCCTCTCTGAAATTTCCCCTTAATATTCTTTCGTACTAATGTGGTATTGTATCACATTTTTCCCCATTTGCCTAGAAGAAGTACCCATTGGTTTTGTATTGTTTCGTACGCATTTATGGAGTATAATAATTACAATATTTTCCACAAAAGAGGAGGAAACTTATGAATAAGAATGTATCTGCTGCATCTCTTGCAATTATTAAAAAAATGCAGCAAAACGAATTAACAGAAAGTTGTATTTATCAGGCCATTGCAAAATATGCAAAAGGCGATGAAAACAAACAGACACTCTTCCGTTTGGCAAAAGAAGAACACGCACACTATGAAATCTGGAAAAATTATACTGACAACGAATTAAAACCAGAAAAATTAAAAATATTCAAATATACCATGCTTGCCAGAATCTTTGGTTTTACTTTCGCAGTAAAATTAATGGAAAACGGTGAAGGAAATGCCCAGGACGAATACGCACAGTTGGCAACAGACGTTCCTGAAAGCATCGCAATCCGTCGTCAGGAAGAAGAACACGAACACACCCTTCTTGGCATGTTAGATGAAGAACGCCTTCAGTATGTAGGAAGTATGGTACTTGGTTTAAATGACGCTCTGGTTGAATTAACAGGTTCTCTTGCAGGTTTTACATTTGCTATGCAGAATACCCGTCTCATTGCCCTCTCAGGTCTGATTATCGGTATTTCCGCAACCTTCTCCATGGCATCCAGTGAATTCTTGGCAGCCAGAAGTGAAGGCAGAGATGATGCTTTAAAATCCTGTACTTATACAGGGATTGCTTACCTGATCACTGTTATCTTACTTGTAACACCTTACTTAATCTTTGGTAACGAACAGTTTATGCTGGCACTCATTTGTATGTTGGTAGTGGTTGTTTTAATCATTGCAGGATTTACTTACTATACATCTGTTGCACAGGATGAACCATTCAAATCCAGATTCCTGGAAATGGCAGTCATCAGCATCAGCGTTGCAGTGATTTCCTTCTTCGTTGGTGTCCTTGCAAAGAAATTTTTAGGTGTTGATTTATAAACAACCCTATCTTTTATAAAATCAGGCGAAAAAAACAGCGGGAGCAATTCCCGCTGTTTTTATGCTTTCTCACTATTTTGTTCTAATAAGTATCCAAAAATATCAAGCCCCAGCTTCATGACATTATGTCTTAAAAGATTATTTTTGATGGTAACATAATCTCCGCACACGACCTTTGGCACCTGACTTAATGTATCTTCTAAATCCAGTTCTACCGGATCCTTTTGTTCCAGGGACTCATATCGCTTTGCCATATCCTCATCAATCTTTCCATTGTTTGCAATGACTACATCAATCTTATGATTGCCAAGATACTGGTTCAATAATCTGACATGATCGGAAACCTTAAATTTTTCCGTTTCCCCTGGCTGAGTTACCATGTTGCAGACATACATCACCTTGCCATCGCTTCTGTCAATGGCATGACGAATTTCATCACAGATTAAGTTTGGAATGATACTGGTAAACAGACTTCCCATACTCAGTACAATGAGTTCTGCCTCTTCAATGGCTTTTACCGCCTGTTTGGTTGGAACCGGCTCTTCCTTGTAGTAAACACGTTTGATCTGCTTTTTATAAGCTGTAATCTTGTGTTCTCCTTCTACAATGGTGCCATCTTCCATCTCGCCCATCAGCACCACGTTGTCTTCTGTCAAAGGTACAACTTTCCCTTTTAAATTAAATACCTTACTCAAGGCTTCAATACCATCAGAAAGATTTCCGGTAATCCCGGAAGATGCTGTTAATAAGAGATTTCCTACCGTATGTCCATCTAAATCACTTTTGGTATGAAAACGATAATTAAACAATTCCATTACCAGCGGTTCTGTTTCTGATAAAGCAACCAGAACACGTCTAATATCTCCCACTGCCGGAATCCCAAATTCTTCTCTTAATACCCCTGTACTGCTGCCGTCATCACATACTGAAACAATGGCTGTCAAATCTACAGGAAATTCTTTCAAACCTCGAACCAGTGTAGAGGAACCAGTTCCTCCGCCCAATACCACGACTTTTCTCTTCATATTCTCATCCCCAGTTCTACGATATGTTACTCTACTTTTATCATATTCCCAATGAAGCTGAAAAGCAAATATTTATTCCATTCGTTACAGGATTCCATCTCCTCTATGACAGCCACCCTGACAGTAGAGCATTTCAATGAGATTTACCTTTTCTTTTTCTTCGGAACAAAAATATTCTCGAATTTTTTCCTCTCCTGTCAAAGATCTAATAGAAATGTTTAATCCCTTAAAAAATCCCAAAGGAATAGGTGTTTCCTTTGGGACTTCATTTTCCGGACTGGAGCCTAGCTCCGCTAAGAAAAGTTTCCATGGAAGAAATCGGACATTGGAAAATCCCAGAGAATTCCCCTGCTCAGCTAACGCACCACAAGGTGTGGTAATCAGAATCTCTTCTTCTGCCGCCTTAGTGGAAATCTCATATCCACAATGAATGAGAATTGGCCAAATATCCGGAAACTCATATGCATCCTTTGTTGCAACCTCTTTTACAAGTTTTGCAGCCATAGGACATCGCACATCAATGACAGTCTTTTTAGAAAGTTCTACTTCCCTTCCATACTTTTCTCTTACAATCGAAAGCCAGTCTTTTGTAATTTCTATTCTTTTGTATCCGTGCTCCAGTAAAAACTGATCAAGCACTTCTTTTTCATACATCCGGTCTGTCACCGGATTGATCCATACATATTTCATCGGCGTTTCCTTTCTAAACATGTATCTGTTTATTTCCACAAATACATGTCAAAAAGTAGCACGCTCAAATTCTTATGTCAATCCGATCCATGACGGTAATTTCTACCATCTATCGGAATCTTAGATTTCCTCTGCTGTTGCTAACGCAATCCCTGCTTTTTCCAATACTGCTGCAGATTTGTCTAAATCTGTTGTTTTTACAACGATGATCGCATCATCTCCACTGGTTGCAAGAGCATACATATATTCAATATTGATGCCTTCTTTGCAGATTACAGAAAGGGCACTCTGAAGACTTCCTGCTTTATGTCCCAGTTTCATTCCGATGACTGGAGTTAAATTTGCAGAAAATCCAGCTGCTTTTAATGCCGCCTTTGCTTCTTCCGGAGAAGAAACAATCATACGAAGCATTCCATAATCACTGGTATCAGCAAGTGATAAGGAAATAATATTTACGTGATTGTTTTTTAAACATTCTAAAACCTGATCCAAACGACCTTCTCTGTTTTCAAGAAATACTGATAACTGATTTAAAAACATAGCATCCTCCTATACAAGTTTACGTTTGTCAATAACGTGAACTGCTTTACCCATACTTCTTTCGATAGTTTTTGGTTCAACCAATGTAATTTTTGCTGAAAGACCAATTGCCTGCTGAATTACATGACCAATTTTCTTAGAAAGTTTTTCAAGTTCTCTAATCTGGTCAGAGAAGAATTTTTCATCTACTTCTACCTGAACTTCTAAAGTATCTAAGTTATTGATACGGTCAACGATGAGCATGTAGTAAGGTGTTGCTTCGCCCATTTCAAGAAGCGCAGCTTCAATCTGTGATGGGAATACGTTAACACCGCGAATGATGAGCATGTCATCAGAACGGCCTTTGAATCTGCTGATTCTTGCAAGCGTTCTTCCACATTCACATTTATCATAGCTAATGCTTGTTAAATCTCTTGTTCGGTAACGAAGGAGTGGAATACCTTCTTTTGTCAGTGTTGAGAATACAAGTTCCCCTGTTTCCCCTTCTGCCACTGGATTTAATGTATTTGGATCGATGATTTCCGGTAAGAAATGATCTTCGTAAACATGAAGCCCTTTGTGGTGGATACAGTCACATGCAACCCCTGGTCCCATGATTTCTGATAATCCATAAATATCAAATGCATTGATGCCAAGTTTTTCTTCAATCTGAAGACGCATCTGTTCTGTCCAAGGTTCTGCACCACAGATGGCAGTTTTTAATTTAATTTCATCCAATGCACCTTCTGCTTCTAATGTTTCTGCAATATGTAACAGATAAGATGGTGTACAGGCAAGGGCTGTTGCCCCAAAGTCTTTCATCATCGTAATGAGTTTCTTTGTGTTACCTGTAGACATCGGAACTACTGTCGCACCTAAGTTTTCCGCACCATAGTGCGCACCTAAACCGCCTGTAAATAACCCGTATCCATATGCAACCTGAATGATATCATCTCTTGTAAGTCCTGCCTGCGCAAATGCTCTGGCAACACATTCTTTCCATACTTCAATATCTTTTCTTGTGTAACCTACCACGGTTGCTTTTCCTGTAGTTCCACTGGATGCATGTACACGAACGATCTGTGACTGTGGAACTGCAAATGTTCCAAATGGATAGTTATCTCTTAAATCTGCCTTAGTCGTAAATGGAAGTTTGACAATATCATCCACTGTCTGGATATCTCCTGGCTCAACTCCCATCACCTGCATTTTTTTGCGGTAATATTCTACATTATGATATACATTGTTTACCTGTTTTACGAGACGTTTGCTCTGCAAATGGTGCAGCTCATCACGGCTAATGCACTCTTTCGCTTCATTCCAAATCATTTTTTCTTCCTCCTGAATCTTCACCTATTGATAAATGATTCTTAGAATTCTCCTTCGTATCCTAATAAGAATGCCTGTTTGTTAATTTCTACTGTTTTTGGCGGTACAGTTTTTTCGATGACATTTAACCATGCTTCTTTTGTGAAGTCCATATGTCTTGCTGCTACACCAAGCACGATAATGTTAAACACTCTGGAATTTCCTAATTTTATAGCTTCTTCCATGGCATTTACTTTGAATACTTTGTGTTCTTTTTCAAGATTTTCGATGATGTTGTCTGGATATTCTGCCACACCTGTTACAACAGTGATTGGATCAATTCTCCAGTCATTTACAACGATTGCACCATCTTTTTTCAGGAAATGTGCATAACGAAGCGCTTCTAATCTTTCAAATGCGATGAGAACGTCTGCCTGACCTTCTTCTACGATTGGTTCTGCTACTTTTTCGCCGTAACGAACAAATGTTACAACACTTCCGCCTCTCTGTGCCATACCATGTACTTCAGAGAGTTTTACATCATATCCGGCATCTACTGTGATACCGCCTAAGATACGGCTGGTGAGCAGAGTTCCCTGTCCACCAACACCAACGATCATAATGTTTTTTGTATTATT
>JAEIGA010010879.1_pt1 | contig 13796 bp, 13 predicted proteins | sample 9270691 | NCBI WGS metagenome assembly JAEIGA01 (sample SAMN17057246, study PRJNA624740) | gut metagenome | biome: biome; isolation source: fecal sample | host: Bos grunniens | place: China: Xizang | collected 2019 | reverse complement strand
CAAGGCAACCGACAAGAAAACTCCGTCAGGTGGCGTTCACGCTATGGAGCAGTCTATGCTGTGAGCTACGATGGCGGCATTACTGAGGGCATGAATGAAATGGGACTTGTCATCAATGGTCTTTTCTGCAAAGGGACAGTCTATTCCAATACTGACACCGAAAATCGTCCTCCCATGTCATTGGCTGTGTTTGTCGCTTGGTTGCTCGATATGAACGCTACCACCGACGAAGTTGTCAGCGTCTTAAAACAGCACAATTTCAATATCTCTGGTGCTACATTCGACGGCGGCACTGTCTCTGCTCTGCATTGGGGCATTACCGACGCATCCGGAAAGACTGCTATCTTGGAGTTTGACAACGGCAATGTCAACATCTACGAAGGCTCCGACTTGCAAGTGCTTACCAATGACCCTGCATTCCCCAAGATGCAAGCCATTCTTAACTACTGGCAAAATATCGGTGGAACAAATATGTTGCCCGGCACAGTCAAAAGCCCCGACCGATATGTCAGAGCCGACTTTTTTACTCGTCACGTTCGCAAAACAGCCGACGCCGATACAGCAGCTTCAATTGCACGCTCAATAGTTATGAATGTCTCTGTGCCTTACCTTTACAACATTGAGACAGAGCCTAATGTGTCATCCACCCAATGGCGTTCTCTTGCCAACACTCGCGACAAACGATACTATTTCGACATCGTGACAAACTCCGGCATGTTCTACATCGACCTTAATCGCTGCAACATCAATGAAGGTGCTCCGGTCCTAAAACTCGACACATTAAAAAGCAGCAAATACGTCGGTGATGTCACTTCTAAATTAGTCAAAAGCAAACCATTCAATCCGATGTATTAACTCTGCTATTGTGAAATCAAAAAATTAAATGTAAATTTGTAGCATCGTAATTACAACGAATAATTATATGCTATATTACATAATTTACAACAACACCCAGCAGGGTCCGATGAATAAAGAAGAACTCGTAAAATACGGGCTCAACTACAATTCCGACGTATGGGCAGAAGGTCTGCCTTCATGGGTTAAAGCATCTGAGATTGCTGAACTTAAAGTATTCATTGATAGTCTTAATTCAAAACAAAATGCTGAAGACGACTATTATTTCATGATTATCAACAATCAGCAGGCAGGACCTTTTGCTATTGATGAACTATTGAATAAAGGATTGCAAGCCGACACACAAGTTTGGAAAAACGGAATGAATAATTGGACTCCGGCAGCAGAAATACCGGAACTACAAAAGCTATTCCGTCCTCAAACCCCACCTCCTTTTGCCAATACTCCAACTCCTCAATATGCGCCGGGACAAAATGTTTACAACACTCCACAATACACCTCGCATCACACCGATTGGATGCCGTGGGCCATTACAAGCACTGTATTAGGATTTCTTTGTTCTTGCATAGGTTGCATATTCGGCATAATAGCAATCATAAAAGCGAACGATGCCAACAATCACTATCGACAAGGATATTTTGAAATGGCTGAAAAAGAAAACTCAACGGCTCGCACCATGACTATTATTGCCTTTGCGACAACAGCGCTCGGCATAATTGGTAGTTTTATGTATTTTATGTTATTATTATGATGACAGAAAATAGCAAACCGACCAATTGGATGCCATGGGCAATTGCAGGCGCTCTATTAGGCGCGGCATTCACATTCATGATTGGCAGTGTGTTCGGAGTTGTGGGCTTTATGTTCAGTCGCGAAGCAAACAATGCCTACAAATCCGGGAATATAATCGACGCCGAAACAAAAAATTATTCAGCAAAGAAAATGACTCTACTTTCGCTGTATATAAGCGCTTTAGGTATCATTTCATTCATTTTATACACACTCATATAACCTCTGCCTGCATCATGAAACGTTTTTCTTTACGACACATATTCTCATTAGTCTTTCTGGCACTATGTTTTGCCATTAGTGCCCAAGAATGGGCTATCGTCAAGACTGCAGTCACTTCACTACGCACAGCTCCACGCCATGCGGCAGAAATGTGTACGCAAGCCGGCATGGGAACTCCGATGAAACTTTTGCAGAAAGACGGCTCGTGGTGGAAGGTAGAACTTCCTGATGAATACACCGGCTACGTTCCTGCCAACACCATTGAGACCATGTCGCAACAAAAGTATGACCAATGGCGCAAATCTCGCAAGGTAATGGTGACCGACATCGAAACTGCCCTCCTCGACAAAGTAGGCAACGTGGTCAGCGACCTTCTACTCGGCAACGTGCTTCAGATACAGAATCCGACTAATATCGACGGCATGCAATACGACAACAACGGCGACACCTACCTCGATATTTGGACGCCTGACTTAAGAAAAGGCGTTGTCTATGTTGACAATAATCTCAACGTACTCGCCGGCTTCTCTCGCCTTGACGCTCCGGCGCCGACCGACCGACAATTTGATGCTGACAAGATTATCGAAACAGCCAAGGCACTCATGGGACGCGTATATCTTTGGGGTGGAACTTCGCCTCGCATGAACGACTGTTCCGGACTTGTCAAAGTCTGCTATCTGTCATGTGGTATCATTCTTCGTCGCGATGCTTCTCAGCAAGCATTGACCGGCAAAACCGTATCTTCGATCAAGGAGGCAAAGAAAGGCGACTTGCTATTCTTCGGCACTTCTGCCGGCAAGGTCAACCATGTCGGCATCTACATCGGCGACGGTCGATTTATCCACAGTTCGGGACAGGTCAAAATCAACAGTCTCAATCCCGGCGACAAGGATTACATCAAATACAATCTCTTGAAAATCAAACGAATTGACGGCATGATTGGCACCGATGGCATTTGGTCTATCTACGATCATCCATGGTACAATCTTGCACGCTAACACTATACTCCACGCACAACATGAAACGTCGAAAATTCATCACAGCCATGGGGCTTGGAGCATTAGCACTCACGTCTCCTATTTCGCTATCTTCTGCTGAACGCCTGACCGACAAATGGCTATCGCAACCGTCATCCGGCAAAATGCGATTGTCATTCACGCCATACGAGCTGAAGTTGCGCCATGCGTTCAACCTCGCCAAATCAAGTAGAACGACCACTCCCGATGTGCTTGTACGCATCGACTACGAAGGATTTACAGGCTACGGCGAAGCATCTATGCCTCCTTATTTGGGAGAAAGCATCGACAGTGTGTGTCGTTTCTTATCGAAAATAGATCTCGGTCAATTCTCCGACCCTTTCCGTTTGGAAGATATTCTCGCATATATTGACTCAATTGACAAGGACAATCGTGCTGCAAAAGCATCTATCGACATTGCTCTCCACGACCTTCTCGGCAAAATCATGGGTCAACCATGGTATAAAATCTGGGGACTTAATCCCGACCATACTCCTTTGACATCATTCACAATCGGCATCGACACCGAAGAGGTGGTGCGTCAAAAGGTGGAGGAAGCCCACCCCTACAAAGTGCTTAAAGTCAAAATGGGACTCGACAACGATCGTGCAACGATTGAGACAATTCGTTCGATGACCGACCGTCCGATTTGCGTCGATGTCAATCAAGGCTGGAACTCCAAAGAGCATGCACTTGAAATGATACATTGGCTCAAGGAGCGTGGATGCCTCTTTGTGGAGCAACCGATGCCTAAAGAGATGATCGACGATACAGCTTGGCTTCGTGAACGTTCTCCTCTTCCGATTATTGCCGACGAAGCATTCCAACGCCTTCCCGACATCACACGCTTCAACGGCGTCTATGACGGCATCAACATCAAACTGATGAAAAGCACCGGAATGCACGAAGCCTACAAGATGATTACTCTCGCAAGAGCTCTCGACATGAAGGTGATGATAGGTTGCATGACCGAGACATCATGTGCAGTCACTGCCGCCGCTCAACTATCGCCTCTTGTAGATTGGGCAGACCTCGATGGCAATCTGCTCATCTCCAACGATTGCTTTGACGGTCTAAAGATAGTCGAAGGCAAAGTCACATTGCCCGACACACCCGGCATCGGCGTAACGCCACTATAAACCTCATCAATTTTACATAGCAACAAACCACAACAATGAAATATTTCGCTATAATAGACGATAAACAATGCGGTCCGTTTCTCCCACATGAGATGCCGGCTGCAGGCGTACGTCCATCGACCTACGTCTGGTGCAAAGGCATGACCGATTGGCAACCGGCGCGAGAAGTCGCCGACATCTGTCGCTTCTACCGCAATCACATCTATGACATCTGCCATCCGTCTCCGACGCCCATAGAAGAGTCAACCCAGACTCCTCCCTCTCCTCCGGTCAACGAGAATATCCCAATGCGTTTCCGCTCCTTTATTCCTGCCGATACAGAAGTGTCTCCCCTCAACAACAATGACGACACAACGCAACCACCCAAGACATGGATGTCTCTTGCTATCATTGCGACTATATTTTTCTTCTTCCCGACAGGTATCGCAGCTATCATCATGAACCACCGTGCCAATCGCCAATGGAAAGAGGGCAAAGCGACTGAAAGTCATGAGACTGCTCGCAAGGCAAAAATGCTGACAGGCTTCTCCATTTGCATCGGTCTTATACTTTTTGCGCTCCTAATACGTTTCTTATAATACCCTACTATTATTATCAATTTTATGGACTACCAGAAAATTCTCGAAAACATATACACCGAAATTCTTCCATACGCAAAGGAGGGTAAGCAAGCCGACTACATTCCGGAGTTGGCAAAGGTCAACCCCGACCAATTCGGAATGTGCATCAACACCGTTTCGGGCGAAACATATTCTTTCAAGCAAGCCGACACTCGATTTTCGATCCAAAGTATCTCCAAAGTGTTTGCTTTGGCTATGTGTCTCTCCATAAAGGGCGACAGCCTTTGGAAAAAGATAGGCAAAGAGCCGTCGGGAACAGCGTTCAACTCGCTTGTTCAACTCGAAATCGAAAAGGGCATACCTCGCAACCCTTTCATCAACGCCGGCGCTATCGTGATGGCCGATATTCTCGTTTCTCACTTCGAAGACCCCAAGACTGAATTTCTGAATTTTGTTCGCGCTTTGGCTGACAATGATTCTATCACATACAACGAAAAAACTGCTATCTCCGAACGCGAGACAGGATATCTAAATGCAGCTATCGCCAACCTTCTGAAATATCACGGCACTATCGAAAACGACATCGAGACCGTCCTCCATTTCTATTTCCTCATGTGCTCGGTCGAAATGAGTTGCAACGAGTTGTCTAAAGCGTTCCTTGCTTTTGCCAACCACAGTCGTCAATTCGACTACGCAAGCGTCACTCTGACCACATCACAAGTGAAGCGCATGAATGCAATCATGCAGACTTGCGGTTTCTACGACGAAGCCGGCGAATTTGCCTACCTTGTCGGATTGCCTGGCAAGAGTGGCGTAGGAGGTGGCATTGTCGCTATCTATCCTATGCTCTATTCTGTGGCTGTATGGAGTCCGCGTCTCAATTCTAAAGGTAACTCTGTGATGGGCATTAAAGCCCTTGAACTTTTCACTACTGAAACCAAAGAGTCTATCTTCTAACAATATAAACGCACTCTCTCCCCGGCTCTCTATCTTTCCTCAAAATTATTTAGAGAACTTCTATAAATTCCCTTAAGTTGGTATAGATGTCATCGACCTCTATACCAACATTTTTATCCACCCCTATTGCTTACGATACATCGGTGACGCCGCTTGCAAAATCTTATTTTTCAGCAAAGGCTTGTAGTCAGGATTTTCTTCAAGGAATTTCTCCACTTCCAAACGCGACTCTTCACTGCGATAATTACCCAACAATGAGCCGACCCAATTTCGAGGGAAAAATATATCGCCGGTGCGCTGCACTTCGAGCAATTCTTCAAGACCCGGTCGGATATAACTCAACGACGAAGGCTGATACGCCGGATGATTAAGATAAGATAATGCAGTTGCCGTCCATGGCTCAACACTCCGATTTTCCGGCTCCAAAAGAGACTTGAAAAACTCATCGCGTTTTTGCTTATCTGGATTAACTGCCATAGCCAAGAAATCAAATTGGCGCAATCGATCAGGGTTACTGATTCTGTTGCGTTGGGTCGAGATTATCTGCTCGGCAAGATCTGCTTTTCGTATAGATAATTCGCATGCCAGCGACATATAGTCTGTCTCCGACAGCAACGGATTGCTCTGATTTTGCCATAGGTCATAAAATCTCTGATACAATGATTGCGACTTAAAATTTGCAATAAGCATACGCATCAACGATAGTCGGCAAGAAGTTATGGCGTGAGTTTGCGCCATGTCATATAATCTACACTCCACACTTTCATCAGCAATGCAACGCATCGGTTCCGACAAGTAACTGCATATCGATGAAGCTATCAAAGCATCACTCTCTTTATTCAGTGCATCAAGCAAAAAATCCAACCATTCCTCATCGCCAATCATTGATTTCCAATAATTTTCATTTAGCGACATCAATAACGAAAGACGGCACACTTCACTGAGACTGCTCCAATTCTCCCTGAGCCAACGGCGTGACTTATCATCAATCATGAAGCAACCATAACCTCTGCCATCGCTATTTGGAAGCAACGCCTTTACTTCCCCCTTCAGTGGGATACTGACATTGTCGGCATCAATTTCGATTTCTATCTCTTTCATTTCATCTGTCACTGCGATGACGTTGAATTTTTGATGCCAATTAAGTCCTCGATTGTATGGATCCTTCTGACTGGCTACAAGCTTGTCATCCTTTATCATGCAGTCCACGTTTGGCATGCCCTTCTCGTTGACCCACACACGACTGAAATTCTTAAGGTCATAATCAGTTAGCTTGTCTAATATCGCGATAAGGTCATCCCAGGTAGCATTACTATAAGCGTATGTTGTAAGGTACTCTCTGACACCCTCTTGAAATGCCGACTCACCCATTATCTCAATAATCTTTTCAAGAACGATAGGCGACTTGCAATAGATGATATTGCCATAAACCAATCCTGCATCTTGAAGGTTATCAAGTTGCTGCTTGATTGATGTCGTACCGATAGTCCTGTCTTCATTAAGCGAAGGAGCTGCCGTCATTTTAAGCCAACTCAGACGGTGATTAATATCCGGATATAGAGGCTCTGTGATGCGAGCTGCAAAATAGTTGGCAAAGACTTCTTTTGTCCACACATCATCAAACCAATCCATAGTCACATAATCGCCAAACCACATGTGAGCGGTCTCGTGTGCTATCAATTGAATACGCTGCAACTTTTCATCTTCCGTAGGATTTTCGCTCAGAAACATCCGAGTGTCGTTATATAGTGTCGCGCCGGTATGCTCCATACCACCGTATTGAAAACCAGGCAAAATCACAAAATCATACTTGGCAAAAGGGTATGCTATTCCGGTATATTCCTCAAGCCATTCTAACGACACGACAACCTGTCGGAATATCTCATCTAATTGCGACAATCGATTTGCGTCGGTCTCGCGATGATAGGCTATCATCTTGCGCTTTTCATCTTCATAGACGGCCTTTTCAAACTTACCAACGACAAACGAGAAGAGATAAGTGCTCAATGGCTCTGTAGGGCTGAACTTCACCAACTTACGATTTCCTTCGATGCTCTCGTCCGACAATGGCGAGTTTGCTACTGCCTCCCATTCTGCCGGCAATTCAAGGCTCAACCTATACTCTGCTTTCAGATTGGGCTGGTCGAAACATGGGAACAGCGTACGGGCTCGGTCGGGAACAAGAAGCGTGTACATAAACTCCTCATTGCGATTAAGCGACTGATCGCCTGCCTCAAAATCTATCACTATGGTGTTTTGCCCCGCAACGGTCCATTGACTGCCGACAACAATATGCTCATTCACAGCGAAATACTCTGCCGACTGTCCATTGACCTCGACAGAATGTATCTTCTCTACCGGCTGACGGAAATCGACGACCACCTCATCTGCTTCGTCCAGAGCAAAGGAAATAGCTACCCGACCGTTTACAGCTTGACCAAGTGAATCGGGAATGGTGAAATGTAAATCATAGACCAATTCTTTAATTGTCTCCTTACGCTTCTGTGCCAACTCCTTCGACACTCCATCGTCATAAAGATGTCCCTGCTCTGTATCGCAACCGACACAAAGAACGATAGCTAACGCCACCGCTAACATATAACATAATTTCTTCATCATATATATTTGGTTTGTAAATATATGTATCTGTGAAAATTAGGCAATACCACAAAGCTCGATTTCAAAAATAAGAGTAGAGTTTTTGGGTATTCCTTTCAGAGCACGACTGCCGTAGCCAAACTTTGAGGGAATGTAGATAATCCACTTGTCGCCAACCTTCATTTTTTGCAATGCGATGTGCCAACCGACAATAAGATCTTTGAGTCGCATTGCATCGGGATATGATTGACGAGTATTGTCATCGAAGACTTTACCATTGGTCAACATTCCCTTGTAATAGACCATCACAACGCTGCTAAGACGTGGTGTCGCACCTTTACCACTCTTCAACTGACGCCCCATGACGCCACCTCCCATATCAACAATGCCTGCTTCTGCCGACAATGACGCAAAATATTCCGATTCTGTAGGTCTCTTTCGTTCCATGATTTTATCAGGCTTTTGTACGATTTAAAATTACCAACGCTGCTATAACTCCCGGTACCCAGCCGATAGCTGTCAATATCGCAACAATTACTACCGAGCCACAACCTTTGTCTAATACTGCCAAAGGAGGGAAAATTATTGATAAAAGTACTCTAAACAATGACATATCTGAATTGTTTTTTTATTTTCATTTCCGTTTTACCCTACAAAAGTAATAGATTTTATGAAAACGCCCAAACTCATTCGCAATTTTAACCCGTCAGATATAACCCCCTGTCAACGTTCCACGTCCCAAACCATCAAACAAAAAAAGACTGAGACAAGCACAACGTCTTACCTCAGTCCTTAATAATATCCTATCGGCATCAATCAAGCGTTGCCGCAAACTCCATAAGATAAGCCTTGATAAAGTCATCGATATCACCGTCCATCACGCCATTTACGTCAGATGTCTGATAATTTGTGCGGTGGTCCTTCACGCGACGGTCGTCAAAGACATAACTGCGTATCTGGCTACCCCACTCGATTTTCTTCTTGCCGGCTTCGATTTTTGCCTGCTCTTGCATACGATGTTGAAGCTCCTTTTCATATAGGATTGACTTCAATTGGCGCATTGCATTTTCCTTATTCTTCGGTTGGTCGCGAGTCTCTGTGTTTTCAATTAGGATTTCTTCCTCCTCGCCTGTGTATGGGTCCTTATACTGATAGCGAAGACGCACACCAGACTCCACCTTGTTGACATTCTGACCACCGGCGCCACCGCTTCGGAACGTATCCCACGACACACATGCCGGCGCAACATGTATTTCAATCGTATCGTCAACCAATGGTGTTACAAAGACCGACGCAAACGATGTCATACGCTTACCTTGCGCATTGTATGGGCTGACACGCACCAAACGATGCACTCCGTTTTCGCTCTTCAAATAGCCATAGACATAATCACCTTCGATGTTGATAGTCGTTGACTTGATGCCCGCATCGTCGCCCTCAAGCAGCTGAGCGATAGATGTCTTGTAGCCATGTTTCTCTGCCCAGCGCAGATACAATCGCATCAACATTGATGCCCAGTCCTGACTCTCTGTGCCTCCCGCTCCTGAATTGATTTTAAGCACTACGCCGAGCTTATCTTCCTCGCGACGAAGCATATTGCGTAGCTCCAAATTCTCTATTGCCTCCATCACCGAAGCATATTGAGCATCAACCTCTTCTTCTGTGACAAGCTCATCTTTCACAAAATCAAAAGCCAACTGGAGCTCATCGACTTGCTTTTCGAGAGCCTCATAATTCTCTATCCAAAACTTCAACTCTTTGATTTTGCGCATTTGTGCCTCTGCAGCCTTTTGGTCATCCCAAAAATCAGGCACGTGAGTGCGCAACTCCTCTTCTTCTACTTCTATTTTCTTACTGTCGATGTCAAAGATACCTCCTCAACGCGAGCTTGCGTTCAAAAGTCTCTTTTAATTGTTCTTGTGTAATCATATTTTATCACTAAAAACGTTGGGTTAATATTCTTCTTAATTAATTCTGCAAAGGTACAAAAAATCTCACAAAGTCAAACGCCCTCTTCCCATTTTGTTCGCTCACCATCCCTAACCCCAATTAAAATATCTACAATTTCTATTGTATCTATTATATCTATTATTACTATCATCACTAAGACGAAAGCCGAAAGCCAACTCCCCTCAGCCAAACAAAAGAGCCCGACATCATCATGCCGAGCCCTATATATCATACCGAGGCTGATAGCCACTACTGTTGCTTCAAACGACTGAAATAGAAATCCAAAATATCTTTGGCTGCAGTAAACGACGACTGCTCATTATTAAGCACACGCATTTCCTTTTGTTCCAACAACGCCGCAACCTCCGGAGTGTGATAAAAATTACTGCGCAACTGCTCATCGATTGTCTCTATCATCCAATATTTAGCCTGCTCATTGCGCTTATGCTCGAAATAGCCTGTCTTTTGAACATACTCAAAATAGCGATCAATCATGCCCCAAAGCTCATCGATGCCAAGCTCATAATATCCGCTATAGCAATGGACCTCCGGCACCCATTTGCTTGGCGTCGGTGGAAACAAATGCAAAGCATTACGGAATTGAGCTGCCGCCAAATTTGCCCTGTCGATATTGTCGCCGTCAGCCTTATTGATAGCAATACCGTCTGCCATCTCCATAATGCCACGCTTAATACCTTGAAGTTCATCGCCGGTGCCTGCAAGCTGTATCAGCAAGAAGAAATCGACCATAGAATGAACTGCCGTTTCACTCTGTCCGACACCGACTGTCTCTACAAAAATATTGTCATAGCCTGCCGCCTCACAAAGCACAATCGTCTCGCGTGTCTTACGCGCCACGCCACCCAACGAGCCTGCCGACGGCGAAGGGCGAATAAACGCATCTTGCTCTTGCGAAAGCTTCTCCATGCGCGTCTTATCGCCAAGTATCGAACCTTTTGTGCGCTCACTGCTCGGGTCGATAGCCAATACAGCCAATTTTCCTCCTTGACGCAACACATGAAGTCCGAACGAATCAATCGACGTACTCTTGCCGGCACCCGGAACTCCGGTGATGCCGATGCGACGTGACTTACCCGAATACGGCAAACACTTTTCGATCACCTCTTGGGCTATCGCCTGATGCGCCTCTGCTGTGCTCTCTATCAAAGTGACTGCCTGACCCAACACACTGACATTGCCCTTGAGTATGCCTTCGACATAATCGTTTACACTCAATTGCACTCGTGCGCGTGCTCGACGATACGGATTAATAGTTGGCGCTGAATTTACTCCACTATTGACCTGCAGCCCCTTATATTTACAATCATTTTCTGGATGTTCCATTATGACCTATTTCTTATATTTATTTTTCAATTATTTACTTATCTTTTCTCCGACGATTCTGACCGTTTCGGTCGGACGCAACGGATCGTCACTCACAACCTCAACCTTTACGTTAAAGGCTCCATCGGAAAGCTTGGCAACATCAAGTTCAAACTCTACGGCTTCACTCTTGCCTGCTTTCAATTTCTTTGGCATACGCTTTACGCCAAACGCCTTATTAAACGAATAAATACGATTGAGGTTCAACGCATTAACGCCCTCGTTGCTAATATAAAATTTGCCTTTTACTTTCTTATCGCTCGATATTTTACCTAATTCTATCACCTTTTCGTCAATCGATATTCTTGGTGCCGACTTCAACTGTTCAGCAGTCAATTTCGATGTGTCTGCCTTCACATTGACAGAGACATCCACCTTCTGTCTGCTCACCGACTCGCCATTATCCGAAACCAAGTCAAAGCTATGAATATTCAACCCGTAATTATCATCGTCGCGCGAATTGTAGTAGATGCTTATAGTAGCCAAATCACCAGGTTCAATTGTCGTTGACGAAACACCTATCGACAGACAACGGGGTGCGCCCTCCCACGACAAAATTATCGGCTTATCGCCCTGATTGTAGGCGTGGATAAACTCATGACGTGATATTCCCTTTATGACATCGCCCAATATCAACGACGCCACCGAAAGACGCAAATCGCCCGAAACTATCGGATACTGACTGTTCAACGACTCCGGTTTGCCTATAACCATACCCTTAAGCCCAATCGTCGTAACAGTGTTTTCGATACCCGTATAGACCTTTATACTCTTACTGAAACGACCCGGACGACCTGTAGGATCATACGTAAATCTCACTTCGGCAGTATCTCCCGGAGCAATAACACCATCGGTATATTCTGCAACCGTACATCCGCATGTACTCTTCACCCTATTTATAATAGTCTCCTCAGGACCATGGTTAACCATACGAACACATCCCGTTTGCGGACCTTCAGCCTCCTTAAATGTCCCAAAGTCATAACTTGTCGAAAGCCACTCTATGCCCTCACGAGAATAACCGGAAAACGCTACGCAAAAAAGCAATAATGCTACAAATGAATATCTGCTCATAACGACTCGCCTCATTATTTACCGGGAACGACATTACCCTTCAACTTCAATCTCACTTTCTTTGGACTGCCATTGGTCTTAACCGTAACAACACGATCTATCGCCCCCTGGCGCCCTATAGGATTATACGTCACCTTTATCTTGCCCTTCTTGCCCGGAGCAATCGGATGTTGAGGATACTCAGGACGCGTACAGCCACATGTTGCCGTCGCCTCTATGATTATCAAATTGCCGTCGCCGACATTTGTAAACTCAAATTCATGGCTTACCATGCCGTTTTTCTCCTTCACGATTCCGAAATCATGCGAATATTCATTAAACTCTATTTTTGCAACGCCTTTACTCTTAGCGTCAAGCAACATCGGCATAGCAAACACCATCAATGCCATTATGCCTACTATTAATTTCTTCGCCATATTATTTCTTATTTATTTACTCCTTTAAATTAAAACTAAACCTTTTGCTATGGATAATTAATCCTCTCAGCGATGCCTGCATCTATTTAAAAACGCAAACACGATTACAAAATTACAAAATATTTTAAAATCAGACACCCTAATATCCACGAAGTTTAAACTTTAATCAACTTATCTCCCTACTTCTCTCATCCGACACACAACAAATCAACACTACAAAACACATCGTCAATAAAAAGACTCAAAAAATCTCGTTTTATAAACCACTGTATTTCAGCTATTTATAAAAATATATAAAAATAATGCTAAAAAAATTTGGTCAATTCAAAAAAAGGCAGTAACTTTGCATCGCATTTCGGGAAAACAACGTAGTAAAACATTAAAAATTACGCTTGTCCGAGTGCTGAAAATGTTGATTCGCTAGCTCAGCAGGTAGAGCACAACACTTTTAATGTTGGGGTCCTGGGTTCGAGCCCCAGGCGGATCACAGACAAGACAAATCGTTTTGATACGATGGTGCCATAGCTCAGTTGGTAGAGCAAAGGACTGAAAATCCTTGTGTCCCCGGTTCGATTCCTGGTGGCACCACAAAAAACCGCTAATCGCTTCACGAAGCCTTAGCGGTTTTCTCATTTTTATTCCCCACCCATCTCCTCCAATATACATTGAACACAACTCATCAAGTTCGACTGATTGGAACGCAACTCTATTAGAATCATCTGATATGATAGATTATTCTGTCAAAACAGAGTTGGGGACAAAGGCAACTCGCTCCCAACTCTGCATAAATATTGTGTTGCGTTGCTATGCCAACAGGCTCAACTTCTCGGCAATGAT
>JAEIGA010010878.1_pt1 | contig 13796 bp, 10 predicted proteins | sample 9270691 | NCBI WGS metagenome assembly JAEIGA01 (sample SAMN17057246, study PRJNA624740) | gut metagenome | biome: biome; isolation source: fecal sample | host: Bos grunniens | place: China: Xizang | collected 2019 | reverse complement strand
CGACCCAAGTTGATGTCCTTTTTGAGTTAATAATCAATAAAAGCGTTAAATCTTCACCTTTTAGAATGTGCAATTAAAAATAACAACCATATTTCTGACTTATTATCTATAAAATATTGAGTAATAATCGGTTGTAAATACATATTATATAACAGAGGTTAAATTACCCTCGAGCATTAGAAAAATAGATGAAAATGCTTTTAATTATTGTACAGGTCTCAAAAAAATAAATATTCCTAAAGGTGTTACTATTATTGAGCGTCGTGCTTTTAATAATTGTAGTTCTCTCACGAGCATAGAGATTCCTGAAGGTGTTACTATTATTGAGGAGCTCACTTTTTTTGATTGTTCGAGTCTCGAAAGAGTGAGGATTCCTAAGAGTGTTCAGATGATTAAAGAAATGGCTTTTCAGGATTGTGTGAGTCTTAAGAGTATAGAGCTTCCTAATGTTATTCTTGTTGGGGAAGACGCTTTTGCTCATTGCTATGGTCTCACGAGTGTAGAACTTCCTAATGTTAATATTATTGAAGATTGTGCTTTTTCTAATTGCCATAGTCTCACGAATGTAAAGGTTTCGAGTTCTGCTGGGATTAAACGTAGTGCATTTAACAATTGCGAAAATCTTGCAAAGATAGAAAGGATTAAGTAGGCATTTATACTGCTTTAATTCCGTCAAGAACAATGGTCATATTTCAACGATTCATTGGTCAACTGCTTTACGGACGCATATACAATGAGAGGAATTGACTTATGTCATATCCTCTCATTATTATATATTAATTATTATATGTTGGTCATTATGACCACCTCTAGTGGTACTTTTTACCACCCTAATTATTCAGCACCCTTGACGAGTGCTTTTTGTTTTTTCTCATGGTGTCATTTTTTGGTATTTTAATAACTTTTTATGATTTGTGTAATTTTGAGTAAAAATGCCAATATAACGATGTGTGGGTGATGTTTTATGTGTGATTCTCTTGTCTTGAGGTTTTTATTTTAATACCATCTATATTTACCTTACCTTTGCAATACAATAAAGAAACAAAGTATAAAAAGACTTAAACAACATGCAGATTATGTGTACATTTTGTTTGCTTTATTTGTTTGACGTCAAAGGCATTCACACGTATTAAAAGTCATATTCTAGAGGTGCTTTTAATATGGTCTCCTAGGTGAAACTTGCAAACTCACCAAGTTTAATTCGGGATTTATAGCATTGGGATAACTATATCCCAACAGGGAGAGGTGTGCCCATTCACACCTGACAAGGAGAGATTGTATCTGCTTCTATAGGGATAGGTATGCCTAAGTGGTGCATAAAACATTTAAAAAACAATTATTTATGATAACAAACATTGACATTTCGTCTGATACGACATATAATGAAATGATAGCTTATAATGACTTCCCATTTGATAAGAATGAGGGTATAATCAAAATCACTCCATTAAACAAAGCACTGCCTTCTAATGTCCTTAGAGCATTTAAAAGGGATATAGCAGGAAATATGTTGTCTTTTAGATGTTATACTAACGCTGTTGTTGCAGCGTTGTATCTGCAAAACTTTGGACTTGACGTAGATGTTGTTGAGGGTTGGTACAGACTTAATCTCGACAGTGTTTCAAAGGATTTCTATAATACTTTCTCAGTAGAGTCAAAGTGGTCAACTCATCGTTGGTTGAAGATAAATGGAAAATATGTTGACGTAACGATTGAATGTGATGAAAGCAAGTACTTGCCCCGTCATTTCGATTATAAATCAGCAAGACTTTACGATGCAGAGGATTTACTTGCTTTTGCATTAAAGGCAGGGCATGACCATTACGGTACGCAGGAACCGCTTTGGTGCAGTACCCTTGATGGAATCAATTTCAGAGACGGTGTTCCTTTCAAGTGGTCTCTAGTAGATGAATCGGGTAATTACGTCTGTCTTAACAACACTGTTAAAACCGCTGCGTAATGGAAAAGAGTATAAATAAGATTTGCAAAGGAGAACAGATACTCTTTGATATGGGACTTTATGTACCTCTGCCTATCAACCTTCAGATACTGCTTGACCAGTCTGAGAGAGACGTCCTCAATAGTCTTAGGCATTGCTACAATATGGGGGAGACCTTTGTAAGTACTTCTGTCATTGCTTTAATGACGAACCTAGGTGAAAAGACCGTACGTAAGGCAAGGGATAGACTTGTCGATATGGGAATCCTATCAAAAGGCAAGGTGTGCGGACTCGGTACGCACTATTCCATTGAGTACAAAAAGTTATATACCTCCCTTCTTGCACTCAACAACGAGCCCGACCCCGAAAAAAGGGTTAAGATGGCGAAAGAAATGAGATATAAATATTTAAAAATTAACAAATTATGAACAAAAATATAAAAATTGATTTCGGCAAAATGCCGACCATCCTTCCAAAAGGATATTTGAAACAGACTATTGATGAGTTGTCTAAGGGAGGACTCCCTCAGGGACTATTCACAGGAGTCAACAGTCTTGACAATTTATTTAGACTTGACAAGGGCAGACTTATCACCATTACAGGTGTTCCCAACTATGGAAAGTCTGAGTTTGTGGATTTCTTGGCAACGACATACAATAAGAGATATGGAATGAAAACTCTCTACTTCTCTCCTGAAAATCAACCTGTTGGTTTGCACCTTGCAAAACTTATTGCAAAGTACACAGGCAAGAAGTTTAATCCCAGCACATATACCACTGAGGAAATAGACTTTGCAGGTGATTACATCACGGATAATTTTTTCTTCTACAACTATGACCTTATTACTCAGTTAGATGACATTCTCGCAATAGCAGAGGAAGTCATTAAGAAAGAGGCAATAGGAATGCTTGTGATTGACGCTTGGAATAAGACTGAGGCAAAGAAAAATGGTGGTGATACCGAAACTGAGTTTATTGGCAAACTCCTCGATGTGTTGTGTCGCTTCGCTATTAAGCATAATATCATGTTGGTTATAGTAGCGCATCCTACAAAAATGAACAAGGACAAGGGACAACCATATCAGATACCGAATGCTTATGACATCAACGGGTCTGCTCACTTCTTCAACAAGAGCGATTTTGTTCTGACAGTTCACAGGGACATACCTAAAGACGAAGTGCTAATCAGGGTGTCAAAGGTTAAGTTCTCCCACTATGGCAAGCAGGGCGATTGCAGACTGAAATATGATGTCGAGTCAGGAAACTACTATGATTCCACATTTGACCCACTGGCATTCTTGGATGGTGATAGTAATGAAAACGGGTATATACATACTCCTTTCGTATTTCCCACTAGGTTGAGTGAGAGAAATCACTTAGACGTTGAGGTTTCTTGTTATAAAGGTGCTTCAGACAATATCGGGACTCCCATTAAGTTAAAGGACTTTCTGTTTACAGACAGGTTCAAAGGTATTGCAGAGGACATTAGGCAGAAAGCTACCCCTGAGGAGAGGCATGACTATAAAAAGTCAAAGGTGCATGAGATTCCTGCAATCACAATCTCAGGTCTGTTCAATGTCAGAGAAAGCAAAGGACTTGTTTCTCCTTCGGGTCTTATGTGCATAGATATAGACCATAAGGACAATACCCCTGAGATTATGGCAAAGGTACCTAGCATACTTAAGAGCTTGCCTTATGTCTGCTATTCTGCCAAGTCCATTTCAGGAGACGGGTACTTCGCTATTGTACCTATTGAAAATCCGTATCACTTTAGACAGCATTACTTTGCGTTGGAGGAGGAAATGAAATCGTATGGTATCACAATAGACAAGAGTTGCAAGGACATTACAAGGTTGAGATTTGCCACTTATGATGACGAGTATTATTACAATCCGTTTGCGAGTTCATTCTATTTAGAGGTTGATACTACTCAACCTCTTGATAGAAAGCAGAGCAATCAGTTTGTTTCGTCAAGCACACATTCTGACGAGGATAGGGTGAAAGGCGAGATTGAGTTCTTAAAAAATAATAGCATTTCGCTTCCTGACGATTACGAGACATGGTTTAAGTTGGCAATGTCTTTAAATAGTTCGCTTGGTGAGAAGGGTCGTAAGTACTTCCACGAGTTGTCTAGTATGTCAAACAAGTATGATAAGTACGAGTGCGATAATCAGTATGACGAGGTAATTAATCACTATTCAGGTGATAATGAGGTTTCGTTGGGGACATTCTTCCACATTGTTAATAACGCTAAAAATAAACATTTAATTTCTTAAATAATTGAGTATGAGAGATATTATATTTAGAACCCTGCGTGCAGATGAAATCGAGGTTCGCCCATCGCACGTCAAAGAGGGAAAGGCGAATATGCTTCTTTATATTGACTCTAGAGCAGTGGTTTCACTGCTCAATGAGACAATAGGTAATATGAATTGGCAGTCTGAGTTTTATGGGGTCAATGGTCAGACTATAGGTAGGATTGGCATTTATGACGAGGATAGGAATCTGTGGGTATGGAAATCAGACACGGGGTCTGAATCCAATATCGAAGCGGAGAAGGGTCTGATAAGCGACATTTACAAGCGTGTAATGTCTAGGTGGGGCGTTTGTGAGTTGTATAGTGCTCCACGCATTTCAGTACCTGACGATGGTTATGGAAACTCAGGATACAAAGTCTCTGAGATACTTTACAACGACCATCGGGAGATTATCCATTTAGTGATTGTAAACAAGTTTAACAAAGAGGTTTACCGTTGGGATAGAGAAAATCCGAGTCAGGTTCAAACGATATCAGCAACTCAAGTTCAAACCCAACCACAACCTGAATCGAGTATTACTACACCTCAAGACAAGAGGGTTTTCGTGGACGATAGTCGAAAGGTAATTATTCAGTCAATCACAGATAGAGCGAGTAAGGAATCTCTTAAGGAGGGGGTAAATCATATAGAACTTCAAAAGTTCGTAGATTTCTATGTAAACAAAATTAAGAGTGATGGTTGGAAAGGTGCATTTAACTTTGACACATTGTTTTCAAGGTGGATGCAAAATGCTTGGAATAAGGTTTCATGATTTGCTTAATTGATTAAAAGATGTTAGTTTTGTGCTGGAGAATGCGACTATATTACTTAGGTTTTAAAAAGCATAAGCTAGCATTATATGGTGATTGCTAAGGGATTGTAGCTTATCATTGCTTGATTTTGTTCGAATCCCCCTCTCACCGCAGAAAGAAAGCCGCAAGTCGTTGAAAAACAAACGCTTGCGGCTCTTTTTGTGTCCTGAAAATTGCACGGAAATTGCACCGAGTTTTTCAGCGGCTCAATCAACCTATGCTTTTTCGTCCGGAAAAAACGCCCGTTTCCCGGACAGGAGAGGGTAAAACGAAATGTTGTCCGGAAAATCAAGCGATTTCCCGGACAACATCTTTTATCAAGTCAGGTACACCGACTACTTCGCAATGTTTTCACGCATTTCTGTATCGGCCTGGATGTTCTTCATCTTGTAGTAGTCCATGATGCCGAGGTTACCGCTGCGGAATGCCTCTGCCATTGCAAGTGGAACCTCTGCCTCAGCTTCAATCACGCGTGCACGGGCTTCCTGAGCCTTTGCCTTCATCTCCTGCTCGAGAGCAACGGCCATTGCACGACGCTCCTCTGCGCGAGCCTGAGCAATGTTCTTGTCAGCCTCAGCCTGGTCCATCTGAAGAACGGCTCCGATGTTCTTTCCGATGTCGATGTCAGCGATGTCGATAGAGAGGATCTCGAATGCAGTTCCTGCGTCAAGTCCCTTGTCGAGCACTACCTTAGAGATGCTGTCAGGATTCTCAAGTACCGACTTGTGGCTCTCTGCTGAACCGATAGAAGATACAATACCCTCGCCGACACGGGCAAGAACAGTCTCTTCACCTGCACCTCCGACGAGCTGCTTGATATTCGCACGTACTGTCACACGAGCCTTGGCGATGAGCTGGATACCGTCCTTTGCAACAGCAGTTACCGGAGGTGTATTGATGACCTTAGGGTTAACAGACATCTGCACAGCATTGAACACATCACGGCCAGCAAGGTCAATGGCAGCAGCCATCTTGAAATCAAGAGAGATGTTTGCCTTGTCTGCAGAGATAAGGGCATTTACAACCTTAGGGACATTTCCTCTTGCAAGGTAGTGAGCCTCAAGTTCGTTCGCATTAAGCTTAAGACCAGCCTTAGTTCCTGTCACCATCGCCATGACAATGGTATTAGGAGAAACGCCTCTCCAACGCATGAGAACAAGCTGGATAAGAGAGATGCGGACACCCGAAATCATCGCCTGGAACCAGAGGGTGATCGGGAAGAACCACAAAAGGATGGCAAGGCCGACGAAACCGACCGCAATCCAGATAATCAACATTGTGTCCATAAGTATAAAATTTAGATATATTTATTTGCTGACAACCACATAGATCTTATTGTCCTCAATCATGACGACTTCGACATTCTCTCCAGAATTGACGATACCGTTCATTGAAGTCACCTCAAGAACCTGATCTTCAAAACGCGCATTTCCCATAGGGGCCAACCTTGTGACAGACAGACCCTTGTCCCCTACTGCAACCGAAACCTCCGGCACCACAGCCTTAGCTGTTATGTTGGTCTTGAGTGACATTTTCTCCCATGTCTTTGCACGCAGAGCCCAAACAAGGAAAAGTATCAGCAGCACGACAATCACAGCAAGCACAATCAGACCTGTTGTGGTACCGTGGTCGGCAAAGGCAAGGTAGCATGAACCACCCATTGAGAGCAGACCAAGTATACCGGCAAAGCCAATTCCCGGGATCAGCAGGATCTCTGCAAACATCAATACAAGTCCTAATATAATAAGAGCGACTATCAATCCCATATTATTGCATTTTATTTCATTACTGGCTCACACACAACCTTTCCGTCCATCATTTCACTTACTGTCCGAACCAAACTGTCGGCTGCTTCCTTGGAATCGAAAGGACCGACAGAAAAGACCTGTGTTCCGTCCTCTCCTTCTGTACGGATTATGTCCTTTCCAACAGCAGCTGAAACGACAGCTTCAACCACTGCGGAATCCAGTTCTCCAGAGTCAGGCATTATCCGTATCTCATACAAAGCAAAACCTCCCCTGAGACGTTCCTGCTGGGTTCTGGCATTTGCTACAGATATTTCCTTTCCGCCCTCAAACGCGCAGAGATATGCCCCGTTGAAACCCAGGTTCCGCACAGTGTTTACTTTTGACAAGGCCTCATCATATGTAGAAAAGAGACCGACCCTGTAGATATACATTCCGCTAGGAGAACGATGCTCATACACTGGAGAGAGGCCTTTGAGGTCAGATAGAGTTGCCTTTCTCGCACCACCTAGCAACTGTATCTGGTAAACAATTCCAGAAGGAAGACTCTGATCTTCGGCAAAGACGGCTTCATCCATGACCTTGAAAGAATAATCAAATTTCACCTGAGGAACCTCAAAATTCAATTTCAGGGAATCTCCATACGAATTACGGGTAAACTTATATTCTTCCACCTTGTCGTCTTCGGAATCGTCCTCAGATCTGTCCTGGTTATTAATGAATACTCCTTTCTTAAGGAATTCATATTCAGTCTTCTGCAGCTCGGCCTTTGCCATGTCCAGCTCACGCTGCAGAACAGGTACACGCTGCTCGGTCTGAAGAATCACGGCACTGAGTTCATAACGCTCAGATTCGTCGTTACTGAAGGCCAGTTCAGTTCTGAGTTCATCAAGATGGGCTGAAATAACAGAGATGGAATCCTTCAGGGCACGGACATTATCCATCTGAGCCATATAAACAGAAGTGAGGTCGTCCGACTTGACTTCCTTTTTCTCTTCGGACTCAATCTTCTTCTGAACTGGATTCAGTTGAGAGATGGTCATCAGTTCGGAAGGATCATCGACGGAAACGTGGACCGGATATCTCTCATACTCAATGGCATATACCCATACGCTGTCTTCAGGACAACCCCTGTTTGAAGCAAAGAGGCTATATTTTTCATCTTCGGAATCCACATAGAGAAAATCATCTGCCGGAGACGAGAAAGGCATTCCCATGTTCTGCGGCATCGACCAGCAGCCGGCATCGTCATCCCATGTGGAATAATAGATGTCATATCCACCCAAGCCATACAGACCGTCTGAAGAGAAATACAGCGTCTTGCCGTCAGGAGAAAGGACAGGGTATATCTCATTTGCAACTTCAGTGGAGATTTCCTCAACTTTTGCCGGAGCACTCCAAAGGGTGTCCTGTAGTTCTGTCACATAAATATTCCTGACACCGTTCTGGTCCTTGGCCGAATAATAATGCACATCATTCCAATCAGGAGCATATAATGCACGTACAAATGGCGTCGATTCATCGGAATCGAGTTGGTTAGGCACATGACGCCAGCTTTTGTTTTCCATTGGATATGCCAGAACAAAGTCCTCCAAAGAGAACATGCTGCGCCCCAGGACCTTAGGCTTTCTCACAAAATCGGACATGCTGCTGCCGTTCTCAGACAGAATGAGCTTCTGGGAAATGAAGTCGACAAGGATGGTGTCTACGGCCATGGTGCTGTCCTGAAGCTGTTCCAGAGCCTCGTCATAGACATCGATGGCATCGTCAAAACGATAGATTCTGTGAAGGGAATCACCGGCATGCACGAGACTGTCCACCTGCGCATAAGCACATTGGCAAGACAGCAGAACAGCCGCAAGAGTCACTAAAATATGGATCAGTATGACTACCTTCCTCATCGTTCTATTTGACATTATCCTACAAAATTAAAAATTTCTCATCAAATATCAGTCTAGAAATCTGAAAAAGGCGATAAAAAACGCCACATTCTTTATTTATTGGAAAAAAGTCGTAAATTTGTGCCCTATTTTGCGTTAATAGAAATTAATTCATTAAAAACCATAAACATTATGCAAAGTAAAGGTGCAATAAAATTTGTTGCGATTATTCTGCTTCTCGCTTCAATTTGGCAGCTTTCATTCACTTTTGTATCAAACAAGCAGGTGGAGAACGCTGAGAAGTACGCAGAGCAGGCTGTTGCAGCAGCAGTTAAAGCAGACTCAACATTGTCTGCCGAGGAACAGGAGGCACTCAGAAGCGAGGCCAACAGATTCTACCTCGACTCGATTTCTTCGCAGAAGATCTACTTCGGATACACCTTCAAGGAGGTTCAGGAGAAATCAATCAACCTTGGTCTCGACCTTAAGGGCGGTATGAACGTAATGCTTCAGGTACAGATGCAGGACCTCGTAAGAGCTCTCGCAGTAAATCCATGCGATGAGTTCGAGGCAGCTCTCAGCCAGGCAACAGCAAAGAGCAAGGACAGCAAGGACGGCTTTGTTGACCTCTTCGCAGAAGCTTGGGAAAGCACAAACGGCGGCAAGAGACTCTCATCTGTATTCAAGATCGAAGGAGACGACGATGCTGTGATCGCAGCTATCAAGGACAAGGCTGACAAGGCTATCGATAACTCTTTCCAGGTACTCAGCAAGCGTATCGACCGTTTCGGCGTAACACAGCCAAACATCCAGAAGGTACAGGGTGGCAACGGCCGTATCCTCGTAGAGCTTCCAGGTGTAAAAGAGCCTGAGCGCGTAAGAAAGCTCCTCCAGGGAACTGCTTCCCTCGAGTTCTGGCCAACATTTACTAGCTCCGAGATCTACAACCAGCTCGTTGAGGCTGACAGAATCATCGCTGCTGACTCTACAGCAAAGACCCTCAAGGAACTCCTCAACTATGAGCAGACTTCTTTTGCACGTATCGGTATCGCTCACTATTCAGATACATCAAAGATCAACAGCTACCTCTCAAATCCTGAGGTAAAGAAGGTACTCAACAAGGGTCTTCTCCCAATGTGGGCTGCAAAGCCAATCGAGGGAACCGAGGATTACTTCGAGCTCGTAGCCATCAAGGATGAAGGACACGGTGCTCCACTCGATGGTGACGCAGTTGAGGATGCACGCGCACAGTTCGCAAGAGACGGTGGCGACGCAGAGGTATCTATGACCATGACAAGAGAGGGTGCCAGAACATGGGCAAGACTCACAAGCGACAACATCGACAGACAGATCGCTATCGTTCTCGACGGTCTCGTATACTCTTACCCTAACGTAAATGAGAAGATCGAAGGCGGTCAGTCTTCAATCACAGGAAACTTCACTCCAGAGGAGGCTCAGGACCTTGCAAACGTTCTTGAGTGCGGTAAGCTCCCTGCTCCTGCGAAGATCATCCAGGAGTCTGTTGTCGGACCTTCACTCGGTGCCAAGTCTATCAACGCTGGTCTCATCTCATTCGTGATCGCATTCTTGCTCGTTCTTCTGTACATGATCGTATTCTACAGCAGAGCAGGTCTTGCAGCTGACATCGCACTCCTTTGCAACGTAGTGCTCCTCTTCGGAACCCTCGTTTCATTCGGTGCAGTGCTTACACTCCCTGGTATCGCAGGTCTCGTGTTGACACTCGGTATGGCTGTGGATGCTAACGTAATCATCTACGAGCGCGTGAAGGAAGAGCTTCGTGCAGGAAAGGCCCTCAGCAAGGCAATCGCTGACGGTTACTCAAATGCATACTCTGCAATCATCGACGGTCAGATCACTACCCTCCTCACAGGTATCGTTCTCTTCGTGTTCGGTTCAGGTCCTGTACAGGGATTCGCGACTACCCTCATCATCGGTATCATCACTTCAATCGTAACTTCTATCTTCATCTCAAGACTTTACTTTGAAGGCCGTCTTGCTAAGGGTAAGGACATCACTTTCGACAACAAGTTCACAAGAAACTTCCTCCAGAATACTAAGGTTGACTTCCTCGGCAAGAAGAAGATCGCTTACATCATTTCAGGAATCCTTATCCTCGCTTCCCTTACTTCAATGTTCACTAAGGGATTCACAAAGGGTATCGACTTCGCTGGTGGACGTACATATGTTGTCAAGTTCGACCAGAACGTAAATGCAGAGGAGGTTCGTTCTTCAGTTATCGACGCATTCGACGCTGCTGCAGCTCTTGACCCAGAGGTAGGTAGAACTTCAGCTGAGGTTAAGCAGTTCGGTGGTGAGGATCAGCTCAAGATCACTACTTCATACAAAACTGACTCAGAAGGTGAGGCTATCGATAGAGAGGTTGCAACAATTCTCTATGGCGCACTCAAGGATCACTATAAGACAGAGCTTACATTCGAGGAGTTCAACTCAACAGATCAGAACCCTCTCGGTATCATCAGCTCTGACAAGGTAGGTGCAGCTATCGCCAAGGAGACTCAGAACTCAGCAATCATTGCTGTAGTTATCGCTCTTGCGATCATCTTTGTCTACATCGCAATCCGATTCAAGGGCTGGACTTGGGGTCTTGGTGGTGTTGCAGGTCTTGCACACACAGCTATCATCGTTATCGGATTCTTCTCGATCTTCACAGGTGTACTTCCATTCACCCTCGATATCGACCAGACATTCATCGCAGCGATCCTTACTATCATCGGTTACGCAATCAACGATACAGTGGTTATCTTCGACCGTATCCGTGAGTACAAGATACTCCATCCAAAGGCTGACTTCAAGCAGAACGTGAACGCCGCTCTCAACAGCACACTCTCACGTACAATGAACACTTCACTCACTACTCTCGTGACTATGCTCGCGATTGCAATCTTCGGTGGTGAGGCGATCAGAGGTCTTGCAGTAGCCCTCATCCTTGGAGTAATCATCGGAACATACGCTTCTATCTTCATCGCAACTCCTATCATGTACGACCTCACAAAGAAGGCCGACAAGAAGGCTGCTAAGAAGGCAGAGTAATTAAAAACTTGATATAATGAAAAGATGACGGTCGTTACTGATCGTCATCTTTTTTATGCAACATTCTGCAGGACTGCTGCATCTTATAGGGCAGAACTTTTAAATACCACTATCATGAAAAGACTTATTATTGCGATGGTTGCGATTGCAGCTGCATTCGGACTTGCATCATGCGAAAAGGAAGAAGCTAAGGCAATCATAGGAACATGGGAGGCTACTACCGTTGAGATGACAATGGAAGGAATCAAAATGGAAATGGATATTACTGAGTTCGGAACAGCCATGGAGATTACCTTTAATGACAACGGAACCGGAACCATTACTGAAACACTTGAAGGAGATTCAGTGAACATGGACTTCACATATTCCATGGAAGGAAACACCCTGACAATAGAAGCAGAGGGCGATGTTGCAGAAATTCCTGTCACCATCGAAAAAAAGAACATGACTATGACCATAAGCGGCGAGATGATGGAGGAGCCAGGAATGAACATAACCATTCATTTTGTAAAGAAATAAGGCTTTCAGCCTGTTGATAACTTTTCCCCTTGACAGTCAGGCATTTGACGTCAAGGGGATTTTTATTTTTTGATAGGGTGATGAAGATTAATTATCTTTGTCATCCTTAATTTTTGAACTATGTCATTCGTCCATCTCCACGTACATACACAATATTCCATCCTCGACGGTCAGTCGTCGATTTCTGATCTTTTCGCACGCGCCAAAGAACTGGGCATGCCGGCTCTGGCCATTACGGACCATGGAAACATGTATGGTGTGAAGGAGTTCCTGAAGATAGCCAAGAAGTATCCTGAGGTGAAGCCTATCATCGGCTGCGAGATCTATGTCACCAAGCACTATGATCACAAGCTCAAGGACAAGGACCACAGAGGATACTATCACCTCATCCTGCTTGCCAAGAACTACAACGGCTACAAGAACCTGATGAAGATCGTCTCGACAGGACATATCGAGGGAAAGTACTATGACAAGCCGAGGGTTTCGCATGAGATCGTGGAGAAGTATTCTCAGGATCTGGTGTGCTGCTCTGCATGTATTGCCGGAGAGGTTCCGAGAGCCATCATAGCGGGAGACATGGACGGTGCTCTGAAGGCCATAGAATGGCACAAGAGGGTTTTCGGAGAAGACTTCTACCTTGAAGTCCAGCAGCATAAGACACTTATTCCAGGACAGTCGCAGGAGGTCTATGAGCACCAGCTTGTTGCAAATAAGGGCATCTATGAACTGGCTGAAAAGACAGGCACCAAGGTAGTTGCGACAAATGACGTGCACTTCGTGTCGAAAGACGACGGTCCTGCACATGACAGACTTATCTGTCTTACCACAAACGCACTGGTGAACGATCCGAATCGTATGAGATATACCCAGCAGGAGTATCTCAAGAGCGAGGAGGAGATGGCAGAGATGTTCTACGACCACCTCGAGACCCTCAGCAACACTCTCGAAGTTGCTGACAAGATCGAGTCATATAAAGTAGATAAAGACCCTATTCTTCCGAAGTTCGACCTTCCGGAGGAGTTCCTTGCAGAGATAGACACTCACCTTGAAAAATATAAGGGAATCATCGACGAGGGCCGCTGCGACAAGAACGGCGTCGAGCGTGGCGAAGAGTTCTGCCGCTCGGTGGCATACCTTTGTCACCTAACATATAAAGGAGCGCACTGGAGATACGGCGAAGAGCTGAGCGACGTGCAGGCAGAGCGAATTGAGTTTGAGCTAAAGACCATCTGTAAGATGGGATTCCCGGACTACTTCCTTATCGTCCAGGATTTCATCGCCGCCGCACGTTCTGAGGGCATTTCCGTAGGTCCTGGCCGTGGTTCGGCCGCAGGATCGGCTGTTGCATACTGCCTCAAGATCACCAACATCGACCCTATCAAGTACGACCTTCTCTTCGAGCGATTCCTCAACCCCGACCGAATCAACATGCCCGATGTCGACATCGACTTCGACGACGACGGACGCTACCGTGTATTCCAGTATATCGAAGAAAAATACGGCAAGGACCACATATCTCATGTAATCACCTAT
>JAEIGA010010877.1_pt1 | contig 13797 bp, 13 predicted proteins | sample 9270691 | NCBI WGS metagenome assembly JAEIGA01 (sample SAMN17057246, study PRJNA624740) | gut metagenome | biome: biome; isolation source: fecal sample | host: Bos grunniens | place: China: Xizang | collected 2019 | reverse complement strand
GATATTTTGTCAAGCATTTTTTGCATTATTTCATTATTCTGACTCATAATAAGCCTCCTTAAATGTTGATATAGGTGTTGCGATACTGAACCCAAACGCTCAGTACAGCATTGATGAATTCTACGATTCTGTTTTTGTAGAGATCTTCGGTATCTGCCTTGAAGCTACTGAAACGCTTCGTCCAGTCAGTTACAACTCTCTCCAAACTCACTCCGGCGGTCTCTCTCTTCTTCTGACCATCTTCATCCGTCTTATTGCCGAAACGACGTTCGCTGCAGATGAATTTCAGATAGGTAGATACAAGCTGGTAATGATAACAAAGCTTCGTTGTGTCTGTGGTTTTAGGGGCTGACGTGCAAAAAGCTCTAAGTGTATCCAGTACACAAATGCGATACTTCACCTCCTGAAGAACACAGAGTTCCTCAAGCTTAATTGTACCTGCAGAAAGCTTTTCTTCGAGCTGCTTATGTAAGCTCTTATATTGATCGATCAATTTCATATCGTTACTCCTTTAATTGTAATTCCTGCATTCGTTTTGCAAGGCAGGTCCCGCGTCGTTCGGTATCCGTTTTATTGATGGCTATGCATTGTGCCTTTCGCTCGCCTACAATAATAACCTTCGACTTGCCACGAGTGATCGCGGTATATATCAGAGGCCTTGTAAGCATTATGAAATGGGCGGTTTGAAGGTTGAGAATTACGGTTTTGTACTCATCTCCTTGTGATTTATGGACGGTGGATGCATATCCAAGGTCTATCATATCTAAATCACACGAGTCATACTCCTTAATTCTACCATCTCCGAAATTTATTTGAACAATCACGTCATTATTTACGGTTACTATCTTGGTGATATACCCGATATCGCCGTTGCTGACATCTTCGTGATTTCGGAATTGCATAACCTTGTCGCCCTCGCGGAATTTGCGTTTGCCATCAGGTGTTTCTTTTTTTGAACTGTCAGGAGGATTAACCTTATCCCGAATAAGTTCATTGAGTGCATTCACTCCCGTTTCGGTTCTTTGTCGGTATGGTGTGAGAAGCGCCACGTTGTCAACTCCGTGCAATGCGACTTCTCGCATATACAGATCGACAATGGTGTTCGCAGATTCAGCAAGTTCGGGAGAATCTATAAACTGAAAATCGCTTCCATACTCCAGACTCAAATTGCCGTGACGGATAAGCTTTGCGTTTGTCGCTATTCTGCTGCCCGCGTTCTGTCGAAATACTCGGTCGAGTCTTACGGTGGGAACACATCCCGAAGCAATCAGTTCACTTAGCACTGCTCCGGGACCTACCGATGGTAACTGATCCGCATCTCCGATAAGAACGAGCTGTGCACCATTCTTAACTGCCGAGAACAAGTGGTTCGCCAAATAAATATCGAGCATAGATACCTCGTCTACGAGGATCAGATCTGCTTCCATATCCTTGGGTGAACAAAACATTCCGTCGTCCCCCGCATATAAGCAAAGCGCCTTGTGGACGGTGGATGCCTCGTGTCCGGTGGACTGATTCATCCTTCTTGCAGCACGTCCGGTTGGAGCGCAGCAGCATATTTCTGCGTTGGGATAATATTTTTGATAAATATCAAGGATTGCGCGCTGTACGCAGGTCTTTCCTGTACCGGGACCTCCTGTAATTATGGAGAGCCCGCTGGTCAGAGCTAACTTGACAGCATCCCTCTGCTCGGGCGCTAATCTAAATCCTAAGCGTTTTTCTTCGAGATCGAGGTCTTGCTCAAGGTTTGCGTAAAACCGCCCGTGAGGGCTCTTAATTTGCCCCAGAACAGCCTTTGCGAGCTGAAACTCGGTACGTGCCGTCTTTGCACGGTATACGTTTCCGTCGTAGCACAGAAGATCGCCTTCCTGAACGAGCCTCATTGCACGGTTTGCTGCCATATCCTCGGTAAGACCTTCGGTATCAAGAAGCTTCAAACACGCCTTGATAAAAGCGTGTTTTTCAAGGCACAAATGTCCTTTGCCTTCAGCTTCTACCAGCGTGTAAAGCAAACCTTCGTCCACTCTCTCGGGAGCAAGCTTACTCATCCCCATACTCAGTGCAATTTTATCAGCAGTAAGGAAACCTATACCGGATATTTCACAAAGCTTGTAGGGGTGATTCTTTACGATCTCAAGAGTGTTCTTACCATATTGACGGTAGAACTTAACTGCTCGATTTGCGGTTATGCCATAAGGCGTAAGAAATGCAACAACGTCACGTGCACCTCGATTCATTAAATAAGAATCAATGATCTTTTGGAGTTTTCCTGTGCTGATGCCGGGGATGGAAAGGAACCGTTCCGGTTCCTTATCCAACACTTCAAGTGCGAGATCCCCAAATGTATCATACACGCGCTCTGCGGTCTTGGGCCCGATGCCTTTAATCTGGCCTGAACAAAGATAAGCAATTATTCCTTCTTTGGAAGGGATGATAATCTCATCATAGTTGTCAACCTCAAACTGAACACCGTGTTTAGCACTTTTACTCCAACGACCTTGAATATCGTATCTGAGCTTATCGGACAGTGGCAAGCAATATCCGACCGCTTTTATCTGCGTAACGAGCTTGCCTGCGCCATCGTACACTTTTTCGCAGGGATTATAAACCGCTACCATATAGGTTCCAGGGTTAGCAAGCTGTACATTTTGTGGGTATATGAGCCTTTGGAATTCACACAACATCTTCGACTCCTTTCCGATCAGACGGAATAATGGCATTTGCCGGGAGCGAAAGATAAGAATGATCGTTGTCATACTCAACTCGGGATTTATCGTTTCCAATACCGTTTACGATCGCAATTACGTCGTTTAAGATATCTTTGTTAAAAACGCGGATCTCCTTTCCGAGTCTGGCAGCTTCCTCGATTTCGCCTCTCATCCCCATACTGATTCTGTTGCCACACACAAGCAATGTCGTGCACTTCTTAAGCATAGCAAGCCCAACTTCCAGCGCGAGCTTCCGTTCCGTTGGATCTTTATCATCCAAGAAATACGGAAGAAAGGCGTGAGGTGCTTGAGCATTGATGCCAAGATTGACGAATACGTAGCACATATACGCCCTGACAGCCGACATATTCATTTCAACGTCGTGCCATTCTTCAGCGCGTAAGGGTGAACAAACGTATGCCGTAGGTGTCTGTTCGCCTGTGAGCATTAAGTTATACATCATAAGCTGAGCCCAATAAGACTCAAGCATTTTGTGATTAGTGAGCTTAAAATCGAACATAGAAAACTCCTTCTGTTATAATGGTTGAACGGAGACTTTCATCTTTCGGCTCGAAGACGAGCTTCTAAACTCGTCGTAGATAAGTGGATACTTCTTCTTCAGGCCGGTCGTATCCGTTCGTGTAGTTGTTTTGGTAACGAAGTCAATCAGGAACTTGTCGGTCGTTGTTTCCAGAATACCGTGTTCGTGTGCCTTCATAACTTCGGCAATTCGCACTGAATGTGCTTCTACCTCCTTCAGTAGTCTTTTAATTTCTTCTTCGTGTTCGCCGATCTCGCCCTGAAGAGCGACCATTCGGCGCAGGTATTTTTCGTACTTCATAGGAAACTCAATTGTGGGAAGCGCAGGTTGGCTTGCGCCATAGATTTTGGCAAGCGAATCTAAAGCCAGTTTGGGAGCAATACCATCCATCGTAGGAGGAATGTCGTGCTCAAGACTCCAGATCCATTGCTCGAGGCGCTCGAAAATCATATCTTCCTTCGCCTTATCTCGTTCCAGTGTAGGGAGTGCAAGATCTGTTTCGGGATTGTTACCCCAAACTGCAGAAAATGCTCCGTGGTTAACGTCTGCAACGGCAAGGTAAAAACGCAATTGAAGTTCATAGTACAGCGGGATTTGTCCGTCCGCCCAAGAGCTCGCCTTATGATAGGAACAGCTCTTACACTCAAGGATGCCGGGCTCACCGTCAGCACCTATAAACCGTCTGTCAAAGTCGGCAAGTGCAAAGGGAAAATCTGCATGTTGATACATATTCGTATCATCGATGACTGTGTGACCGGTTTTCTTTTCGTACCAATAAGCTGCTATCGGCTCGAGGAGATGTCCCATCTGAAGCTGATCGGGGTTTGGTTTTGGGGGATTCTTAATTCTGCCTTTTTTGACCATCCAATGCTCAAGAGGTGTTGTCCAGGGTGAAACACCGAAGATTGCAGCGACATCGCTGCCGCCGACCGTGTAAGGAATATCGCCTTTCGGTCCGTGCGCTCTGCACTGTAGCCATCTTTCGTTACTCATCCCTTTGGTATCGCAAAGAAGAATCGGTGCTGCCATCAGTACGTCACCGCCTTTGCAAGATCATACTCCTTCCAGTTGATCGTAAGGGCTCTTGCCATATTTTCTTCTATGGTGAGCATCTTCGCCTCGGGAGTATTCTCGGTCTTGAGAATGAAGGGGATCTCCTGCATAGCCATAAACACGTCATGTGCCGTTGCACCAGAGGATCCTATTGCCATTTCGAACATTGCAATTGCTTCAAGTGCTGCCTTCTTGGGCATACTGAACTTTTTGCAAATGCGCGTCATGGCGTTGATCGGATAGTCGAGCTGGATATTAAGCAGATTTTGCAACTGACCGATGCTTTTTCCGAACTGTGCAAAGAGCTGGTCGAGCTCCTTTTCAAAATCGGATATTTTCGTGCCGTGTCTGTGATCAACGGAGATACATCCGCCGATATGGATGGGATGAGCACCGCCCACAAGCAAGGCTGATACTTTTGCCGATGCGATTCCGGTATCCGATGTGATGAATCTCACTCCGGGTATCAGCTTGTCGGCAAGCTTGGTTTTTCCTTGAGCTGCAAGCATTCTTGAATAGGTACCGAGAAGGTCATCCTTCTGCTTAGGCATTGTCCAAGAAGCGCCGGTCAATGAGTGATCGCAGTAGCCCGTGTCAAATTCATTGTCCGGGAAACGTGCATCGAGTTGTCTCTTCAGCGTCTCAATTAACTCGTCTATCGGGAGAACTGAATAGTCTACCGTGTCACCGGAGTGAACTGCAGAAATCTTTTCATCTCTGATAAGAACGAGGGCATCCGAGGAATAGAGCTGAAGACATGCATTGAGGGTTTCGGCAAGAATCTTCCTCGGTAATTTCGGAAGTGCCGTGCCTCCGATTTTGGCTCTGTCGAGAAGGCTTTTATAAGCCGTCATACGAACGGGATATAGCTCTCCGTCCACTCTCATTGCGAGCCCGAGATTGCACGCCGTATCCTGTACGGCCTCTTGCGAGGTGCCTGCCGCGAATGCGCTTAAATCAGTAAAGAGGGGGGATGAACGGTCAAGCGGTTCTACACCAAGCAATTTTACCTGGCTTTTCTTCCACTGGCTGTTCTTCGCCTGCTCCCTGTGATAATCAAGCATCATCGGGTAGGACGTGAAGGTTGCGTAGTAGCTGTCCTGACATTTTTGCATAATACATGCTCCTTTCGTTTATTGCGGAAATCCGCTTAATATATAACAAAAACCATCAATCCCGAAAGACTGATGGTTTATGCCCAATTATAAGGCCATGAAACAAAAAATGCCAATACGCCCACAAGGGCAGTACTGACACTAAGTAACACGGATCAACTATTTTTGCTCGAGGCAAACATGAAGGTTATGTACACATTATACCAGAACGAAAAAGCACCGTCAATGGCTTCTGCCCGATATGGCAGAGCCGTGGCACAATGATGACAAAACAAGAAGGGGTTGAAGCCATAATTGACTTCAACCCCATTGTGTTTGAGACGTTAATCTCTCTTGAGAATACGTTGTACCTGCTCATAAACTTCACGGGAAATGATAGGCTCGGATACGGTAAAACCTTGAGCCATAGCACTCTCCTGAAGGGCTTTGCGTTGCTGTTTCAGAGCAGTATTGTTTTGCTTTTTCTTCGCCCATTCACGGATTTCGTCACCGAATTCTTCGTAAATGTCGCGGGTGATATAGTGCTGAATCAAAGGACTGAGACGAGCTGCTTCAAATGCCTGCTCTCTTGTCATAGGGGGCACATCATTTGCGTGTTCAGCAAGAATACCATCAATGATCTCCTCGGGAGGATTCATATAGTACTCGTAATTCTTTTCAAATACGAATTTGGCTACACTTGATTCGAATTCATTCACAACAAGCTTACCGTCAACAAGCTCGTATCCAAAAGGAACAGCATCCTTGTTCAGTTCTTCTTCTCTCGCTTCCATAGCAAGATTCATATTGCGAGCCAACGTAGATACTCGAATAATCTCTTCGATATCATCAGTTTCACTCATAATTTCTACGCCCATTTCCTTCATCTGCGCAATGAAGCGTTTAAGCTTGGTGAGATTGTGCTGGATAACAGAAAGATGGTGAACCATAATGATATCAATCTTTCCTTCCTTGCAATCGTTAACCAAGCGATCAAGTTCAGGACGTTTTGTGCTTGTGGTATTTGCAGCATCAACATAAACGCCGGCAAATTCCCATTCTTTATGCTGTTTGATAAGTGCTTCGTAGTATGCAGGAAGAGCCCTTGTATCCGGTACTCCGGGCATCGGGTGAGAAGCCACTCTAACATACGCGCACACACGTTTTTTTGCCATATCGATTTACCTCGTTTCTTTATGAAATTATATCACAAATAATGCAATTTGTCAATCAATATCATACGACAGATTCTGCGCAAACGTCCACTCCTCGATGGGTATTTTTGCAATCTCTGCAAAAGGTGCATCCTCAAGAGCCTCAAGAGTTCCACAAGGCGAGCAAACGTAGATTGTTGCACGTCTGCTGAGCGAGTTGTGGGAAAGGTGTTGATCCATTGTCTTTCCGCATCTGGGGCATTCTGAAAACTTGCCTGCCTTTTGTCTGAAATAGATTCGAGAAATCAGGCTGGTCAGATAAATATTCTTAAACTCTTGACGGACTTTCCAAAGTGCAAATTCGGTATCCGAAAGAATTCTCGTCATATATTCCTCATCCTGAAACTCGTTTCTCTCAAACTCATTGATGCAAACATAACATTCTCCGTTGATACCGATTTCCGGATCGACATTCGAAGGAGTGTAACCACGCACGCCGCACCAATCTTTGACGTACTTGCTGTATGCATCATTGACCATTTTCTTGTAATCCATATTGTACTTCCTTTCTTTTACCATTCGATTTCTTCTGTTGCTATTGATACAAGAGCAAAATTTGCCTTTAAGAGTTCTTCAATTTCATCGATACACCCGAATGTTGGCTCTGCATCTAAATCATCAAAGCGAGATTCAATCATTGTACGAATTGCCTTAAGCTTGTCCATATCCGGATTAACCAGATAATAACAAGCTATCGTTTCTCGGTTAAACTCGCCGTCGTTGTCTGTTATTTCAAGTCGTACTATCTTCGCATCCATCTTTGAGTCCTCCTTCTGCTTCCTTACACATTTCGTGCGCAACCTCTGAAAAGCTCTCCCAATAAGCTTCCCAATAGGCATCGTTTTTATTGAGCTTGTCTTGCACTCTCGGTGCAATCTCTTTGGAGTGCCGAAGGTTATAAACTACTTCATCCGAAAGATTGTATTTGTCTCCCCAAGGCTCCGTCTGCTCCACAAAGTCATTTTGCTTTGTTTGGATATCATACTGATCTGCGGCTTCACGAAGAAATGCAGGGCTCATCCGTATATCGAGCTTGTGGATAGTGAGCTCATAATGACTCTCGCACCAAAATCCCTCTCGGTATGCAGCGTAACTCATGTCAGACTCATCTTCTCTGAAATCCGCCTCATCTTCCCACACAGGAATGCATCCTGTTTGTTTTTCTTTGGTCAGCATTTGCCTCATACTGAGCCGAGCCATTTCGAGACTTGTAAAGGCTCCGGTGCTGTGACCGTAATCATCGTTGACCGCCCAATCTTCAGTGAGAATATAAATCTCCGCAGTTGGGCTGTTGTCTTCGATTTCTTGAATGGTTGTAATCATATCGGGGCCCATAATGACGAGATCCAACGAAATGTCTTCAAGAGTCATTCGCTCACCATACAATCCGGACATGCGCTGCTCGAGGTTCCGAATATCTGATTTTAATACCGGTTCCTCAAACTCACAGTAGATGTCCGGTGCATCGTTTTCGGTTTCTTTATCATCTCCGTCACGGATCTCAAGAATTCTTCCGAAAAGCCCTTCGTATTCGCTTGCATCATTGGCAAGCACCTGCTCGCCAATAACGTACTTTTTGCCTTCGTAATAAAAGGCTTCGCCCACTTTGTCTAACAACATAAATCAATTTCCTTTCTGCTTATCTAAGCTTGAATTTCTATTGCGAACAATGTTCGCGAATCGTATCTTCTTTTTTTGCCTGCGATTTGGCAAGCCATATCCTCATTGATAGCCTCAAAAATACCGATGAAAGCGCTTGGCTCGATATCGTGCCAGTGTCCGTCCATCATTTCGTCGTGGACATCAACGTTTTCAAACTCCTCATCGCTGAGGTCAGATGGATCAAACATCTGGCTGTCGCGAATATAATGAGAGTTCATGCATACAACAAATTTTCTCATACCGCCACCTCCTCATCAAAATACACTCTGTATTTGAGGATTGCTGCGCCCTTAATGGAATTGTCACGGATCTTAGGCGTTTCACAGACAAACTCGAGACGTTTGCCTCTTACCGAATCGCCGCCATCAAGCCAGGGGCACGGGCATTGTGCAAAGTAGTTCTTACGTTTCCAATACGTATCTCCAAACGGATTAAGCTTGATGTGCTCGTCTTCTATGCCTTTCCACTCGGAAAGTATTGTTTTTTCCTCGTCGGTAAGATCTCGGAGCCCTGCTTCAAAAACAGTAAGCGTATCACCGTCATACTCTACGAGGCTTGCATACTTGATCTGCAGCTCGCTGATTTTTCCGTCTTTGTTACGAAGATGCAGCGCGACCGTGTTGGATCCTACTACACGTCGGATGCCTCGAAGTTTCTCGGGGATCTGCTCGCCGATGTTTCCATAGCGTTCGGTCATCTCCATACTCATTCTTCCGGATTTGGCATCCTGTCTTAATTGAGCTAATGTTTTCATATTACCATCCTTTCAATGTGCAGAAAGGGCAACCGTTAGGCCACCCTTTCCTTTGTTCTTATACCCGAATATGACGCTTAACTACTGCAGTAAGCTTTACGGGCAACTGATTGAGATCTGTTATATCCAGGAATGAGTCCTCGTAAATTCGCTCGATGTTCTGCTTATCGTCTCCAATAGCAGCAGCGATAAAGAGGATTCCTTTTTTCATGTATTCTTTTCTGATTCCTCTCAGATCTTCCTCTGCAGCAGTACCGGAATAACCGTAATGTGCAGGCTGACCGTCTGAAATCAATATGAGAAGCTTTATCTCTTCCGGGCGCTTTGACACCTGCTCAGCAACGAAACGAAGCGCAGCACCGTCTCGGTTACTCCCCCTGGCTCCAATGTCCATCATGCGATATTTGTCATCGTTGTCATAACTTTCAAATTCCGCATAAGAAAACAACTCGACTTCACCACCCGACGTTGAATGCCCGTATACCATAACTGGTATCTCGAGGCTCCTGCAGAAATCATATAGGATGATTGCCGCAGCTCTCGCATAGGTGCATCTGTCACTGCAGCCCATAGAGCCAGATTCGTCTATCAGAAGACCTACACACAACTCGGGAATCTCGTTCGGAAGAGCGTTCTTATAAAAGATCTTTCCGTCGTTTCTGTGTAGTGTGTGCGAATCCAAGCGTCTACCCATCATAAGACCTGTTTGCTTTCCTCCGCGTCTGCTTTCCTTGAGTTGTCGCACAAGACTGCGCTGCAACTGTCTGGAAATCGTAAGAAGTGGAGCTGCAATGTAATTGTACTGGTCTATAAGCTCGGTATCGACGTCATTGATGCGATTCACACAAATGTCTATGCCTTGATGAGCATCACCATAAGAGATGTTCTGCGCAACCTCATTAAGCTCACGAAGTCTCTCGTTTTCAAGCTCCTGACAAGCGGCTTTTTCTGCCATCTTTTCAAGAACACGTTCGATATCACTTGCAGCCTTATCGTACATTTCGCGCTCATAAGTGTCGTTTCGCTCCATTTTTCCGCTGCCACTGGTTTCCACACTTTCAGTCTGATGGTACGGAATTCTTTTGCCCTCAGCCGACGTTACGTCGTCCTTAGCACCGTCGCCGTCGTCACCATCCTGTCCGCCTGATTCTTCTCCAGACTCAGATGAATTTGAAGAATTTTCTCCAGACTCACCTGAAGGTGCCTCTTCGGGTGTTTCTGCCTCTACTGCACCGGGACCTTTTTCCTCATCATCTGCCTTTTCACCCGCATCGCTCTTGGTTTTCGAACGTTTTGCGGCTGTAGCGGAAGGAATGGGAACTCCGGATGCTTCAGGAACGGGGCTTCCGCTTCCGGATGCACCTGCAGATCCACCAACCATCTTACCGAATATCTCGGCAAGCTTCTCGGAGATGCTTACCGTCGAACCGTTGGCGGCTGCTTCGTCCTGCTTCTGTTTGCTATATTCGCAGAAATCCTTAACGTACTTCCAGCACTTGATAAGAACCGCATTGGTCGCCATCAATCTTTCCTTGCCGGAACGATTAAAGAGAGCCGAGTCGATATCCCCAATCAGACTGAAAACGGTTTGAATTCTCTCATCGCTGAGAGGTTCTTCTCCATACTTGATTTCTCCGAACTTTGCATAAGAAAGCATAAGCTGCATAATGCTCTGGAAAATATGACATTCACCATCGTTTTCTTGTTCGATAAGCTCTGTTACTGTTGGCATTTCACTGAAGTGCTTTTCACGCAATGTCTCAAGCGCATACCCGAGCGAACCCGGGAATGCGTTAAGAACACGATTCTCAATGTAACCGTCCTCGATTACGTTGTTAATCGTCATTGCAACCTGCAGAAGGACTTCGGCATTTCTGGGATCGTCATCAACATAATCCCAAATCTCACGTTCTGCTATCTTTTGATCGAGGGTGGTGAGGGGAGGTGCCAAAGGATACCACTTCTTTCTCAAGAAGTAGTTACAGTAGCTTTGTTGTGCAAGGAAGTCCGTGTAGAGCACGTGCCCAGCCTCGTGAGCAAACAGACCGCACACAATCCAGTATCGATTTTCACGTCCTTTAACGGTCGTAACCATCTTATTACCGGAGTTGATTCGGATGTACTCATTGTTGGTGGCTGCTACAAAATCCTCCTTCGGTTTCCAGAATAGCTGCACTCTGATACGACGGTTATACTTATACCGTCTTGTCTGCGCCGCCGCCATATCCTCAAAATGGCCTGCAAGAAGCCTTGAAGATAAGAACTGTCGGTCGGTTATTTTGCTGCGTTTTTCGTTTAGACGCTGCTTAACTAATTTGTGATTCACCCTTGCCATATAGGGTACAACCTCCTTCTTGATTATTTATTTCTTTTTGCGACCTCTTGCAAAGATCGGCTCCAAGACCGTGGCAATCAGCGCCTCTCGGTCGTCCTCATCTGCCGTTGCTTTGCTAACAATAGTTTGCAAAGCTGAGGAATAAACATCTCCCGTGATCTCTGTGCTTACGATCCAGTCGATCAAACTACGCATACCAACGGAACCGTCAGTGATGCTGTTCTTTCTACAGTAATCAGCCATATCGTTTACGACCTTTACCATATCAGAAACCATCAGCTCATCGGTAGCTCCGGTTACGCTCATCGCTCTTTGTACCATTACCTCGGGTTCGGGAAGCTCAACGTCACGCACCAGACTCATTCTGTCGATGATGGACTGGTTCATACCGCGACAGCCCTCGTAGCTGACGTTAGTTGTTACAACAACGACGGCATCTGGATGACGCTTAATGATCTCACCGGTCGGTAGCGTGATTGATCCATCCTGCTCAAGAAGGGAGTTAAGACCTACCATAACACCGGGCTGAACGATAGTCGTGGGCTCCTGAATTTCAACAACGAAACCATTGCGGAGCGCATTGATGAAATCGGTTTCTACGTATCTGAAAGACTGTCCTTTTTCCGTAGTGCTTTCGTCACTCTTCGATAGTTCCTGAACCTTAGCAGTTACGATATCGAGCACGACCGCCATGCAATCCTGTGAGGATGCTGTCGGCTTCTCGATTCCCGTAAGACGGTGATAAACACCTGCAGGATCATAATCCATATCATCAAGATCAGGAAGGGACATAAGCTTAGCTACGTTTGCATAGTTAATTCCGCCCATTGCCTTGAGCATTTCACGTTCACTTGCAATCTGAGGATTGCTTGAAGAGAATCCATCAGTGTTCGGAAAAACCTGACCGATGAAATCGAAGATCTCCGTACCTGCCGAGCAGGTGTACTTCATGTACGGCAAACCGAGTCCGGCTGCAATCGCTTTAGCGCCCATTGTCTTACCCGTGCCTGCGGGACCTCTCAGAAGAAAGTTGCGCATTTGTGTGGGCTTACCTGTGGTTGCCTTGGCGTGTTTGCAAATATCCACCACTTCCTGCGGAATGATATACCAAGAAGGAAGCTTCGGAATAAGGGACTGTTCTACCGGGTTGAAGGTTCTCGGCTGAAGCACATACTGTCCTTCGAAATCCGAGTGCTCAACAATAACCGAAGCGCTTCCAATTACGGTAGCAGCTCCGACACTGGCAAAGATGGAAAACTCTCCTGCAATGACATCCTTCGGTGTGAATGTTCCGGAGTCAATGTGCGAAGGGGAAATACGCATCAGATTGCCGGATCTTTCAATCTCGACCTTGATATGCTGAGGAATGGTTTCGTTTTTAACACGGCGGTATGCGTTGTCACACATATATGCCATGCACTCTTTTGCGTGATTCATATCAGGATATCCTGCGCTGTATTCCTTAAAATACTCGTCGAATTTATCGCTGAATTCCTTGTCGTTCATAAGGACGGGAAAGAGAGCCATCATAATAGCGGACCCGTCTCTTGCGGATGGATTTGCGGTATAGGTTTCCATTACCTCCGTATCTTTGTCATATACGCTTGCGAGCACCTGTCCATTGGTGCTGTCGTATACGACGAGATGATACTGGTTTGGTCCTGCCGAGGACTTGTATTCGGCGACTGTCTTCTTGTCGAGAACACCTACTGCTCCATCTCCACTACCGTCCATACAGTGACAGATCGCGTGGATTGCCTTGATAACGGTCGCACAGAGGGTGGATTCGGTGCCTTCGCCATACATGGACGTGACTTTGACCTTCTTGCTTCCGAGAGAATCAAAAGGCGCAGGGAGGTTCCTACCAAAGTTAAATAAGTTGTTGATTGCTAAGCTCATGATTCAATTTCCTTTCTGCATTTAATGCATAAATTTTATTTTGATTCCTTCTGGAACAATTTCGAGATTCTCGAGGCCTGCGCGGTTGAGTTCTGTGCAAATGCATTCCCAACTCTCAGGAACGGGAAGCTCATCTGCAGGAATAAGCATTTCTTCCTTGCCTTCCCCGACCGCGTTGTTGCATCTTTCGTTGAGTTCGATAACGTTAGCTTCCGCCCATTCAAAAGCCATAAGCTCATAATTGACGGGAATCTCTGCATCATCATCTTCCTCATCTAAGTCTTCAGGAAGATCTTCCTCGATCTCTTTGGGTTTCTGACTTACAGTCATATAGTCGAGTGACTTCAACTGAAGGTTTTCCACTACCGGTCGAGCACGGCGATAACCACCTGCGCCACTCAGTATGATGTAGGCTTCATCTCCCGCGAGGACCAATGCTTTTGCGTTAGGTTTTTCCCATACCCATTTTGCTTTCGGATACTCCGCCTCTACCAGCTCGGTTATGCGAGTGAGTATGACGGAGAACGCCATATCCTT
>JAEIGA010010876.1_pt1 | contig 13798 bp, 21 predicted proteins | sample 9270691 | NCBI WGS metagenome assembly JAEIGA01 (sample SAMN17057246, study PRJNA624740) | gut metagenome | biome: biome; isolation source: fecal sample | host: Bos grunniens | place: China: Xizang | collected 2019 | reverse complement strand
TTAAATTATTTTTTTTATTTGGTACACCAGGGAAAAAGGTACACCAGTAATAAAAAAGCTAGGAATAATGCGGCTTCCGGAAGATTCGGAGGTGTACTTTTTTGATTTTCATTTGGTACACCCCCGGTACACCGAACACTCAATGTCTCAGTTTCTGTGTAGTGTCTTCCTGTTTCATGAATACTTTCCGGGTCTTTCCGGCTTGCTTTGACCTCCCTATTCCGATATCGTATAGATCCCAGACAGCTTCCAGGAACAGCTTCGAGGAGAATTTTCTGTCGTCAGAGGACCATTCAAAGAAGGCTTCTTTGATCTCTGTCACTGTTTTACCGATGATCTCGGTGTCCGGATCCAGGTCCCTGGCGAATTGCAGTGACACGTTGTTTTCCTCATGATATTGATCATTGTATTCCTCCACAGCCTTGCAGGCCGTCCACTCGTTGGACTGGTACAGTCTCAGGAATCCCTCCACAATCAACCGGATCCAGTACTCCAGGGCCTCCGGTGTCGTGATCTTGGAGATGAAGGTTGGATCTGGTTTCTCCACCTTGTTAAACATCGGCAGCCATACGATCCTACGCTTGTACGCGTAACCCTTTTCGAATGACCGGATATCTGAATTGGTGGTGAAGTACAGCTTCGTTGTAAATGTTGCCGTTTCTCCTTCCGCATACATATGACGTGTGGTCACGGTGTCAGCGGTGGAGATGTTCTTCAGGATCTTCAGCTGATCGTTGTCAATGGCTTCCGCCTCGATATCATCTCCCAGATTCGCCAGCTTCCCGATCATGGTGACCTTGAAGCGATCATCCGTCAGCTGTTTTATACTGAGATTCGTGCAGTTCTTGTCGTTGTAGATCCTTTTCATGATCTGAAGGAGTGTCCCTTTGCCGTTTGCACCGTCACCCCTGAACATGAAAAACTTACCCAGGCTCCGGATCTTCTCCGGATCTGTAATCATGACGTATCCGATCACCTCCATCAGCAGCTTCCTGTAATCAGGATCCTTGTTTGTGAGTGCGTCGATATAGTCGTCGACCATCTTCACCGGAGGAGCGTCCTCTTTGTAATCAATGTCAATGTAATATGGGGTAAAGCCCCGGTATCCTTCCATGAGAAGGAATCTATTTTTTATCATCACCCCGTTCCTGAAACGGATCGGGAAAGGCTTGTCTCCGTCCACGATTGGACACCGGTTACCGATCTGTTTGATGATTTCATCGACATAAGTGGTACGCTTCCCTTGGCACTGTTGATATACCTCCCTGATCAGCCGCCCGTTATCCTTTTCTGTGAAGTACTGACCATCTCGGAACCACCAGAGCATGCCAGAGAATTTGTGGATGTATTTCTGTTCTATGAACTGGGAAGCAATCCAGTATTGCTCGTCCTGCTCGTCTGATGATTTTACGTTGCTTCTGACAATGCCTTGATATTCATCTTCCGGGAGAGGTTCGTCGAAAACGTGCTGATTAATAAAGCGGCATATCTTTTCCCATCCGTCGCAGTTGTTCAAAGCAACCCGATGATTGAATAGCCCTTTATTTCGACCTTCTCCGTCTGCCATGCCCAGCAGTTTTTTATATTTTCTGGAGACGTCGAAGATCTCCGGCATGTATTCCCGGATTCCTTCGTTGTCGATCGGTCGCGGGACCCCGTTTCGTTTGACTGTCATACCGTTTGGATTACTGCCTTGCGTATGTTGCTCTATATCGAAGCCCAGTTTGCAGATCCCGTCCTTCCTTCGTTTAAACCATGCCGGCTTCTTAAACCACAGATGAGCGCCGCGATCGGTCCATACAATCATCGTTTTGATATTGAATTCTTCAATCATCGCTTTGATCGCTTCTTTCGGAAGATGATCAATATCGATTACGACATCTTCATCATTTAACAACAGGCCGCAGTCTTTGAAGGCATCCATTTTTTCCGATCGTTCACTTCCGGATCCGGCGTGTTTGCTCCCTTCTTTATATTCAACAAACATAGACGGGCCATCCTTTCAGCTTTTTAATCACAAGATCGTAATAATGCTGGAAGTTTACGATCGACTGAAAATCACGGATATCTTTGACGTCGTGATTCCACATATACATACAATCTGGAGCGTCCGGAAAATTGACCTCCCCTCCGTCTTTGCGGATTTTGTACAGCTTCGTGTGAGGTTTATTCTCTGTCGTGGCAAATACCCGGTTGACCTTGTTTTGCCAGCTTCCGGAGCTGTCCCGGACTCCGAGGTACGTAGGTCCCGCTTTTAGGATATACTGCCATAGCAGAGGGTCGTTCGTTTTGTCAATCAGGGTCTGTGCCGGATCGATGTTATGAACCAGGTACTCTACCAGGGCGATCTGCGAGATTCGGCAGCTGTTATTATCAAAGAATCTGTTATTGTGGTATTTGTTAACTTCCCCTCCTTTTACTTTGATGTAATCTCCCTGGGTAGCTACATAGTTGTTTACGTCTTTCTGTATCCAACTATCGAAGACGTCCACCTCCAGAAGGAGTCCTTCGAACTCTTTTTCCCACTTCCGGCAGATCCGCTCGTACAGATCGCCCTTTGACGGATCATCCTCGAACGCCACGCCGTCGGTGTTGATATTTACCAGTCTGTATCCGGCCTCATATAGCTCCCTGCACAGGGAGAATAAAGCGATCTGACCGTATATACATACGGTGGCTGATGCTCTAGGATTCCGCAGCTTCGAATGTTCGGCCTTAAAAAGTCCGTACACTGAATTCAGGACCAGCTTCAGAGCGTCGGCCCGGACTCTATCTGTATGTTTGATCCGAAGCCTTTCCTGTCGGAGTCCGTCATAAGTAGCAGTCGCTCCTTGAAGCGCACCCAGCTTGCAGATGATACTTGGGTACATGCTTCCGACATCTGCTAGGAGGATCTTTCCATATCGTTCGGGCCTGTCTGGCGCTCCGTGTAGACCTCCCATCCCCATCACCATGGTGCAGTCAAAAGCCTTAAAGGTTTTGGATCTGCCCTTCTTCATGACGTTTTCTTCCTTCATGGAATCGTCCCACATGTCCCAGACATCGGAAGGGATCTGATCCACGTTCCGCCAGTATTTTTCCGGCACCTGGTGCTTCTGCCATTCCGACATTTTTTCTGATCCGAGAAGGATCTTTGTTGAGATCGTGGTGGTGTTCCACTTCTTCGCTTTTTCATTGTCATCCGGCAGCATCCCTACGAGAGTTTCTTTCGTTTCGAAATATGATTTCTTTCGCAGTTTGTAAACTTGTATCGTGCTTAAGACATCGTATTCACAGTATTGAACTGTTTCTCGGCGTTCTTCATCTGTCAGCGGTCTTCCGATATCAAAAGATACCGCTGTTTCGACGATTGACAATCCCATATTACCTTCGATCTGTTTTAGGGAAGGGTGCGAGACTGAGATCTGCTGCATGGTATCAATGGACTTCAGCTCTTTGGCTCTGGGACTATTGACCCCGTCTCCCCTTATGATCGAATTATTGTAAGCGTATATCGTGTGCTGCATGTTCCTGGTGCCGTCCATCATGCAGGCCAGGATGTAGTCGTCGTAATTGTAGTTGTTAAATCCTACCAGAGTCTTACCCTCGATCAGCTCCACGACACCCTCGAAGCCGGAAGGATCTTCGATAGTCTTCCGGCTCCGATTATTCCAGAATTGTCCGATGGTCACGCCTTCGATGTTCTTAAACACGACAAGAGAATCATATTCAAAAACTTCCACGTCGTAGAACAATAATTCCTTGTCATCCATAGCGTCTCCTTACTGTTTCGGGAATTTCTTAATATCTCCGTAGTAATACTTGCCCATGGCCTTTTTGCACTCCACCATCAGAGGATGCCCGATCAGCTCATCCTTCCTGGATACCGGCACTCCGAATTTCTCCAGGAACTTCTTGTGCTGCTTCTCCTTCTTGATGGGATCCAGGAACCACTCCTTCGTGGCTTCCATATAGATCGCGTAGCTCATCTTGCTCTCATAGGTCTTGCCGGAGATCATATACCGAATCCGGATAGCGTTGTCATCTACCACGATCTCCTTGATCTCGGTCTGGTAGATCTCCCCAAACATGGAAGCATCAAACTTCTCGATCTGCTCTACCTCAAAGAGGGAGTTGAAATTCTCATAGCAGTACACGTCCTTCTTCATCCCGATGCAGGAAGCCAGGCGGTCGAAGGAGCACTGGAAGTATTCCTCGCACCACTTGTCTACCTTCGCGGCCTTGTCAGGATTGTCCACGTACTTTCCGTTCTCGTACACCTGGCGGTTGAAATTTACGGTCCGGATCTCCTTCCTCTCTGCGTCCAGGAAAGTCATCACAGCCTTCTTGCCTTCGCTCTCATACTCTACACTTACCAGTTCAAGGTTCTTTCTCAGTTCCATATTCGTATCTCCTTATTTCTTGATGTAGGTTATTCCGTTGTTATTCAGAAGTAATTCAGTGAGTTTGATGTCTTTGTCTCCTACGACCACAAAAGTGGCTGTCGCTGTGTCCTCGTAGACTGTTTCCGCGAGAGTATCCCGGATGTCATTCCGTTCATTCACTGCCCGGATGGCCTGCGTCATATCCAGCGTTCCCAGATACTCGACCAGGTACTCGTCGTCCATGCTCCGGAGCGTCTCGATCTCGGCCTCGGTATTTTCGAGCCAGTCGATCATCTCCTTCTCGACTGCTTTCATCGTGACGGTTTTGTTAAGATACTGCGGAAGCATCCACCGAGAAAAGGCTCCCGGCAGCAGATCGTAGATCTGATACTGGCAGACCCTCTTTTCCCAGAGTTCCCGGATCTTCGCTTCCTTCTTCTCTTTCTCGATCTCCTCCAGCTGGTGAACCTTCTCGCGCAGCTCCTTCTCCGCGGCGGTGATGATCGCGGAGAGATCCTTCACCTCTCCCTCGAACGCATCGAACTCCGCCAGGATCTCTTTCTTGATCGCGATCCGGCGTCGGCTCAGCTCGTCGGTGATTCTCCTGGCCTCCGCCAGTTCCTTCTTGACTTCTTTCACGTTTTTCTCGGTTACTTCCACAGATCGGATGTATTCCGCGATCTGTTTCGCCTGCTTTCGATAAAAATCGAAGGCGGGGAACTTGACCTTCGCCGGCTGAAAAGACACGTCCGGCTGCGAAGTGTCCCATACTTTGAAATCCATTTTCCCTCCTTAATAGAATCTGTGTGATTGGTGCAGCTCGATCAGCGGGCTGTCCTGGCTCCGTCGATTCACGAAATAGAATTCCCTGCACTGCTGTGTTGACAGATGGCGTATACTTGATTTGGCGGGATCATATCCCCTGCGGCGGTACTGCTTTGCCAGTTCCTTCAGTTTCACTTCGTCATAATTGCTTTCCAGGAAGAAGTAATCGATCGGAAGATTCCTGGGATTCTCGACTCGGTGAGTGTCGGTGGCGTAGATGATGTTCAGGCCGTCCATGATGATGTAGAAGTAGCTGACCGGAACATCGTGCAGTCCTTCCATGGGGATTATGATCCTGTCCTTCGGCAGCTTAATCTCTGCTGTACCTATGACGATATCCACATCGTACTGATATGCCACATCTGCATTCGCGTACACTTTGATCCGAGGAAACTGGGTCCGGATCGCCTTGTACGTCGGTGGGTGTATGTGATCTGAATGCGCGTGTGTCAGGAGGAGTGTGTCAACCTTGTACAGGTCTTCCTTCATCTTCTTGAACGCGACCCCGCAGTCGATCATGATGTCCTGGATCCTGACCGCGTTCCCGGTGGATCCGGTGGCGATCACATGATAATCAAGTTCTTTCGTCTTCATACCTCCCTTCATCATATTCCGGATCATTCGCTTCCCTGAACAGATCGTCTGCGCAGTCTTCGCAATAGATCTTGCCGCCGATGTTCCAGCGGTATTCACCATAGATGGTTTCGCCGCACTCCGAGCACTCTGGCAGCTTGCCGCCGGAGGGGTTCTCAGCTTCATACCACTCAGTCATCTTTCCCCTCCTCTACCAACAGCGCCAGAGCATTGCGCAGATCACTGCGGACGTCATCGCGCTCCTCCTGCGTAGGGTAAAAACTGCCGTCTTCCAGAATATTGATTGCGTCATGCATGGCGGTCACCACGTCCGCGAATCCCTTATTCGTTAATTCAATGTTGACCATGTTCTCTTAACCTCCTTGAATTTCTCAATCAGTGTCAAAATTGCCTTCTGCCCAACTGCCATGATGCCGAAGCTGATGATGAGCAGATAAAACGCCGCGAGCATACCCTCGAAGGCCGAGAGCGGCTCCCACGGCAGGACCGCCCACAGCACACCGAAGATCAGCATCGCACTTAGCATTTCACCCTTGCTTATAAACATTTCAGCCCGAACCACCTTTCTGTATTGTCCCTGACATAATCTGGAAGATCTCCGAACTCGTCACCATCGACCCCTGCGAAGATCACCGTACCGACCAGATCAATGCCCAGCCAGCACATGTTATACGGCAGGCCCCGGATCCTTCCTTCCTCGTTGCAAATGCAGACCAGATCCTCCAGCGCCGTCACTGTCTCGATGTATCCGCCGACGATATCCTGCATCGTGTTCAGATCGTTCTTGATCCGCGCCTGCCGCATCATGTTGCTCCCTGGCGTCTTGATCAGGACCTCGATGTACTCCTTCATTGTTCCTCCTTCACGAAGATCTGTATCTTCGTCTTGTCTTCCAGCCGGATCAGCTCAGCGCAAGTAAATAAATTTGGATTGCCCTTTTTCCGTTTCCAGGTCGGTTCCGACATGTGCATTAGGATCGCCATCTGGGCATTCGTCATGTCGTGCATGGCCTGGTAGACTCGGATGCTCTTCGTGATCCGGAGTGTTCTTGTCATAGTGTCACCCCCCCTGTTTAACCTCGTTTAACTCATTAGGCAAAAAAATAAGAACCGTAGTCTTCCGGATCGATGTCCAGCAGTCTCGCCCACTCTTCAATATCTTCCTGGGAGAACCCCCATTTTCCGGTCATCTTATTCGAAATAGATACCCGCGATATCGACGTGTGTTCGCTAAATGCTGAAAGACTTCCGTATTTTTCGACGATTCTTCCTCTGAGTTTGTTGTATTTGTAATCGGTTGCCACAATTTCACCTCCTTCCTTATCAAAGACCATATTAACCCCTTCGCATACAGTTTAACACCGTTTAACTAGCATGTCAAGTACAAGTTAAACAAACATAAACTCATGTTTGACTTTCTTTAATCCTTTGATATAATGAAGGCAAGGAGGTGATTACATGAAGCACGAAGTGACAGCGAAACGCCTGAAAGATGCTATGACAAATAAAAATATGATCGCGCAGGACCTTGCAGATCGGTCCGGAGTCAGTAAGTCATCTATCTCGCAGTACATCAATGGTACCCACAAACCGTCGAATCTCAGCGCCGGCAGAATGGCGGAAGTGCTCGGTGTGGATCCGCTCTGGCTTATGGGATTCGATGTCCCAATGATCCCGGAGATAAAGGTCACTGACATGTTTTATGGTGTTGACTTCCTGATCGACTCGATGCCGCAGACCGACACCGAGCGCCTGATCGTCATCAAGTTTCGACAGGCAGATAAAATCACCCAGGATATCATAAAGAAAATATTAGGGATTGAGAGGTGATACCATGTCAAAAGCAAAGAAGCTGCCCTCCGGATCGTGGAGATGCCAGGCATCATACAAGGGACTCCGTCGATCCTTCACGGCCTCAACGAAAAAGGAAGCCGAGTATATGGCAGCAGAGTGGCGGATGATGGCGGAGCGTGCCGAGATGCCGTGCACCTGGACTCTGGGAGAAGCAATCGATCATTACATAGAAGAAAAGGAGCCGGTGCTGTCACCATCCACTATCCAGGGATACCGTAAGACACGCAGAACGGCTTTTTTAGACCTCATGGACATCCCGATAGATAAGATTACTTCCGCCGACCTTAACGCCGCTATACGGGCTGAGATGCGCCGCAAACCGGCAAACCGACGGACCGCCACCATCTCCCCGAAGACGATCTGCAATAATTACGGCCTGATCAGCTCCACCCTGGCGAAGTATCTTCCCGATCGGACATATCACGTGGATCTTCCGAAGCGAGCCAGGCGGATCAGGACGCTGCCGGAGCCGGTGGAGATCTATCGTGCAGTGGTTGGTACGAATTCGGAGCTGCCTGTACTGCTGGCGATGTGGCTGTCTCTGAGTCTGTCCGAGATAAAGGGATTGACCAAATCGAAGAGTATTGACGGCGATTATCTGACGATCAGGGAGGTGGTCATCCTGGTGGATGGCGTCGAAGTGCGAAAAGACATAGGAAAGACTGTGACCAGGAACCGCCGACTGAAAATGCCGGAGCGGATCAAGACATTGATCGAGCAGGTGGATGGTGATGTGATCTGTCCGGAGTCCGGAGATCGGATCAGGAAGCGCTTCCAGAGCAGGATCCGCGCCGCCGGCCTGCCTGAAATGTCGTTTCACGACCTCCGGCACGAAAATGCCTCGGTGATGGCTGCTCTTCAGATCCCGGAGAAAATCATGCAGGATCGCGGTGGATGGTCATCCAGTCACATCATGAAATCTGTGTACGTGGAGACATTTGACGCGGAGAGAATGCGGGCCGACAGTATCATCGACCGCTATTTTGAGACGTTCATCTGACGTGTGCATTTCGTGTGCATCTTCGTGTGCACTTTTTATCGAAAAGTATGATTTGAAAGGGTTATTTCCTGATATGACCGTATCACGAAATAGCACCGAAACCCGCATAAAACAAAGAAAAACCGCGATTTCTCGCGGTTCTTTTTTAATGGAGCATAGGGGACTTGAACCCCTATGAAAGCCCCGATATATAAGGATTTTCTGCGTGTCGTGTGCATTTTCGTGTGCACATCATGCGATATACTGACGATACGATGATGACACCCTCAGATCACTGGTGTACACATATTCCATCGTCGTGTCAATATTGCTGTGCCCCATCAGCTTCTCTTCCAGGCTCTTGATCACTTCCAACTTGTTATCCATATTATACCTCCTTTGACAAACAAGAAGAGGTATGATATAAAGATACCATACCCTTCCGTGGGGTGTGCCAGGCGATTCATGATGTCCAGTCAGCTCGCCTGGCTTTCTCATTTGTTACGCCTTCAGGATCAGTCTCTCAACAAATTCCGACAGGCTGATCTTCTCCGCTGCGGCCTTCCGCTTCAGGGCCTCGATCGCTCCCACATTCAGAGAGAGAGACACCGTCTTCTTTTCCTCGGTCTCGATGACCTCGCCAAAGATCGCCGCATACTCATCACCGTCGAGATTCCGCTCCGCCCATTTCTGTGCCTCCTCGATGGTCAGCGGGATGATCTTCTCACCGCCTGACCAGCTGTTCAGGCCAGAGCTGACGCTGTACCGGCTGCTGGGACCGCCCCACCCATACAGGAAGAATTCGCCGGTGCGCTTTCTGTACAGCTCCTCCTCCCAGTATCCGAAGTCATTTCTCGCAAGCCTGGAGTAGGCTTCCGCGACCTTTTCCGCTGTCTCTGTGTCGTACCGTCTGCCGTTGATAACCTTTTTCATCTCGTTTCCCTCCTTCTTAGTCGTTTTCATCTTCCCAGTCTTCAATCAGGCTGTCGAAGAATCTGTAATTCATGTTCCTATGATCGATCCACCATTTTGCGGCGGTGTGATTCTTCACGACCCACGCGATGAACTCTCTGGCCTTATCCTGCTCTGTTGTCTTGAACTGGGATGTACTTGCCACAAACACGAATTCCTGGATGATGTCCTTCGCCCATGCGATCTGCTTTTCAGATCCAGTAAGATTTGCGCCATCTCTGATCTCTCTTGCCAGCTCGTTCGCTTTTGCTGCCCATTCCTGTGTCATCTCGTTTACCTCCTTTTTAATGATCCTCCGGCGGATTACCCGCCGCCGGTCGGGATGAGTGTTATATTAAAGCGCCTTTTCGATGAATTCGACAGCCGCCTTGATTGTCTTGAAGGTATGGAATTCTCTGAATCCCTTGCCCTCTCGGACGTTTACGTGATAAGCGCCGCGAGTCCCGATCATTCTTACGATTGCGTATCCCTTTACCACCTTAACTGTTTCGTACATTCTGTTTACCTCCTCTTGTGTGGTCCCTTGTTTTCCTTACATCTATATACTACCACACATTTATATAAATGTCAAGCGTTTATATAAAAGTTATTGTATTTTTTTCAATAAAAAAAGACCCCGGTCACCCAGGGTCATTCCATTACTTTTTAATTTCCTTGCACTTATCCAGGACCGTCTTCGTGAATCGTCCGGATGCATCCAGACCAAACTGCTTCCGGATCACGTTCACCTTCCGCTCGGTATTCTCTCCGAATCGCCCATCGACCTTGACGTCCTTGGTCGTATCGTCGACCCAGTTAATCAAACGCTGCATCCGTTTGATCTGATCTGTGTATGCCAGTTTCGCGGTGATCCCGTCACCCTTCTTATAATAGCCTGCACCGCCAGCGCCTTTCCTGCCGTTGCTGAGACTAGGCCATTTTTTAGGATAACCGGCAGCGGTCGCTTCCTGGTACTTCGGGATCGCGTAACCCAGGATCCGCTTGTCTCCGATCCGGATCCGTCTCTCTTTGACCTCTCCGCCGTAGTTGCCCTCGATGACCGTGATCATCTCATTTGCCACCGATACGACAAGTCCGATGTGATCCGCCCAGCCTCCGCCGTCCCAGTCATATGTGATGATCCATCCCGGCTTCGGTGTGAGACTGCGGTCCTTCTTCCAGATCCCTGCAGGCTTGAAACAATCGTCGATCATCCGCTGCACAGAGCACTCTGTCCCACCGATCAGATCTACCGCATGCGCCTTGATATAGGCCGAGCTGATCGTCGTGGCGCAATAATTATCGGTATAGGTGACCTTGTAGGATCTCGCCAGCGGTCTGTGGGAGTTATACAGGTCTATGATCGGCTTGTGGCTCTTGTCCTTACGGGATAAACCCTTCCAGCCATACATGATATCTATGATAGTTTGTGCAGTAGTCACCGGCCTCGCCTCCTCTCGCTTCGGATCGTAGTCAGTCAGCTGGTATTTCTCGATTACCTGCATCAGTTCCCGAACATATGCGGATGACGTTGCATATCCATCTGCTTTGATCGTTGCGACGTACTCTTCCGGATCCATGATGCCGCGAAGATTGTGATATCGCGGAAGCTGGATAAATTCAAAGTAGCCGCGGATCCCGTCTTCCAGGGAGTCATACACGCGGAAATTATCGGTGATGTTTGTCCAGGTTCCTGGCGTGTATTCTTCCGCTGTTTTCATGTTGACCGACTTTCCGGTCCACCGCGATCCGGCCTTCATGCCGAAGAAATTAAAATAGATCTTTGACAGTTTCGACTCGCCCCATCCGGACTCCAGAATCGCCTGCGCGATGATCGGAGAGCAGACCAGGATCCCGTACTCCGGCGCGATCCGCTGCACCGCCGGCGCGATCTTAGCGATAAATAATTTCTGTTTATCGGTCATTTCGATCCCTTCAAAATGTGCTTCACGCGATCCCGCTCCTCGGCCTTCTTTGCGTCGTTCCACTTGTCCATGGTGCCGACGAGATAGCCGGTGATTCTGCGGATCCTCTCAAACTTGATGCCGTCTCCGAATCCGATCATTTCTTCAGCTCCTCTGCTTTGTGGATAATCGTGTCGAGGTCATCGTTCTGCAACGATTCATTAACGTTGTTTATCACGACCTTCACAAACTTCGGAAGGGGAGCACCGAGCTTATCGCAGTTCTCCATGATACTCATGGCCTCCATGAAGTCGATGTACAGGGAGATCGCTACGGCGATGTAGAGCGGCACTCCGAGCGCATAACACGCGATGCATCCAAGCACGATGTACGACAGTTCGCCGAATTTCTTGCCCAGGCCCTGGCGCATGCGGGCGGAGTCAAATGTCTTACTGACCCACGCATAGATCAGCCCGGTGGCGATATCGAATCCCATGCACACGCTCGGAAGCAACAGCACCCAGGCCTTGTTGGCGAGGTGCAATTCTTTGATAATATCAATACCCATTTCTTTCTCCTCTCACATTCCGATGGCAATCCATTGAACATTGACGTCAGTGGTGCTGGTATAATATAAGTTAATGTCGAACCCTGTACGGGTTATGCTTGACAGGCTGACGTGCGCGTTCTGCGGATATTGTACATACGGCGTCGCTGTGACATGCGGATCTGTGGTAAATGCCGTGTCAAATTGCACGCTTTTTGTCCTGACCACATTCGCGCCGCCTGTCAGCATGGCATAGCCGCATTGAATATTAGTAGCGGATAATTTTCCAGTCAGCGACAGATCACCGCCGGACAGCGACATGCCGTGTCCGTACTGGTTCATAATTTCCGCCCCGGATGAGTCCATCCGAAACTCCTGATGCGTGATTAGGTTCTTAATCGCCAAGCCGCCACCGATCAATGGAGTGATCTCTGCCACGGAAAAGCTCGCACCCGAGACTTCCTCGTAAAAATCAAGCCCTGCCGCGTCAAGGTACATTTTGAGTTTAGGATTTGACGGCGTCGTCTCGTCCCAAATCTGGAAACCAGTATCAGTCACTTTTGTCGTCCATCCGCCGCTTGCGCCCATCTGTATCAGACTCGCCGCAAATGTAGCAAGCTCTGTCAGCCCGTCCCGGATCGCGATGCCGTTACTCCGTAGCAGAAGATTCCCGCCGCCATTCTCCGGGTCAGCCTCAAACTGATCCTGCGGAATCTCGGTGATATGTGCGCCGGTATCTGTGCCAGATTCCGTGTGCCAGAAATATTGTGCGGTGTTTCCCGCGATCCGTGCGGCCCTCTCAGCGACGCCCTGAACCGTCTTCACGACCTTGCGGACCGCTCCGATCTGCGTAACTGCCTTGGTCGCTGTCGTGTCATCCGTCGGTGGTGCGCTCGCGTTTCCGGTCAGAGTGGCACGTCCGCCGGAGATCCGGACCTGCACGACGTCACCCGGTTTCGCATTGATCGTCAGCTTCACCGGCGTCTCATCCACGCCACCGGGGATATGCACCCATGCGACGCCATCCTCGACCCGTCTGACAGTGGCGGAAGTATCATAGGCTGATGTCTTCTCTTTCCCGCCCTCGCGGATCGAGGAGGTGAGCCGCCGCAGGATCTGCTCTGTCTTTGCGCTCATGCTCCCCTCCTCTCGCTTAGTTTTTCGCTTTAAGTCACTTGAAATATGCCTTTCTCATACCATCCGAAAATGGTGAGCTTTCACCGTCGATCCGAAAACCTCGGAGGGCTTAGTGTCATGGGGTATTCAAACTGAGTTGTTGTGCTTATAGTTATCACCCCTCTCACTTATTAAATGTCAGCATGCCCGAGCCGTCTCCCAACGGGCATGCTATGGTTCGCGCCATCCGATATTTATAGCCTCGCACTACGGCTTTGACTAGACGAACCGTCCCTCTCACTTACTAAAAGTCAGCTTTAAGTCATTTCCGTTTGCTCTTTATCCAGTCAATAATGGCATACAAGATAATCATAACTGGTGGATAAAGAATCACAAAAATCAATACATACGCGGCAGGATTGCCGCTTGCTAATCCATATGCTATCAGTTCCATGTCAGCTTTAATCAAGTGACAATGCACTCACAATATTTTCCGCAATAATGCGCTTTAACCTATCTGTCGGATGTGCATCATCTTTTTCGAAGTACCATTTTGTGATGGGATTGATTCCGAACATATGATACATATTGATGACAGGCAGATTATAGCCATTTTTCGCAACTTCCTCAATGACGGCGTTATATTCATACAAATATTTTTTTAC
>JAEIGA010010875.1_pt1 | contig 13798 bp, 11 predicted proteins | sample 9270691 | NCBI WGS metagenome assembly JAEIGA01 (sample SAMN17057246, study PRJNA624740) | gut metagenome | biome: biome; isolation source: fecal sample | host: Bos grunniens | place: China: Xizang | collected 2019 | reverse complement strand
AGCGCAACGACCGAGAACCATGCCCTCTGCGTCGATTACGAGCCATTTCCTTTCAATTGAATCCTTGGTTGCAACATATGTGCCCATGTGTTTGTCTCCTTAAATTCATTGATTTTTTTATCTCACGAAAGGGCAAAATACACCCTTTTTATGCGCAAGCTCGGATATAATAACCGCCTTGCACGGATATGTCAACAACTTTTCAGAAAAAACTTGAAGAATTCTCTTAAATTCTTCGAAATTCGCCGTTATTCTCGATTATTTGTTAACTCTGTACACGATTCCGATGATGGTGTCGACACCGTCGGTAAGGATCTCGAGCTGTGTCTTTGTTCCCTTGTAAGCTACACCGAAATCATACTCAGTAGTGGGAGTTCCGAGGATCTCCTTTGCTGCCTTGAGTGAATCACCAACGTGGATACCGCCGCAGTCGATGATGGAATCGTCTACCTGGATAACTTCGATAAGCTCAACGCCGTTGTCTCTGTAAGCACCAAGAGTGAATCCCTGATACATGTAAGCTACGTCAACGCCCTGGCCTGCGCATGAAGCGTCTTCACGCTGGTCGTAGTCATCGCCCAAGATAGCGAGTGCTTCGCTTGACTGCATTCCGGGATAAACCTTGTAGCCGTTGTATGTGAAACCGTATTCGTTGTCCATTGAAGTATCAGCTTCAGAATTCTCGATGGCAATCTGTGTCTGGCCGCCTTCGATACGTGTAGCTACTGCTGACTCGCCTGAAGTAGGCTCGCTGCTGCATCCTGCAAACATTGCTGCTGCCATGCATAAAGCAACAGCTGCTGTCATGATCTTTGTTTTCTTCATTTTCCTTTTCTCCTTTTCTTCCTATCCTATTATCTTAAAAGTTTAGATTAGGCATATTCAGGTGTTCCGTCTGCTCTTACCGGCAGCATGGAACCGTTAAACTGGTGACGGCTGTCCTTGATCTGATCATCGGTCAGCTGGAAGTACAAGGCCTGGTGGTTCATGAACTTCGTCGAATCACAATGATACCACTCGCCGTCTAATTTTACGAGATTCCAGTAATGTCCGTTATAGGTTACCGGATATCTCAGTACCGTCATGTTCGGTATTCCCGCACAGTCAAGGAGCAGCTTACAGCATGCATAGAAGCTGTAGCAGTCTCCCGAATGTTTCGTAAGCGCGTTATAAGCCGCTTCCTCAAATGTTGATGTTCCATATACCGTCTCATACGAGACATAAGAGTGTACCCAGTTGAAGATGTTGAATGCCGTCTCGGTATCGTCCTCGCCTCTCAATTCATCAAGAAGGTCATAAGCAAGTCTGTAAAGCTCGTTATGGTACGGTGAATCCCATGAGCTTCCCGCACCCGTGACGCCTTCGGAATCATCCAACGATTTTATAGTTACGGTGGCATTCTGTCTGCGGACATTTCCCGCCTCATCAATGGCGCTGTATGTAATTGTATATTTACCGGCTTCGCCGATCTGAACCTTTGAAGAATCAACGGTGTATCTCGGTGATTCATCGTAATCGTCTGTTACCGTTATGCCCTCGAAATAGTTTATTACCGCATCTTCGGAATCGCCGATGGTGATGTCATGAATTCCGTAGAACAAAGGTGCATTATGGTCATCGGTAACGTGGAAAGGAACCTCTATAACAGTCGAATTGTTATACCAATCCGTAACGACTACAGGTACAAGATAATCACCCGTGAGCTGGTATTCGGGAACGCCGTCTCTGTATTCGATCTTTGCTATTCCCGAAAGGTCGTAAAGATAGCCGACGCATTCAGACGGATCAGGCCATTCAAGACTTGCATACTGATTCTTTGGGAGTGCAATGCCTTTAGGCGGAGTGCGGTCCTCGATCCTTAATGTGACGTCTTTTTCGAACGCTTCACCATAGAAGACCTTGAGCATGTAGATCGAAGGTACGTTTGTATCGATGGCGGAAATGTCAGTTACGAATCTTGCATCGTCCGGACAGTCGTGAAAGAAGTCCTCGATCCTGATCTGAGAACCTGCTTCGATCGTTACTTCTTTAATGATATTCCTGTCTGCATCTCTGATGGTGAAATACACCGTGCCCGCGATAATAGCGGCACAATAAACACATGCCAGGATCTTTCCGATAATTTTATGCATACGGATAACTACTTAATTACTATTAATACACTTTCTATATATACAGACCCTATCAGGCGCCGCCTTCCGGTGTGGGCGTAGGCGTGTCAGTCGGAGGATCTGCCTCCGGCGTCGGCGAAGGAGTATCTGTAGGAGTGTCTTCCGGCGTAGGTGTAGGCGTATCTGTCGGTGTAGCCTCCGGTGTCGGCGTTGGTGTATCTGTTGCTGCCGGTGTCGGTGTAGCCGTAGCTTCTGCCGCCGGTGTCGGAGAAGGCGTCGGTGATGCGGCACCTGTCGGAGTAGGCGACGGTGACGGCGATGCCGAAGGTGTCGGCGTCGGAGAAGGCGTCGGCGTAGGCGAAGCCAGGAAATCCGTTGAACCGCCTGCACGGGCAGGATACAGTGAACCGTTGAACTGGTGATACCTGTCGTTGATCTCATCATCCGTGCACATGAACCATATGCCCGGGTGATCGTTATAACCTTCGGTAGCGTCGCAGTGATACCACTCACCGTTAAGCTTTACGAGGAGCCAGTAGTGAATGTTTCCGTTGTACTGCGGATAACGGTCGACTCTCATGTTGGGAATGCCCGCTTCATCAAGAAGCATCTTGCAGCATGCATAGTAAACATAGCAGTCACCGCTGTGTCTGGTGAATCCTCTGTATGCGGCATCTTCGTAATTAGGTGTTCCTGAAAGGAGTCTGAACCACAAAGTGTCGTGAACCCAGTTGAATATTGCTCTTGCCGTCTCGACATCGCTGCCTCTTCTGAGACCTGCAACGATGTTTGCCGCAAGTGCATAAGGATCGCCGTCGCCAACATAATAAGTGCCTGTCTCGGAACTTGAATTTGAAGGCGTGTCCTCCTCTTCTTCGACAGGAATATTGACAGTGAGTTTGCACTTAGCCGTGGAAATATTTCCGGCCTTGTCGATAGCTTTGTAAACAAGATCGTAAGTGCCGCTCTTGGTGTAATTTACGAATGATTCGTCAACCTTAAGTGTCGGATTCGGATCGTAATCGTCTGTTACCGTAACTCCAGCATAGAAGTTGAGCTGGTCAGGGTTGCCCTCGAGAACGAGGTCCTTTACGCCCTTGATGACCGGAGGCGTATGGTCGTCGATCATGTTGAAAGGAACCTGGAAAAGAGTCGTATTTCCGTAAACGTCAGTTGCGGAAACAGAAACCTGATATGTGCCGCCGGCTGTGAACTTCGGAGTTCCTTCCGTATAAACAACCTTGGCAACGCCTGAAAGATCATAAAGATTTGCAATGCATTCTTTAGCTTCAGGCATCTTCCAGTTCAGATAGATTTCCTGGGGGATGGGCTCACCCGTAGGACCTGTGTGGTCTTCTATCCTCAGGATTACTTCAGCTTCCTTGTTGTGACCGTATCCGATCTTAAGCTGGTATACGGCAGGCTGTGTGATATCGATTCCGGAGATGTCAGTAAGGAATACGGCGTTCATCGGAACGTTGTCGAAAAATGCCTCAAGTGTGATAGGCGTGCCTGCTTCAAGTACTACGTCTTCCTTGACGCTGCTGTCACCTCCGATGGGAGTAAACAACATGATTCCGCATACAACTGCAACAATACCCAGAACAATGATTCCTGCGAGCATAGCTATCTGCTTCTTGCTCAAAGGTGTCTTGGTATTTGTCTTGGCATTTGTCTTTGCCTTGGTTTTCGAAGCCGCATCGGGAGAGACTTTTCCTCTGTACATCAAAGTGACATCGTCTACTGCGGGAGTCCTTGAATTACGGCCGGCAACATAATCTGCCGCCATTCCGGACAACGGATCTTCCTCACCTTCAAATGTCTGGAAATAGTCTGTCTCGGTTATCGGCTCCGAGTAAGGCTGCTGTTGCTGCTGAGCATCGTAATACTCGCTGTAGCCCTGCTGCGAATTGTAGTTTCCCTGCGGACCTGAATACTGTCCGCTGTAAGGATCCTCGTTAACGTCGACCGAAGGGATCCTGGCGTTTCTTCTAGCACCCTGATCACCCCTAAGCGGCGTCAATCCTCTTTCTGAACTTTTTTTCATAACTTGTTTCCTTTAATCCCCATTAAAGTTTTCCGCTACTCTATATAAGGGAAGTCCGAAGATACGGTCCCCTGATATACGTTTATGTAACTCTGTACAGAGTCAGTCGATCTCTCCGGATACGAATCCTCTTCAAAGTCGTGATTCGTCGGAGCATGAAGGATCTCATAGTCTGTCATCATGAAACAGAAATAAGCCTTCGGAGTATAGTCGTTGAAATACTTCTGTGCATCGCAGTGCCACCACTCGCCGTTAAGCTTAACAAGGCACCAGTAATGCCAGTTATCCCAGCTGTTGTGACGGTCTCTGACTACGCACAGATTCTCGATTCCGGCCACGTCGAGCATCGCCTTGCAGCAAGCCCATGTACCGTAGCAGGATGAATATCTCTTTGTGAAAGTATTGATGGCAGCAACTGCCCAGTTGTCGTACTGGGGAGTGCTGAGCATGAAGCTGATGTTGTTGTGTACCCAGTAGAAGATCTTCATCGCCTTCTCGACTTCGGTATCCTCATACCAGAGGATGTCATCGAGGATCTCCTCGGCCATTGCATAAGCTTCCTCGACATAAGCCTGGGTCTCTGCTGAAGACATCTCGGCAGTATCGATAACGACAACGTGTACCTTAACCGTAACGGATGTCTTGTTTCCGACGTCATCGGAAGCAGTGAAAGTAAGCGGGTAATCTCCGACCACGTGGAGGTTGACCTCAGAGTTATCGATTACAAGGATCGGATTCTCGCAGTAGTCGTCAGTAACAACGATTCCGTCTCTGTAAGCTATGGAATCAGTGCCGACCATAACGTCGATATCATGTGCGCCGATGATCGTAGGTGCCTGGGTATCCTTTACGACATCGAAAGGAACATCGATTATGGAATAGTTTCCGCTTGTGTCAGTAAGTCTGACTCTTACGTTGTACTTGCCGCCCTTTGAAAGATCAGGCTCGCCGTCGTTATATGTGCAGTGAACGTCTGTCATGTCGAAAACATCTTTTACGAGAGTCTTCGGCTCAGGTGCAACACCTGAATACATATGCTGCGGAACCGGATATGCAGTAGGTGCGGTACGGTCTACAACATTAAGGACTGAATGAACGACATGTCCGCCGCAGTCGATGGCAATATCGTAGGATGCGAGCATGCCCGTGTCGATCATGTCGACATTGGTGATGAACCGGGTGTTCGGCGGGATCTGTGTAAAAAAGCAATCGAGTGTGATCGGATGACCATACTCGATATCAACTTGGGAAAGACACTCCTGCTCAATGTTATTGACCAGTGAAGAATATAGAAAATAGCCCGCAGAATAACCTAATAAGGCTCCTGCGAGGAGCGGCATAACCACTACTCCCAAAAACCTTATAGCGCTAAACTGTGGTTTCTTTTCTACCCTGGTCACGATTAATACTTAGCAAAATATACGATGCTGTTAACTACGCCGTCATTTACGAAGATACGGAGCTCTGAGCTGCCTTTCTCGTAGATCATTGCTGCTCCTGTATCTGTTACGGGCTCGCCGTAAGCAGCCTTAACCTGCTCTACAGTGTTGCCGATATAGATTCCTTCAGCTGTTGTTACTGTGTCGTCGCAGATAGTGATGGCAGCAATAACGTCTGAATCTGTGAAGAGTTCAACCTTGAATGAACCGCCCTTGAATGTGTACTGCTTAGCCATACCGGGGCCTGCACAGGAAGCTACTTCGAAAACATCATAGTCATCGTCAGGGAGCTTGGACTCATCCATGGGTGCGTTTACGATGAAGTTGAATCCGTTATAAACAAATACATAGTTTGAAGATTCTGCGTTAGGGTCAGCTGTTCCGTCCGGAACCTTAGAATTTGTATTCTGGCTCTGTGAAGAAATAATATTGATGTCGGAAGATACCGGCTCAGGCTCAGCGGAGCATGCACAAAGGCTCATACCGACTATACTCAAGCTCATAAGAAGAGCTGCTGCTTTAACAAATTTCATTATTCCATTTCCTCCGAAAGGTTAAATTAAACACCATAATATGATACACCAAGCGTGTATCTCACATACGACAAAAATAGGGAAAAATGCAAGATTTTTTTACTCTAAAATGACTAATTATATTATTAGGTCAGTAGGTTAGTTTTCAATGGCATTCGCGCCGTAGCTTTTGAGCTCGCCGTAGGTGGCGATCTCATAGAGCTGGTCGTCTCTCATCTCGTTATAAAACTGAATGTCTTTTTCGTATTCAGCGGCTACCTCAGGTACGTTCCTGTAATCCGTGAGATCGTAATTGTCGACAAGATACTGACCGAAGAAAACGCTGAGCTTCTCGGCGCCGTAGATGTTGAGATGAACGCCTGCATCGTATGTGTCAACGGTCATATCAAGACCCATCTCTTCGCTGTAATCGCAGAAATTGATGTACGTAAGTCCGTACTGAGCGGCATATTCTTCGATGTTCTGGTCCCACTGCTCGTACCAGCCGAATTCGATGGGCGCACGGACAAGGATCAGCTCAATGCCGTTCTCTTCGCAGAGGACTCTGATCTTATCGAGATAAGCCATGGCATTGTCACCGAACTTGTATGTGAGCAGAGGTGTCGGCGGCGGAAGCTTGCCCTGGGGCTTTATGTCGCAGCGCATGTAGTAGCCGTTGTGTGAGGTAATGTTTTTCGAGAACACGTGCTCGAAATCAGTTCTCGTAAGCTGGCTCCATCTGTCATGGTAACGCAGGATCGGGAATACGTAAGAAGCGAAAGTCTCGCCCTCGACCATCGACGAATTGATGGCATCGACCTTGTCCTGAGACCATCTCATGCCGTCCAGAGTCATGCGGTTATATGCCTCATTTCTGGGGACATCATGCTGCATGTTGTGAATGGATACGACAACGACCTTGGGAGTCTCTGTCCTTAAGACATCCTTCAGGAGATAGTAAGTCTGGTTGATGTACTGCTCGCCGGAGCCTCTGATATAGGCGGAGATGCCGTATTCCTGATACATCTTAACGGGAGAATAACTCTCGTATGCATCACAGTCACCGAAAATGATGACGTCATGAGGTACCTTTTCCTTGTAGTACTCTTCAGTAAAGGAGCCTTCGATAACGCCCTTCTGATACTTCGGCATCAGGAGCTTCTGGAGAAAAGCCAGTATTGCAAAAGTAAGCGCCAGCAGGACCAGCGCAGTAACTACTCTTTTTATGACCTTGTTGTCTTTATTGGACTTGTCAGCCATCACATTGCCTTTTTGAGACGGTGGAAGTCGCCTAAAGCCTTCCAGCCGATCTTAACGATCTTCTTGATATTGATGGAGTTTGTACCGCCCTGACGGGGTCTGAAAGTGACCTCGCGGAAAGCATGCTCCTCACCGTAATGAACAAAGTAGGTTGTCATCATGATGTTCGGCAGATTGTAATCCTTGTCGAGCTTGGGAAGGTACTTTGCAACGGTCTTTGCATCCATGAGACGGAAAGGCGCATTCGCATCCGGAACCTTAACATGGAAATAGCACTTGAGAAGGAAGCATACGACCTTCTCGACAAATGCTCTGGACTTGCCGTCGCCTCTTACGACTCTGTGGCCGAAGATGCCCTTATATCCGTGACGCATCTGCCAGAAAGAATCGAATTCCTCAGGCAGGGTCTGACCGTCTGAGTCAGTCTGGAAAATAAAATCCGCACCGTTCTTGATGGAATAATCGTAGAGAGCGATAACCTTGGGGCCGTGCTGCTTTCCGGTATCAGACAGGATCTCGAGCTGCGGGTGATCCTTTTTGAAGTTCTCCAAAAGCTCATGGGTTCTGTCAACACTTCCGCTGTCGGCAATAACGAGTCTTGAAGCCGGATCCTTGCCCTCAAGAATGGGGTACCAGGAAGTAACAACATCAAGGATGTTGTCTTCTTCGTTATATGCAGGCATGACGATATATAAGATATCCATGGTCAGCTCCTCAGGATTATTAATCAAGTCTAAAGAATTATAACAAATAACAGGGCAAGTTGCTTATTTATATTACGGGTCTTCGATCGTGTGGTTCTTGTAATCTATCCTGTACTGCACGGATTCGGTCGCGCTCTCGGGATACTCGTCCACCCTGTACTGGAAGCCGTTCCATCCTCCCTGCCAGAAATCGTGTAGCTCCTTCGTGGTGTACATGAAGAAATAGCTGTCGTATCCTTCACGCCATGTCGCATCACAGTGATACCACTGGCCGTTTAACTTAACGTAATTCCAGAAGTGAGTTGCCGTCTCATAAGGCCATCTCTCGATTATCTCGTTCTCAATCCCGGCGACGTCGAGAAGCGCCTTTACCGCATATGCAGTTGCATAGCAGTTTCCGCTTCTGTACGTATAAGCACTGTATGCGGCTTCGGTCCAGGAATTGTATTCGCTTCTCAAGATGAACCTTATGTTGTATCTGCACCACCAGACGATCTGAAGGGCGATCTCTTCGTCAGACATTCCGGGTTCGGTTATCTCGTCCAGGATCTCCCGGGCAGCTTCGTAAACGACTTCGGGTTCAACATATCCTTCAGGCTTTTCAGAGACTGTAAGACATATCGTTACAGTTGTCTCATTGCCTGAGAAATCCCTTGCCGTATAGATGACATCGTAGGATCCCGCTTCTGTAAGATCGACAGCTGAAGTATCGATCTCAAGAACCGGATTCTCATCGTAATCGTCAGTTACCGTCACCTTTTCCCTGTATGCGACGGAATCTCCGAGATATATCTCGATATCCTTTACGCCCTTTAACTCAGGCGGAGTATCATCCAGGGTGACTTCAAAAGGCACTGCGACCACTGTCTCGTTTCCGCATCCGTCCATAAGCACGGCATAGACCAGATAGTTGCCGCCCGAAGACATGTCGGGAACCTCTTCCCATGAGGCAGTTACATCTGTTATGTCTTCGATACCCGTGATGCATGAGAGCGCATCAGGGAGTTCTTCGCATGCGAATATCTGCTGCGGCACTCCCGTTCCCACAGGCGCAACAGTGTCCGTGATTATCAGCGTGCATGCGTAATTCAGACCGTAAACTGCGATGTTGAATCTTATCGTCTGTGGGACATTGATATTGACTTCATCGAAGTTCAGGTTGCTCTTTATCAGGTTCGGGAATTTAGGCTCTTCCTTGAAGTACATGCTGATGTCGGGCCTTACAGTTCCGGCCTCTATCGTGACTTCCCTGTTCAGAAGTTCCGTCTCGTCCTTAACGAAAAGAAATCCCATCACGCCGAGGAGACCTACCAGGATGACAATGACGGCGATAACTAGGCCTTTGAACATTCCTGCCGACTGCTTGGGATCGGTCCTGGCAACTTCTTTTTGCGGAGCCTTTTTAACTCTTGAATGTTCTGATGACGGATTCTTTTTCTGAACGGCAGGCTTGACCGCATGGGCATTTGAAGGAGCTCTTCTCGCGCCTTGAACATTCTGAGGCGCAACTCTCCTTGCGCCGGGATTTTGATTGACCGGATGTTTTTGAGGCACACTTACCGGCTTTACTGGACCGCCGGCGGAATGCTCGGGATTCCGCACGGAAGGCTTCCGTATTTTGCCGCTGTCAGTGTTGTTCATATCAGTCTCTTACTCTGTGTCCGCTGTAATCGATCATATACTGAACCGAGTCTTCTGCAGAATCGGGATATAGGTCGTCATCAAAATTATAACCATTCCAGCCGTTATCCCAAAAGTCTCTTAATTCATCAGTAGTGTACATGAAGAAATAACTGTCGTAACCCATTCTCGGCGTGGAGTCACAGTGGTACCATTCGCCGTCGATCTGGATGTAATTCCAGTAGTGCGGATTATAGATATAAGGATCTCTGATGATTATCATGTTCTCGATTCCTGCCACATCGAAAAGAGCCTTTGCAGTCATCGCGAAAATGTAGCAGTTGCCGCTTCTCTTTGTAAGGCCGTCGTATGCGGCTCTGGTCCAGTTCGAGTCATCACAGTCGTTGTTGTAGTGGACGTTGTATCTTACCCACCATGTGATCTGAAGGGCTACTTCCATGTCGCTCATGGAATCCCAAGTGATGCTGTTCAGGATGTCGCGTGCTTCCTCGTAAACGAGTTCAGGATCGACCCAGGTGTCGGGCTTTTCGACGAGCGTGAGTTCTATGGAAGCTTCGGAAGTATTGCCTGTGAAATCAGATGCTCTGTAAATGACTTCATATGTTCCTTCCTCATCAAGAACGACATTGCTCGTATCGACTTCGAGCGTGGGATTAGGATCGATGTCATCTGTTACGGTTACGTTGTCTCTGTACTTGATCGTGTCGCCGATAAAGACTTCGATGTCTTCATAGCCTTCGATAACAGGAGGCGTAATGTCTCTTGTGACAGAGAACGGAACATCGACGATCGTAAAGTTGCCGGATGAATCTGTAACCTTTGCCTTGGCAATGAAATTTCCGCCCCACTTCATGCTGGGGATCTCATCCCACTCGACTGTGACATCATTAAGATCGTAGATGTTAGTGACGCACTCTTCGACAGGCGGAACCTTATCGACCGAATACATGGTCTGGGGTATTCCTTCTGCCGTCGGCGCCGTGGTATCAACAATATTCAGGATGCACGGGAAATTGGTGCCGTACATCGTGACCGTAAATCTGATGGTCTGAGGGAGAATATAATTAACCGTCGTGAAATCGAGATTGCATGATACATAATCTGCAAACATCGGCTCGCCTGTGACATACATCTGGAGGTTTGCAGTCTCGCCTGCTTCGATGGTGTGTTCAGTTACTATCGTTGCCGTATCCCTGTCGTAGATATAAACAGCACCTGAAAACAGCACTGCAAAAATAACCAGGAAGAACAGGATCAGAAGAAGAGGCAGCGCATACTTGTTCCTCTTTTTGACTCCGTAAAGTTCCTTGGGATTGATCTTCTTTTCGCGCCTGGGCTTGGCCTTCTTAGGTTCAGCCTGTTTGGCAGCTGCTTTGGGATGGGCTTTTCTGACTTCGTGATCAGCTTTATGCTGAGCCTTGCGTTCGAGCGCAGCCTCATGCTCCACAGCTTTTTTCACTGCGGCATCTGCTGATCTTACCCGTGCTTTTTCGTGTCCTCTTTTGGAGAACTCTTCATCATGCATCTAAAAGCCCCTTTATCGTTCAGGGTAATTTCCCGTAAAGCATGCGTCGCAATATCTGAAATTATCCCCACCAAGCATTGCGTCCAGATCTTCGGTATCAAGATAACCTAAAGAATCGGCACCTATTATGCCACAGATTTCAGGGATTGTGTGACTGCAAGCGATAAGAAACTCCTTATCAGGTACATCAGTACCATAGTAACAGGGGTGCATGAACGGCGGAGAACTGATCCTTACATGGACTTCTGTAGCTCCCGCATTTCTTAACATGTTGACCTGGTTTGCGATCGTATTTCCTCTTACGATCGAGTCATCTATGATTACGACTCTCTTGCCCTTAACAACGGCAGAGATGGGATTAAGCTTGATCTTAACGGCCTGTTGGCGCTGTTCCTGTGAAGGCTTGATGAAGGTTCTTCCGACATAGGAATTCTTTACGAATCCCTTCTCATACGGAATGCCTGATTCAGCTGAAAAACCGAGTGCAGCATCGATTCCTGACTCAGGAACACCGATTACGATGTCGCAGTCACAGGGGTGCTTTCTCGCAAGGATCCTGCCGGCTTCCCTTCTTGCCTGTGCAACGGAAATACCGTCAATGACAGAGTCCGGTCTTGCAAAATAAATGTATTCGAAAACGCACTTCTTCATGCCTCGCTTGATGCCTGAATCGATGGATCTTATCTCGCCGTTCTCGACAATTACGATCTCTCCGGGATTGATATCTCTGATGAATTCGGCACCGACAGCTTCAAGAGCGCATGTCTCGGAGCAGAAGATAACTGCATCATCGAGCTTGCCCATTACGAGAGGCTTTAAGCCGAACGGGTCTCTTGCAGCGATGAGTTTTCTGGGGCTCATTACGAGGAGCGCATAGCCTCCCTTGATAAGTCCCATGACTTCCTTTACGGCTTCCTCAACGGAAGGAGTGGAAGATCTTTTGCTTGCGATGAGATATGCGATGACCTCAGAGTCGGTCGTCGTGTGGAAAATGGCACCCTTGTCCTCAAGCTCCTTTTTGAGCTCGATGGCATTGGTGAGGTTTCCGTTATGTGCGATGGAAAGTGTACCTTTTGAGTACTGGGTAACGATAGGCTGTGCATTCTCCGGAACGCTTCCGCCTGCCGTGGAATATCTTACATGGCCGATTGCGATGTCGCCTTTGAGGTTCTTGATCTTGTCGCTGCTCAATACGTCGCTGACAAGTCCCATGCCTTTTACACACTCTATGGAAGCGTCATCATTGGTCGCGATGCCGCAACTCTCCTGTCCCCTGTGCTGGAGACTGAAAAGTCCGTAGTATACATCACTGGCACAGTATTCACTGCCGTGAATTCCGAATATTCCGCATTCTTCGTGTATGGCCATGAGTAGATTTTATCACCTGGTTGCCGAACAGATATAAGTAAATCTGTCTGTATTTTAGAACTTCAAATTCGGTTCTGTTTGGATATAACAACAACTCATCACAACTGATAGTAGTAAAATAGCTCTCATATGGAAGATCTGTTTGCCAATTGCTATCTATGTCCAAGGCGCTGCGGCGCCGACAGGACCGGCGGTAAGACCGGTTACTGCAAAATGCCCGGATACCCGGTAGTAAACCTGATAAAGCTTCACTACGGCGAGGAACCGATAATATCGGGAGATAACGGAAGCGGCACGGTCTTTTTCGAAGGCTGCAGCTTAGGATGCATATTCTGCCAGAACCATACCATCTCAAGAGGCCCAACGGGACACGGAATGAAGATGGATAAAGAAAGCCTGGCCGATGCATATCTGAAGCTTCAGGATCAGGGTGCAAACAACATAAACCTCGTAACACCGATTCACTTTGCCCCGGCTGTTGCGGATTCGATATCCCTTGCGAAAACGAAAGGACTCACAATTCCCGTTGCCGTAAACTGCTCGGGATACGACCTGGTACCGACGCTGAAGCTTTTCGACGGGCTGGTAGATATATATATGCCGGACATGAAATATTTCTCACCCAAATTCTCTTCCGAGTATTCAAACGCGAAAGATTACTTTGCGGTATGCTGCCAGGCAATAGACGAGATGGTGAGACAGACGGGAGACATTGTCATGGGTGATGACGGCCTGATAAAGAAAGGTGTCATTGTAAGGCACCTCATCCTTCCCGGAGGACTTTTCGATTCGAAGCATGTTCTGGATTACCTTACTTCGAGATACGGGAACAGGATCTACATAAGCCTCATGAGCCAGTACACGCCGATGCCCTCATGTACAGGAAAACTTAAAGAGCGCCCTTCACAAAGGACATGTGAGAGCCTTGCGGATTACCTGGCCTCAAAAGGACAGACGAACGCATTTATCCAGGAATACGATTCTTCAGGAAACGAAATGATCCCGGACTTCAAAAACTGAAGCCGGGATCACTGTTGCCTGTTTGTTTTAAAGATATCAGATGATGCCTTCGATGATAGCCTCGAGTGCGGGCTGCGGAACGAAGCCCAGAGACTCATTTACAAGCTCTCCATCCTTAAAGAACTTAACTGCGGGAATGCTGTCTACAGAGTACTTTTCAGCAAATTCAGT
>JAEIGA010010874.1_pt1 | contig 13798 bp, 15 predicted proteins | sample 9270691 | NCBI WGS metagenome assembly JAEIGA01 (sample SAMN17057246, study PRJNA624740) | gut metagenome | biome: biome; isolation source: fecal sample | host: Bos grunniens | place: China: Xizang | collected 2019 | reverse complement strand
CGTATCATTCAGCCACTTCATCACTGCACCGGCATACGGATCATTGAATTGACCTGCCAAAGAAAGAAGAAGCGCATTATCCCTGACCATATCCTTCTCTGTCAGTTCCCTACCGATTGAAAAACGAGGATGAAGTTCATAGTCATTTTTCTCTCTATAAAATAATTCCAGTTCCTTCGAGCGCTTTTTGCCAGCTTTCACATATAACCACTCTCTATGCACCGTTTCTGCACTGGTTTCGAATCCGTATCTATAAGTATCTTCGTCAATCAAGATCACGATTTCAAAGAGACTCGGTTCCTTCACACTTGATGCTGAAAGGGCAAAGCTGTGAACAGGTATCTTTTCGCCAGCCTGTACATCTTTAGAGGAGTTCATCACAAACCACTTAAAGAAAGCCATCGCTTTTATCAGATTGGACTTTCCAGATGCGTTAGCTCCAAACACAGCACAAGCACGCGAAAGCACAACAGAGACTTCACCTCCAGCTGAGAAGGTGGTATCTGCACTATCTGCCTTCCTATCCTTCAAAGATGTAGCGACCATCGAGAATGTCACCTTATCCTTAAAAGAGAGGAAATTTGCGAATGAGAACTCTAAAAGCATAATTCAACTCGGTTTTATGTGAAATTTTCACAAATTTAGCAGTTAAGATTCAAAAATGCAAAAATTAACCCATTTCATTCACTACGATAAAATCTATTGCTTCCCTTCCAGAATCTTCACAAGATCCTTCTTCATATCGATGTCGATCGTTAACTATCGCTTTAAAGGAGGGGTTGACGGCATCGAGGATAGCAACGGCCTTATAATCAGAACGTTACAAAAGACACCGCAGTCAACCGACCTAAGAGTAGGAACTACGGCTCAATCGCAACCTTGACTACCCCATCCTCCCTATTCTCAAAAAGCCTGTACGCCCGGTCAATCTGGTCGAGCGGATAGGTGTGGGTGATGAGTGGGGTTGTGTCTATTTTACCTTGTTCTATGAGGGTGAGGATCTCTTCGCAGTCGCAGCCATCCACACCGCCGGTCTTGAAGGTGATGTTCTTTCCGTACATCTGAGGGAGCGGAAGGACCTGAGGGGCGTCATAAAGCGCAACGACCGTCACAATGGCGTTGGGGCGGGCACACATCCAGGCAAGCTGGAAAGTGTCTTCGGATCCTGCAACCTCGATCACGACGTCCGCCCCTCCCCTTTCGAGCGCCTGCGATACGGTGAGACAATCATCCGGATCGACCACCTGGACCGTCGGATAATGATGTCTGATGAAAGCCTTTCGCTCGGCAGACTTCTCGCAGAGGATGATCTTTCTTGGGTTCTTGAGCATGACGCATAGAAGGGTGCAGATGCCTGTCGGACCGCCACCTATGATGAGGACCGTATCGTCTTCCTTTATCTCGGATATACGCGCCGCCCAGAATCCTGTCGCAAGAACATCGCCCACAAAGAGGGCCTGTCTGTCAGTCACAATGTTTGGAATCCTATTGAGGCCTTGATCAGCATAAGGCACACGGACATATTCAGCCTGACCGCCATCTATACGGCATCCCAGCGCCCATCCGCCGTCAGGATCGGTGCAGTTGTTCACATATCCGTTCTTACAGAAGAAACACTCACCGCAGAAAGTCTCGACATTTACGGTGACGCGGTCTCCGGGAGACACATTCCTGACCTCGGAACCCACCTGTTCCACAATGCCCACCATCTCGTGGCCGACGGTGATTCCCGGCACTGCGCGTGGGACACTGCCATGTTTGATGTGGAGGTCACTGCTGCAGATGCTCGACAGAGTCACGCGGACTATAGCATCCTTAGGATCCAGAAGCTTTGGCTTTGGCTTATCCAGAAGTTCGAAACGGCCTTTCTCTATGTAGGTGTAGGCTTTCATCCTAATGACAGTCATGGTGGTCACACGCCTCACCATTGTCCTTTACGTTTCCTGCAAGATATGCTGCAACCAGTTCCTCAACATCACCGCTGCAACCACGGATGACCTCGATCCTCTGTGCTTCAAGGACATTCTTGGCTCCCTGGCCCATATTGCCGGCAAGCATGACCATCACTCCCATCTGCCTGAGCACCGGGGCTATTCCACTCTTGCAGCCACAGCCTTCCGGCGAAGCCATCTTGCTGACATTTGTGACCTTTCCATCAATCACATCAAATATCGTATAATATGCGCAATGACCGAAGTGATCATCCACACGTCCATCCCTTGTAGGTACTGCTATCTTCATATGTTTATTGTTCATTTGGTTTCAATCCTGACAAAGGTAACAAAAAAGCAGGAGTCAACCCTTGCCGTAGTTGGAAAACCGTGGCTCAATTGTGAGTTTCACTTCGGCAGTCATCAAGGGAATCAAGGCTTGCCTTTGAGTTACTGGCTGGTTAACGACGCATTTGACAGATGGAACGGACAACGTTTGCCGATGCACTGGCTGTTAGATGACATATGATGGCAGACAATCTGCGACTTACACATCTTGATCCCTGTTATCTCTTCGGCATAGTCAATCGCCGTGAGGATGGACATATATGAGTTACGTTTACAGCAACGAGGACCACCAATCTCGCCGAGTCTTGCCAGCGAACGGGAAGTCATCAAGTTTGAATGTCCCCATGCCTCATTCATCAGAGGAGTCGAGCCGGTAATGATGGAAATGAACATACCCGTGCTTATGGCTGCACCGCACGCTCCCCAGAATCCGCATGCTCCTCCCGGAACCTTGCTTCCTCTGCCTATCATCTCGCTCAGAGCTTTCGGCAGGTTAATCTGTCCACCGGCATTATGATATGCCGCAAGGAGAGCCGCTCCAACCATGACATGATGCTCGGGACCATGCATATGGCAGAACTGCATATCCATCATCTTACCTATGATCTCTATAGGGTCGCACGAGGTCTCGTTCAGGCAAAGTCCTACGATGGAGTCCACTCCCTTGGAATGGCATTCATTACAGACATAATGACCATTAACGCATCTGGTCTTACTGAACTCACTCTTGTGACATATGCTGCATTCCATCAGGACATCCTCTTGAAGGTACTCCAGAGGAGCCTTGCATATCAAGCATTCTTCCTTCATATCCGGTGATTTATATTCTTAAAAAGATGATTCTCTGCTATACTCGATGGCGCGATTCACATAATCCAGGAAGGGTTTTGCGCTCTTGAAAACCTTAAGGACTTCCTCTATATCCAGATCTGTGTCATCATAGGATCCGGAAAGACAGAAGTTCTTCAGTTTGATGTACTCGATATATGGACCTTCGGCATCGAATCCAAGCGGGGCGCGCTTCAGCTTCTGGTCCTGGTCAAGTGAGAGCGATGGATGCAAAGCCTGGATGATCCTGTCAAAGTCTCCACCTCCAAGTTCTATATCTTCCCTGAGGATCTTCAACACCTTCGGCTCCATGTAGTAGTTACCCACTGCAAGGAAACTCCTGCATGGATACTCTTCTCCGCTGCCGGTGCCTATGTGGAAGTAATAGCCGCTATATCCTGACTTCTTTCCTCCTCTGCAGATGTAGGCTCCGAAGTGGGTCTTATACGGGAGGCCATCCTTCGAAAAGCGCATATCCTTATGGATGCGGTATGTACTCTCCTTGATTCCGATGCCTTTGATGGTAGGGTCAAACTCTGCAACACCCTCGATAAGCTTCTCGACGATGGCATTGAAATGAGCCCGTGCCTCCTGATACTCGCTTTTATGATCATCAAACCAAGGCTTGTTGTTATTAGCCTCCAGGTTACGGAGATATGTCAGAATAGTATCCATATGATTATATCAATAACATTATACGACCCTCGGCCTTGCAGAACATTTCCGGATATCTGCAGATGACTGCATAGACTTGCTTGGATGTGACCGGCTGCCCATCCTTACGCAGGTGCAGCCTCTGACGGTTGATCATGTCAGCTATCTGCTCCGTACGCATTCCCCTGCCCGAACTCGCCAGGCAGTAAACTATTGCCTCTTCGATTTTCACTATCACCCACGGTTTTAATGGCTCCCCTATCGCCTTCGGGGTTACTGTCATCTTAAGATTTTCACCCTTCGATTTCTAAGACCAAATTTAAAAATTTTCCTGTCACACGAAAAATAAAAAAGCATATATAGAATTGAAATATTTCTTATCTTGGCTAGATAAACAGTAACAACAAAAACTAATACATAATCAACATGGAGAAAACATACAGCCTCTACTCAATGACTGACCGCAGAGAGGTGGTCGAAGACTTCTTCAAGCAGAAGGAGCGTGCAAACTACTATGCGGTGACTTATAACCGCTACTTCTTTGACGGCTTCGGCCTTGAGGAGATTGACTTCGATTTTCAGAAGCAGTTCACTGACGAGCAGATGGAGCTCGTGAAAGGACTCGTTGCTACCTGCATTGAGGAAGACATCAATCTGGACGAGGCGATCGGCGAGGATAAGGAGAAGTACGAATTCCTTCAGAGGGAGCCGGAAGATATGGCAAGCTGGATCTTCATTCCACAGTATGTGGACCTGGACACTGTTTATCATCGCTACAGATTCAAGTACGGATACCACAAGGATGGTCTCGATCAGAAACCGTTCTTCCTCGACATCACTGTCGATCTCACTGATGAGGAATACAAGGACCTCCTGTACTGGAGACTCAGCCACCCATACGCCGGCTTCATGTCGATCAGACACGATCATCCGGAGTTGTTCAAGAAGCTCACCGACTTCTTCGATGGACTATTCTACCCGCTGGATGATCTCCCACCGTTCTATTCACCTACCTACTTCATCGAAACAGAAGAAGTGGACGAGGATGTCAAGTTAATGATGGAGAAATACTCAATACAGAAATAATATGGGCACATACGACTTTGATTGCAGCAGCTTCCTGGGAATGTCACACTGTGGAAGCGTAACAGCTGACGGCACGGGTACCGTTGAGCTTACTGACGAGGAGGTAGCGGCATTGGTAGCTCTGATGAAAGAGAAGGACAGCTCCGACGTGGAGGAAATCGGCCTGAAGGAGGCCCTTCCGGAGATCTACGAAAAGCTTGACGCGGCGTTCCATGAGGCTGCGTTCAATGCCGAGAAAGATCACTGGATGTGGGAAGGATACCACAACCGTTATTTCGAATACGACACAGAGGAGCTGATGGAGTACTGCGAGGAGAACTGCGGATTTGACTTCGGTTACGATGACATGGATTACCTCAATGAAGACGGAGGATTGGATGTGGAGGCGGTCATGGAGGCTAAAGAGGAGGCGTTCGAAGAGTGGTTGGAAGAGTATCTGATTGAACTCGACACAGAGGAGCGACACAGATTCTTTGAGGAGCAGATGCATGCCGAGCTGGACTGCGACGAAATGGGATGCGAATACGAGATCGAAATCCCGCAGGCAATCATCGACATGGCCTTCTAACTGACCTGCTCGACACCTGTCCCGGACCTGTCCAACACCGTTCGACACCTGCTCGACAAACGATCGGCACCTGTCATGGACCTGTTCTCGGTACTTGTCCTAGACCTGTCCAACACTGTTCAGTACCTATCCGATAAACGTTCGGCCCTTTCATGAACATGTCCAACATTGTTCGACATACGTTTGACAACCGTTCGACACTATACATTACTGCCATACTCTGGTCATCAGAGATGGCAGTATCTATTTTTTCCGGCAAGAGTAGAAAGTGTCGTTTTGTTTACTATCTTTGCGCCCCTTTTCCTAGCACCCATGAGCAGAACCTACACCATATCCCCAGATCCTTTCCTGGTCGTCATTAAAGACGAGGAGGGCAACCAGTATAGTTGCAACCACTTGGATATGATTGAGTTAGACGGATATAGCGTACATGTTCCCGGGATCTATGATTGGTATCTTTACTTCAACACCTACGCGGAGTGGACTATGCATCGCATGGATAAGAGATTCAAGGCAAAGATGTTCCACCGCAAGGGCAAGGAGCTTGCAAAAGTCCTCCGAGCTCAGATGCACCCGGAGGATATACTGTTCTATTACAGATCCATGGATGACGACAGCGGAGTCGTCATGAAACGCATCCGCATCAAGCCGGCCGACACCCCACCACGCAGACCAGCAGACCAGCAACTCACCCTACCATTCTGCCACGACCCTGCCTGATCCTCACCCGATCACCTTGCCGGTCCATCACGACCCTGCCTCACTTTCTTCAGTATACACCTTCCACACTTTTACTGGAAAACCGAGGGGGATCCTGCAAAACACAACTCCTTATCCCACAACACGTTACACTAAGCCCTTGCTCCCCATTTGCGGCAAGGACATTACATAATACACTATAACACAACAACTTACACACCTCATCACCGTATTGTCACCCGAACAGCAGGCCTCCGGTAGTTTTTTTGCTATGTTCTGCAGTGATTTTCTGATGATGTGACTGAGCTGTGACGGATTTAGGCCGAAAAGTGTCACAGCTCCGCTAGAAAATGCTGGAAATGGTCGTTTTTGCCCTGAGCTGTGTCGAAAAAATGGCCAAAACTGTCACAGCTCTCCTTCCATACCTCCGCACACGACAAATAGGAACTCACCCTACCTTTATATCACGACCCTCCCTGATCGATCATGTTCAGTATACCACCATGTCACAAGCCTTGCGGATATCACAAGCCTTGTGGAGATTCGTCTTTGGGAAAATGGGTGCCTAAATTTGCACTCACTAAACCAAACGAATCATGAACACTGGATAAAAATGATCTTTTTATAGAACAAGACACTCTTGTGCCACAGTTTGGCAAAACCACATTCTAAATTTGCATCGAATTTCGGGTTCGATGAAAATTAGTTGAAAAATTTCATAACAATATCGGTACATGGTGATATTTGAAACTATCCCCCACACTGAAACCAAGGAGATCAGCAGCATCGTAGTTACAGAAAACACAACTGATACGAAAGCGACCCGCTGCACAACAAGTGCACAACACACAACTAATACCAGAGTCTCTATGATAAATTCTATGATCAAATAACGGTTCACACCGGGGTATGGCCTCCCCATCAGAATCCTGATCAAAAAGACCAAAGCTCACCGGCTGGGGCTGAAGACATCCGGAATACCGTTATAAACATAGAATAATATGAGAACTAGAAAAAATACAAAACTCACTCGCAGCAACTTCAACGACAAACTCTTCGGAGATTACCTCTACATGCTTGTCAACAAGCACATCCGCAAGATGGCAGGCAAGTTCTACTCAATCCTCGACCAGGATGACATCAACGACATCGTACACGATGCATACCTCAAGGTCATCGACAAGAGGCATCAGTACAGAGAGGACGGAAACTTCGAGGGCTGGGTGTTCCGCATCTGCCAGAACTACGTCAGGGAGATCACTCCAAAGCGTAGCAAGAAAGTGGTAGCGTTCACCTCATATGACTGGGACGGTTCAGACGACAGCGTAAAGAACGACAGCGACTATATGAGTTACATGGCTGACCTCTCATTCTCGCCTGACAAGGAGATGTGTCAGAGAGAGGCGCAGGAGACAATCATGAATGCTGTCAGCCGCCTCAAGGGTGACAACCTCAAGGTTGCAGAGATGATGATCGACGGATATTCCACCGACGATATGGAGGAGCTGCTCGGTTGCAACAACGGAAACCTTCGTGCAAAGATATGCCGTACAAGAAAAGAGCTCAAGAGCTACGGCATCGGTGCATAAATCTGCACCTGAAATCCCAACGGGACATGAAATCCTGATGATAAAGTACTATATTTGTACTGTATGAAAAAGATCGAAGTAGTCGCAGCGATAATAGTCAAGGGAAACGAAGTCTTCGCCACCCAGCGTGGGTATGGGGATTTCAAAGGCTGGTGGGAGTTCCCCGGTGGAAAGATCGAGACCGGCGAGTGCCCTCAGGATGCTCTCAAGAGAGAGATCATGGAGGAGCTCCAGGCTGAGATCTCAGTCGGCTATCTGCTTGAAACGGTAGAGTGGGACTACCCTGCCTTCCACTTGACAATGCACTGCTTCGTATGCTCACTCGAGTCAGAGTCTCTGTGTCTGAACGAACACGCTGACTCTGCCTGGCTCACCAAAGACACCCTTGGTTCTGTCAAGTGGCTGCCTGCTGACCTCATATTGCTGGACAAAATCTCAGCAATTCTATAATTTTTCTGTTTTTTATTGAATTTTCCTTCGAAACCCCATGCTTGTGCCGTAGTTTGGCATAAGCATGCCGTATATTTGCATAAGAATTTCGATTGAATACAGAAATTCAAGAAACACACAACTAATACCAGAGTCCATATGATAAATTCTATGATCAAATAACGGTTGACCCGGGGTATGGCCTCCCCCATCAGGATCCTGATCCAAAAGACCAAAGCTCACCGGCTGGGGCTGAAGACATCCGGAATACCGTTATAAAACATAGAATAGTATGAGAACCAGAAAAAATACAAGACCCACTCGCAGCAACGACAACCTCTTCGGAGATTACCTCTACATGCTCGTCAACAAGCACATCCGCAAGATGGCCGGTAAGTTCTACACCGTCATCGATCAGGATCAGATCAACGACATCGTCCAGGACGCGTACATCAGAGTGGTGGACAAGAAGCATCAGTTCAGAGAAGACGGAAACTTCGAGGGTTGGGTCTTCCGCATCTGCCAGAACTATGTCAGAGAGATCGCTCCGAAGCAGAGCAAAAAGCTCGTAGAGATCATCCGTTACAATGTAGACGGATCCGATGACAGCATCGGCAATGACTGCGACTACCTCAGCTATATGGCTGACTGCACCTACACACCCGACAGAGACATCTGCGAGAGAGAGGGTGAGGAGAAGATCATGAAGGCCATAGCCTGCCTTAAAGGCGACAATGCGGAGCTCGCCAAGATGATGCTGGAGGGCTACCCAGTCGAGTATATGGAGGAGAGGTTCAACTGCACCAACGGCACCCTTCGTGCCAAGGTGTGCAGACTCAGAAAGATGCTTAAAAGCTACGGCGTCTACGGTATGTGCGCCTAGTCAAAACGATAGCATCAGCAAGCCACATTCTTTACGTGAGCGACCTGTCCTTCAATCCACTTCCCTACGCTCTTTGAGATCATGTCGAACAAAACCCTGCACAGCTTACCGACATCATATAGATTACAGCCTGCAGCCTCAGGTTCCAGCTCACCGCCAAGGGACTGGATATCAATGCGACACGCCTTAAACGGTTCTAAGAACTCTTTGATCTTACTGACCTGATTATCGATGCACTTCCTGATGTAGTTGCGAGTCTTGCCGAACAAGCTGACATACTCTTCACGAAGAGTTCCTGCCGGAGCCTCAACAGCCGGCTCATCTTCCGCAGCTACCTCAGGAGCAATTTCCGGAGTGACCTCCGACTTCTCCTCCACCGGAGTAGCCCCCACAGACTTCGGATCCAATATCGCCTTCAGTTCGTCACATCCGTAAACTACGATATTATCCTTGCAGGCTCTGCAGAAATCGACCACCGGCACCAGGCTGTGAACATCACAATCCAAAAGCCATGTAGATTCGCCGCAATCAGTAATGAACTCCTTTGAATTTGGAAGAGTTTCATAGAGGTAATTGTAGGCCTTAGGACCCAACTGTATTGTGATATGTACGGCAGGTTCAACGTCACGGCTCCATTCGAAAGCATCGATATGCGCCTCACGGTGACGGTCTTCATGCTCCCAAGGCTCATCCAGGCATTCTACCGATCCCATTCTCGACAATCTGAACTGACGCATAGGGTCATTCCCCTCGTTTTCAGCTTCATATGCCCAGATGCTTCTGCCATCACAGATAAAAGCGCACGGCTCTACGATCCTGTGATCGATATGGTCACTATGGCTTGACTTGTAGTTATAAATCTTGATCTTCTTCTTGTTATCAATCGCCTCCTGGATAATCTGAGCGGCAACATCCTTCTTTTCAGGCTTCTTCTTCAGAAGCTCATTTTTCCTCTGCTTGATCATGGCGTTGTCCATAAGTCTAGACGAACCGCCTTCCCTTCTATACGCAAACTTCTCACCGGCTCTGTTCTGCATGAAGATAACCCTATCAGCCTCCTTGACAACGATAACCACCACATCCTCATCATCAGTCTCTTCTGCGCGCATAATGCCTCTTACATACTTGTAATCAACAAAGTATCTCTGGATCATATCGTTGATATACAATGCATACTGATCATTGTCCTTCTTGCGAAGGTTCTTCTTGTCTGCCGATATACCATAAGCCTTATCACGAATTGGCTGACGAGTGTCATTGTCAATGCCAATATAGATCTTACCGCCTTCTGCATTCATCATTGCACATGCAGCCCTGAATACCACGAACGCCTGGTCGCGATCGTGAGCAAACCGAGAATTGTTTTTCGCAGGATATACAAATGAAGCTTTGAATTCTACACACTGACCTTCGTGTCCGTAATCGATTGTTTTCATAATGTTGCAGTTATGATGTAAGACTTAATGTTATTTCTGGTTGCAAAGGTCTAATATATTTAAACGAATGTGAAATTATTGTACAAAATATTCAATATTGCGATTTTAATTCACACATTTATACCACTTGTTGTCAATTAGTTATACATACATTCTAGAGCACAATAAAAAAGCAAAATACATTGTAACACATCAATAATACGCAGAATGTTGCGATTTTCGCTTGCGGGACAAAAAAAGACGGAGAACCGTACCCAATTCTCCGTCCTTGACATATATACTATATATATTATAGTGTCTCGATCAGCTTTGTGAAAATTGCTGTCATCTTGTCGGCTGCAGTATCAGCTGCCTCAACCACATCGTCTGCATCGTTCACATAATCCTCCGCATAGTCGTCGTGCGCTTCGTTTGTTATCACCGACATACCGAACACCGGAATGTCAGAATGACGAGCCACGATCACCTCAGGGATTGTGGACATACCCACCGCGTCTGCTCCGATGAGACGGAAGTACTTGTATTCTGCAGGGGTTTCGTATGAAGGGCCCGTACCGGCGAAATACACACCTGACTTGAGGCCGAATCCAAGACCGGCAGCAATCTCGAAAGCCCTCATCCTCAGAGTCTTGTCATACGGACGGGTCATGTCTGGGAAACGAGGTCCGAACTCAGCCATGTTCGGTCCTACGAGAGGGTTAGGAAGGTGGTTGATGTGGTCTGTGATGACCATGAGGTCTCCAACCTTGAAGTCGTAGTTCACTCCACCTGCGGCATTAGAGACGAACAGATACTGGATGCCGAGCACCTTCATCACGCGGATAGGAAGGGTCACAAGCTCCATCGGATATCCCTCATAATAATGGAAGCGTCCCTGCATCGCCACGACGAACTTTCCGCCGAGCTCACCGGCGATGAAGTTACCCTTATGACCTACGGCTGTAGACATCGGGAAACCTGGGATCTCCTTATATGGTATTACTGTCGGATTCTCAATCTTGTCGGCAAGCTTTCCAAGTCCGCTTCCGAGGACGATTCCGACTACGGGCTTTCTGCCGTCAAGCTTCGCTGCGATGAATTCGGCAGCGGTCATAATCTTTTCTACTCGTGGATCCATAATCTGTTCATTTGTTTTCTAGCGTTATCAATAATCTCCTTCTCACCTTCAACAACTCTGCCGCGCATGATGAACTTGCCGTTGCAGATCACAGAATCAATGCAATTCGAATGTGCTGAGTAAACGAAGTTGGCAAGGAAACTTGCCGGAGAAAGGAACTCATAACCGTCAATGTCAACTATAAGAAGGTCTGCCAACATACCCTCCTGAATGCGTCCGGCATTGATGCCCAACGCTTTGGCCGCATTGGTCGATGCCATCGCCGCCAGTTCCTCGAGAGGCATCGCAGACGGGTCATCTCTCCATGCCTTCTGCACGATGGCAGCGGTCTTCATGGCCTCGAGAATGTCAAGGTTGTTTGACGAACCACATCCATCTGTACCTATACACACATTGGCGCCAGCCTCCTTGAGTTCATTGTAACGGAAACGATATCCCGAAGCAAGCTTGAGGTTTGAGTTGATGTTATGGACACATGTCACTCCCCTCTCGCCGAGAATCTTCACATCATTGTCAGACAGCCACAATGTGTGGGCCGCGATCACGTCAGGGCCAAGGACTCCGAGGCTGTCGAGATACTCAACGGGCGACATGCCATGCTCCTTCATGCAGTCTTCTACCTCCTTCCTGGTTTCTGAAATATGGATGTGGATCTTGAGTCCATGCTTGCGGGCAAAGTCTACCGCCCAAAGCATCATCGGCTCTCTTACAGAATATATGGCATGTACAGAGATCAGAAGCTGCGCCTTCTCGTCCCATGCCTTCGTCATCTCATACATCTCCTGGCACTGGATCTTCTGACGCTCCGACTCCTCCGGGTCATTCTTGTCAAGAACCACATATGACAGGAACGGACGAAGACCAAGCTCCATCGCAGCCTTGTACGCCATAGGCATATGCCAATACTGGTCATTGAACGTCGTCGTACCGGTCTTGATCATCTCCAGACATGCCGCCTTGGTTGCATGATAGACATATTCCTCGTCTAAGTTCTTCTCGACCTGCCATATCCTGTCGAGCCACTCGTGGAACGCCATGTCCTCGCCGATGCCCTTCATCAGGGCCATGCCGGCGTGGGTGTGCATGTTGACGAATGACGGATATGCAGCTTTTCCCGTGCAGTCCACAACTTCGGCACCTTCCGGGACAACAGTCTGATTATCAGACGGAACGACCTTTACGATCAGATTGTCCTCTATGAGGATATCCGATGCGACCCCTTCTGACACAATATTTTTCAATAGAATCGTTCCCATGTTTTCAATTCGTTTAAAGTTTTCAAATTTATACAAAATTTCTAACAAAATCACACCCTGGTTGAATAATCTAGTGCAAAACACACCTGTACTGCCCAAGACACACTCGACTCCACACCGCAAAACCGCTCTCGCTATCCCATTGTTCCACAGCCACTTACGCATTTACCCTGCCTTCCTCGCCATGCAGGACAATCGCACACCCCCTAAGGATCAACAGATTATGTGGAACAGCCCGTGCACACGCTGGCACCTCACCTTGCAACAACCTCCAGACGCCTCCCCTGCAGTCAACCACCAGATGCACCCTCAGCACCCAACACACTGATACTCAACACTTTGATGGGATATGCCTGCCACCAAACGGAGCAGGCAACCACATTCAACACCCTTACACTCAGAGTGTTACCTGCTGACACCACCCACCAACCGCGACACTGCCCAGCTTCTATTATCAATACAGACACTGTTTATCAACAATCACACAAAAAAACTAAAGTTTGTTTGACATTTTCATCAAAAAGCCTTACTTTTACTACGATTTGTTAACATGTGACAAAAGTATGCTTGTGTATCACACAATTCCTACTGAACAAAACAAGACTAACAATAAACAAACCACTTAAAACTAAGTAATAATGGCATTCAAAGGAGCAATCGAAGTAGACACTCAAAAGTGTAAAGGCTGCGGTGTCTGCGTTGAAAACTGTCCGACCAAGAGCATCGAGCTCTCTAAGATGGTCAACGGTAAGGGTTATCATTATGCCGAGATGGTGGGAGAAGCTTGCATTGGCTGTTCAAACTGTGCAATCGTCTGCCCTGATTCGGTAATCACTGTTTACAGAGTTAAAATCTAAGGGATATGGCAGAGAAAATTCTGATGAAAGGAAACGAGGCGATTGCCATATCGGCAATCCGCAACGGCGCGGACGGATATTTCGGATATCCTATCACTCCGCAGTCTGAAGTAATGG
>JAEIGA010010873.1_pt1 | contig 13798 bp, 11 predicted proteins | sample 9270691 | NCBI WGS metagenome assembly JAEIGA01 (sample SAMN17057246, study PRJNA624740) | gut metagenome | biome: biome; isolation source: fecal sample | host: Bos grunniens | place: China: Xizang | collected 2019 | reverse complement strand
ATCCAGATTGGCTAGATGAACTAGATTCTAGATATACTAGCACAAAAAAAGAGCTCTCATTGAGAACTCTCTTTTGTGATTCAGCTGGGGCTCGAACCCAGGACCCCATCCTTAAAAGGGATGTGCTCTACCTGCTGAGCTACTGAATCCCGAAATCGGCTGCAAAGGTACTGCTTTTTTTTGATATGACCAAATTTTTCAGTAAAAAAGTGCTAAAAATGTGTATTTTATTGCTAAATCCGAAATATTTATGTAACTTTGCATCGTTTAGGCGTTTATTATTCGTCGCCTCTACACTCTACACCATACACTTTACACTAAAATGGATATACAATTGACATATCACCGTCGTCATACGACTACTACCAAGGTGGGTAATCTAGAAATAGGTAGCGAACATCCTGTTCGCATCCAAACGATGGCTAACACCTCTACCAACGATATCGAGGGTAGTGTGGCACAAGCCAAGCGTTGTTTTGCCGCAGGTGCTGAACTATTGCGCTATACTACCCAAGGAATCCGTGAAGTAGAATCCCTTGCGCAGATTCGCACCCAACTTCAGACGCAAAGCATCGATCTACAGAGCTCCGACCGATCTTCAAGCGAAGCGATCTGCAGCGAGCAATGTGAGCGATCTATATTGCAGCCCCTCGTGGCTGATGTTCACTTCCAATCGGATGTGGCTGATGCTGCTGCCAAAGTGGTGGAGAAAGTGCGTATCAATCCAGGTAACTATATTGACCCAGCGCGTAAGTTTAAGCAGATTGATTATACGGATGAGGAGTACCAGACGGAATTAGAACGCCTGCGTGCACGATTCACCCAGCTGCTAGATATCTGCAAAGCGCACAAGACTGCACTGCGTATAGGTGTGAACCACGGTAGTCTGAGCGACCGTATTATGTCGCGCTATGGCGATACGCCAGAGGGTATGGTGGAGAGTTGTATGGAGTTTTTGCGTGTGGCAGTAGCAGAGGACTTCAAGGATATCGTCCTATCTATTAAAGCCAGCAACACCCGCGTGATGGTAACAACGGTGCGCTTGTTGGTATGGCAAATGGCAGAAGAGAATATGGCATTTCCGTTGCATCTGGGTGTGACGGAAGCTGGTGAGGGCGAAGATGGCCGCATCAAATCGGCTGTAGGCATAGGTGCGCTATTGGCTGATGGTATAGGTGATACCATCCGTGTGAGTCTGAGTGAAGCACCCGAGAAAGAACTGCCCGTAGCTCAAGCACTGGTGGACTATTTTGCCAACGAGCAGAGCATCCGCTATGCGGCAAGCACCGAGGTTAAGATAGCGGACAAGACCGTTAGTTATGCCAACGATGATACCGATTGGGCTTTGTTTCAATTGCACGCTGCGGCAGAATGTGGCCGATTACTATGGGACTATAATTGCACAGAACTTGTGCTCAATAACGATCATTTTTCTGCAGACGACCTGATACGCCTTAGCAAGGACATCCTTCAAGCTGCGCGTGTCAAGATGTACAAAACGGAATATATCTCTTGTCCAGGATGTGGACGAACATTGTTTGACCTAGAACAAACCATAGCCGAAGTCAAAGCGGCTACAGCACATCTACAAGGCCTAAAGATAGGCATTATGGGATGTATCGTAAATGGTCCTGGCGAGATGGCTGATGCCGATTATGGGTATGTGGGAGCAGGACGAGGCAAAGTGAGCCTGTACAAAGGCAAGGAGTGTGTTCTGAAGAATATACCACAAGAAGAAGCCGTGGCTAAACTACTTGAGCTGATCGGTGAATTATAATCCAATCTTCCAGTTGAGGACAATATCGCCGTCATTGCATTCGATGACGCAATGCTTGACGCCCTTGCTCCAGTCTTCGCCTTTCTGGATGCGCTTCCATTGCTGCATACTACCCTCGTAATAGATAATAGCTAGTGCTTGGCAACCATAGAAAGCCCATTGGTCAATGCGGGTGACCGATACGGGAATAGTGATGCTGCTGAGATACCTGCATCCGCTATACGCAGCTTTGCCAATCGTAGTGACACTATCAGGAATAGTGGTGGTAGATTCTGCATATCCGGTGAACGCATATTCTGGGATGCTAGTACCGTGTTGCTCGTAGCTAATAGTATTGGTGCTCACGCAACTAGCAAGCCCAAGAACGATGCCCATAATAATAAGAATCTGCTTCATAATGTATTAATGTGATAAACTAGCTAGTAACTCATCTATGGTCACCAATTGTTGTTGGCCTGTGGTCATATTCTTGAGCATAACCTTGCCTGCCGCCATCTCATCACCGCCAACAATAGCTACGAAAGGAATCTTCTTGGCATCAGCATAGCCCATTTGTTTCTTCATCTTGGTAGGTTCTGGGTACACCTCGACGCTATAGCCCTTGTCGCGCAACACGCCTGCCCAACGAACAGCATACAGCAACTCGTCTTGACCAAAAGTGGTGAAGAGCAATTGTGTGGTTGATTGCAGGTTGTCTGGATAGAGCTTGAGTTCGGCTAGCACATCGTAGATACGATCGGCTCCAAATGATATACCCACGCCCGATACACCTGGCATACCAAAGATGCCTGTAAGGTTGTCGTAGCGTCCACCACCAGTGATACTACCAATCTGTGCATCGAGAGCTTTAACCTCAAAAATAGCGCCAGTATAGTAGTTCAGACCGCGTGCTAAACATAGGTCGAGCTCGATCTGCAACGGAGCAGGCTCGTAGGTGCTCAAATCGCCATCTTGTGTGCTATGTGCGTACAATGCAAAGATCGTGCGGAGCTCTTCTATACCCTTGAGACCTGTCTCGGATGTTGCCAATACTTGTGCGAGTTGGTCTAGTTTCTCGGTATTGGTACCGCTGAGATTGAGGATAGGTTGAAGCGCCTCTACAGCATCGGCTGGCAGACCCTTGTCAAGCAACTCCTTGTTGACATTATCAATACCTATCTTATCTAGTTTATCAATAGCCACCGTGATATCGATAATGCGCTCTGGTTGACCAATAACCTCGGCTATACCTGCTAGGATCTTGCGGTTGTTGATGTGTAGGCATACGCGTATACCTAGGCGACGATATACCTCTGCTACAATCTGGATGAGCTCCACCTCGCTGAGTAGAGAGTTGGTGCCTACCACATCCACATCACATTGGTAGAACTCGCGGTAGCGACCTTTCTGTGGACGGTCGGCACGCCATACAGGTTGGATCTGGTAGCGCTTGAATGGGAACTGTATCTCGTCGCGGTGTTGTACTACGAAACGCGCAAAAGGTACAGTAAGGTCGTAGCGCAGACCTTTCTCGCTAACCTTGGTAGTCAGAGCACCAATAGTGGCTGTATCAAGTGCCTCGTGGCTGATGGCTGATTTCCAATCACCTGAATTGAGTATCTTAAAGAGTAGCTTGTCGCCCTCTTCGCCATACTTACCCATCAGGGTAGAGAGGTTCTCCATAGCTGGAGTCTCTATCTGCTGGAAGCCGTAGAGCGAGAAGACAGACTTGATGGTGTCAAAAATATAATTGCGACGCGCCATCTCTAGTGGAGAAAAATCACGCGTGCCTTTTGGAATACTTGGTTTTTGTGCCATAAATATGTTGAGGTTAAAAATGTTCTAAAAGTTCTAAGCGCTCGCAAGCGAGCTGTTCTAAGGGTGGTTGTTCCAGCTTAACCGCCTCACCGTCTCACCGCCTAACCGTTATCACTAAACAATGCCTTATAGATGATGTTGGTAGCTCCGCACTCGCTCTGGACATAGTTAGTTGCGCGTTCGCCCATCATCTGTTGGGTGGCAAAAGCGGTATCTAATGCACGAGCAAACTCCTTGTAGTTGCGCACAGATAGTGCCGCTTGTGCTTGGAGTAGTCCTTTGGCCTCGCGGAACTTCTGCCACTTAGGACCAAAAATAACGGGCATACCATAGACCGCTGCCTCTAGCGTGTTGTGAATGCCAACACCAAAGCCACCACCAATATACGCCACATGACCATAACGGTAAATAGAAGATAGTAGCCCCATCGTATCAACTAGCAATACGCGACTCTTGTCTACATTCAGCGGATTAGCTTGGGTATAGCGTGTGTGGCGACCTTCGAATAGCTGGAATAGCTGGTGGAGATGCGCTTGGTGTATCTCGTGTGGAACAAGTACCAACTTGGTGTCCTCGTGTTCTGCAAGGTAGCGAGCCAACAACTGCTCATCGGCTGGCCATGTACTACCTGCTATGATCACGCGCGGAGCGGCTTCGGTAAATCCTTCGACTACGGGTAAGTCCTTGGCTTGGTGCATAATCTCCGTTACACGGTCAAAGCGCGTGTCGCCCGCAATCGTAACATCAAAGATACTATGTTTGGCCAATAACTGCTGCGACTGCAAGTCCTGTACAAAGAGATGTGTAAAGCAGCGTAGAAGCTGGCGATAGAGGATACCCCAAGGTTGAAAGAATAACTGCGAAGGGCGAAAGAGGGCCGAGATGAGGTAGGTGGGCACCTTGTTCTTCTTGAGCTGACGCAGATAAGCAGGCCAGAACTCGTATTTGACAAAGATAGCCATCTCTAGGGGTAGGGTAGTCACCCATCTCTTGGCATTGCGTATGGTGGCAAAAGGCAAGTATAGTACCAAGTCAGCCAGTGGGTAGTTCTTGCGTGCTTCGTAACCGGATGGCGAGAAGAAAGTCAGCAAGATCTTGCGCTGGGGTTGCTCTTGGCGTAGGCGCTCAATGATGGGGCGCACTTGTTCGAATTCGCCTACCGAGGCAACATGTATCCACAATATACGGGTATGCCCGAGTGTGGCTGCCCATTGTTGGGCGGCTGCCAGTGCCTGCTGCTGACCACGAACAAGCAATCGTGCTTTGCGGTGGCCGCATAGTGCAGCTAAGCGTAGTATCCAGAAGTATATATTCATTGATGTAATTCTATCTTTATGACCTGCAAAGGTACAACAAAAAATGCACATACGCAAGTTTTTTGACTTGGATGTGCATTTTCTGCAATAAATAGTGTTTTTTTTACTTATTTTTCAATAGCTTCTGCTATTGATTGGGCTATTGCAGCCATTTCTTCGGCAGGTAGTGTCATTTTTGGATTAGCGAATGACATATCCCCCTCTTTGTTGATAGGGATAAGGTGCATATGCACATGAGGCACCTCTAGTCCAATAACCGCTACGCCTACTCGTTTGCAAGCGGTAGCAGCCTTGATTCCTCTTGCTACTTGCTTGGAGAAAACGAGCATCTGGCTCAATATATCGTCGTCTAAATCAAAGATATAGTCGGCTTCTGGTTCGGAAAGTTTAGGCACAATAAGTGTGTGACCTGGTTGCAATGGATTGATGTCTAGGAATGCATAAAAACGATCATTCTCTGCAACTTTGTAGCTAGGAATCTCGCCCTTGATGATGCGTGTAAAAATAGTCATATCGTCTATGATTATAAGCTGATTTCCAAAATCTTGAATTGCAATTTGCCAGCAGGAACAACCACTTCGGCTGTCTCACCTACTTTCTTGCCAAGTAAGCCTTTGGCAATAGGTGTAGTAGTAGCTAGTTTGCCCTCTGCTACATTTGCCTCGCCCTCGGTTACAAGTTGGTAAATCTTCTCTTGGTTGGTTTTGAGATTGAGCACTTTCACCTTGGTGAGGATTTGTACCTCGTCGGTGCTGATAGATGTCTCGTCGATGATGCGTGCGTCCATAATCTTGGCCTTGATAAGTGCAATCTTGCTCTCAAGTTGACCTTGCTCCTCTTTGGCAGCATCGTATTCTGCGTTCTCGCTTAGGTCGCCTTTGTCGCGTGCCTCAGCGATAGCTGCAATCACACGAGGGCGCTCCACAGACTCCAATTGTTGGAGTTCTTCTTTAAGTTTCTGCAGTCCTTCTGCAGTCATGTAAGTTGTTGCCATGTATATCAGTTAATAATTAACAATTAATATTTTCTATTTAAAATCTCGTTGGCAATGAATGCCTTGCGTACCTCGTCGATATCGGTCATATCTGGTACAAGATTGTTGTTGTCGGTGTTCATAGGTATGTGTGATGGGTTGTTTCTAGTAGTACTAGCAGCACTAGTGTGGCTAGTCTATCTAGGTGAATATATCTGCTTATATATAATTTAACCATCCCTTTGAGGATGGAGTTCATTGCGATTTTTTTTGAGGTTATTTGAAGAAACAACGAGAAACTTCCCAGCCTCTCGTTGCCATTAAACCTAAACCTTAACTATGAAAATTTATTGTTTTCGCCGGCAAAGGTACTGCTTTTTTCTTAACTGTGCAAATTTTTTAGCAAAAAAATGCATTTTTTTGTAAATAATTAACGATTTTTACCAAATTAAGCGCAAATTCGGTCGTCAATACAACGGAAAAACTGTTTGAAACGGTCTTCGACTGTCATTTCACGGTACGCATAACGCCAAGAGTATTCATTAAGGTATAGTTGGTTGTACTTTCTAGACCACATTTGGTACGTACCTCTCCACATTCGTTTAAGGTGGGCAAAGTTAGACTCTATTTTGTTAGATGACAGTCCACTTTCAGATGTGTACTTATTTTGGTCGTGCCTACATATTTGGTGATTATACCTTTCGTCATCATCCAAAAATCGGTAGCAAGAACCTTGGTCTGTAATAATAGTTCGATTGGTAGTAGGATTGACGAGGAGGTTATCTAGACACTCCCTAACAAACTCTTTTCTATCAGATGTAGGGAAACTTAACAGACGGATTTGGCGACCTCTGAGTGAACAAATTCCAAGAATGGGCATTTTATGTTCGGATGCTAAACGAAGGAACTCACTGCGGTAATATGCTTTGCGTTCATCATCAGTTAAATTCCAATGGGTCTTTGGTGGTGTTGCCATTTGGTACTTCTTAAAACTAGGGACTCTTGACCAATCGCCACCAATAAAGACTTCATCCATTATAATATCATCTGTCATATCAAAGTCGGTGTCCAACACTTGGCGTATCTTCATTAACATCTTCCACGCAGTAGGTTGTGATACTTCTATCATTCTAGCAAGTGCATAACTGGAAATACCTCTTGATGATTGGACAAATAAGTATATTGCGTAGAGCCATTTACTCAGGGGTAATTTAGTGCAGTGGAATATAGTACCACTAGTATCAGAAAAATGTGAGTGACAGTCAGCACAGATATGCAATTGACCAGCTTCTGGGTTGTATATATGGACTGAGCCACAAGTTGGACAGCAAATACACCCATTCCACCGCAGCTTGTAGAAGATTTCTTGTGAGTTATTTGCAATATTGACCAAACTTATTTTCATATGCAAAATTATAAAAAATCCGCGATATGGAGAAATTTGGGCTTAAAAAAGTGCAAATAAAAGTGAAAAAATTTTTATAAACTTTGTTTATAAACTTGGTAAATCTGGTATATTAGTTACATTTTTTTCTTTAAAAAGTGTCCTATTCGGCTATTTTTCCTTTCAAAGTAGCTGCACTAGCTTCTAAAACTTGTACTTTTACAAGTTCGCCAATATGTCTTCCTTCGCGTGGGAAGACCACCGTTTTGTATTGGCTAGTGCGTCCGTACATATCATCTTTGCTACGCTTGGAGTATCCTTCCACGAGTACTTCGACGGTATTGCCCACTTCGCGCAAGTTGCTCTCTAGTGAGAGTTGGGTTTGTAGCGCTATGATCTCGTTGAGTCTTCTGACTTTCTCCTCCTCGCTGATATTGTCAGGTAAGTGCTTTTGCGCGTGTGTGCCTGGGCGCTCACTGTACTTAAACATAAAAGCAGAGTCAAAACCCACCTCGCGCATAAGCGATAGAGTCTCTTGGTGTTCCTCTACGGTTTCGCTATGGAATCCGCAGAATACATCGGTGCCGATGGCGGCATCGGGTAGGATGCGTCGGATGGCTGCAATGCGGTCGAGATACCACTCGCGGGTGTACTTGCGGTTCATAAGCTTGAGTATTCGGTTGGAACCACTCTGTACAGGCAGGTGGATGAAGCGGCACAAGTTGGGGTGTTCGGCGATGACTTGTAGTGTCTCGTCGGACATATCCTTAGGGTGGGATGTGGTGAAGCGAATACGCATATCAGGCACCAGTTGAGCAATGGTTTTGAGTAGTGTAGGGAAGTTGACTTCTACGGTGTTGCCCGCCTCGTCGGTGCCGAGGTATTTGTAGGAATTGACATTTTGTCCGAGTAGTGTAACCTCCTTATACCCTTTGCCTTGCAGGTCTAGTACTTCGCGTTTGATACTCTCTACATCACGACTGCGTTCGCGACCGCGAGTGTAAGGAACAACGCAGTAGGAACAGAAATTATTGCATCCGCGCATAATGCTGACAAAACCAGAGATCTGCTTGCCAATTCGTGCGGGCATCACCTCGCGGTAGGTCTCTGTGGTGCTGAGTTGGATATTGACGGCAGGCAGGCCCTGTTGGCGCATAGCGAGTAAGTTAGGAATATCTAGATACGCATCTGGTCCTGCTACAAAATCGACTCCCCAATCGCGTGTGAGTTCTTCGCCCATACGCTCTGCCATACATCCGATGACACCAATGAGTCGTGTGTCTTTTTTGCGGTTGCGTCCGCCTCGGAGTTCTTGAAGGCGATGTTGCACTTTCTGCTCGGCATTCTCGCGAATAGAGCAGGTGTTGAGTATGATGATGTCGGCTTGCTCGATTTGCTCGGTAAGTTCGCTATCGGTAGTCTGCATAATAGCTGCTACCACCTCGCTATCGGCAACATTCATCTGGCATCCGTATGTTTCTATATAAAATTTCTTCATTTCTATGTTGGTTGGGCCATAATAAGCCAATATAATACTGTGCAAAGGTAGGTTATTTTTTATAGATAGACAAATAATAGGCAGATTTTTTTGTAATAAAGGCAAAATTTATAGTTTTTTTATGAAATAAAAGGTAAATCTTGCGTATGTGAAAAAAAAGTATTACCTTTGCGGGCTTAAAATTAGGTTTTGAATATAAAATCACTAAATATTGAATTAAAAATGTTGAAAAAGAGTTTAATGTTGCTACTTTTGTTGGTAGCACTGTTGTCTTCGTGCGTATCTCGCAAGGAATTGGCGTATTTTCGCCCTATCACGGCAGAAAGTGCTGAAGAGATTAATAAGCAATTTGAGGCTCAGCCAGAGCCTCGTGTCAAGGTGAATGATGCCTTGGTGATTACAGTGTCTGCGTTGGACCCAGAAGCAGTTGTTCCTTATAACTTGCCATATGTGGCTTATTCTACTCCAACTAGTAGTGTGATACCAACAACACCATCTTTTCAATATTATACCGTAGATGGTAATGGTGAGATTAATTTTCCTGTATTGGGCAAACTGCGCGTGGTGGATATGACGCAGTCTGAGGTTATCAAGATGATTGAAACGAAACTTAGTGGTCAGATTGTGGATCCTATTGTAACGATGCGCTTTTTGAATGCACGCGTTACCGTGCTTGGCGAGGTTAGAAATCCGGGTACATATTATCTCAATAATGGTCGTATCTCTATTCTTGAAGCATTGGGTATGGCAGGTGATATGACGCAATATGCAAGACGAGACAATGTGTTGATTACGCGTGAGAATAACGGTAAGTTGGAGTTTGCGCGTTTGGACTTGCGTGGGGGTGATATTTTTAATTCGCCATATTTCTACTTGCAGCAAAATGATGTGGTAGTGGTAGAGCCTAACCAAGCGCGTACTACTAGCAACCAATCTATTAGCTTGTGGTTGAGTATGGTAGGTACATTGTCTAGTGCAACAACCGTGGTAGTGTCTGTTCTGTCTAGCACAGGTGCTTTTAAATAAATAAGATAATTCAGTAAAAAGAAACCATAAAATATTATGTCACAAAAACAAGAAGAAGTAATTGATATCCGTGCGTGGGTACTTCGAATTTTGAAAAACTGGTACTGGTTTGTGCTTAGTTGCGCACTATGTGGTGCAATAGGTGGACTTAAGTATTTGACTACTACTCCTAAGTTCAAGGTAGATGCTAGTATTATGTTGCGCAATAGTGATGACTCATTTGCAGCCTTTGATCTCGTGAGTTCCGTAATCGGAGTCGGCGATAGCAAGGTGGCTGACGATGAAGTGGAACTTCTGACTTCGCGCGACTTGATGGTACAAGCCATTGATGAGTTGGACTTGCGTACAGAGTATAGAAAGTATGATAAAATGAAGTGGGTGGGTCAGTATCCTCTACCTGACATCAAGATGACTTGCCCTCCCGTTTATTGGGATACTTTGCGTCGTGCGGTGGGTGTGGAAATCAAAGTACGAAAGAATGACTATATTGTTAAAGTGCAATATGGTCGTTGGAAACATAGTCGTCATAAAGTGGAGGACTTGTCTGTACCATTTGCGACCTGTGCTGGTACTTTGAGTTTTGCAGTTAATAACCCTATTAATGTAGAAGTAGGCGATAAGTATAGAATATCTACTATGCCACTCTTGTCTTTGGTGACACTCTATAATGGTCGAATATTAGCTTCTCCTCTCAAAAAGGAGTCTAAGATCATCAATATCGCTACCGTTTCTGATATGCCAACTATGGCGCGCGATTTTATCCAAAAGCAGATTGATCTTTACAACCTCAATGCTGTTATTGATAAGAATATCGTAGCTAGCAATACAGCAGCGTTTATTGAGGAGCGCCTACGCATGATAGAGGAAGAACTATCCCTTGCAGAGGGCGATGTAGAGAAGTACAAGAAGAAACATAGCATCGTGAGTCTGCCAGAAGAAGCCGAATTGCTGGTGATGGAGAGTATGGAGTATCGCCAGGCTTTGGCTGAGACAGAGACTCAACTACAATTGATGCAGTTTATTGGCGAATTTGTGGCAGATGAGAGCAAAGCTACCAGCCTTATTCCAGCTAACTTGGGTATCGTAGACGAAGCGCTTGTATTACTTATTGAGCAATACAATACCGAGATGCTCACCCGTATGCGCGTGCAGCGTACCGCTACAGAGAATAACCCTATCCTTACACAATTGGATATACAATTGGCTATGTTGCGTCAGAATGTCCTTGCTAGTATCGAGAGTGTTCGCAATTCGCTCCTCATCAGCAAGAACGCAATGACAGAGCGCTACAACGAGTCGCTCTCACAACGCCGCGATGTACCTAGTCAAGAGCGTCAATACATAGAGGTATTGCGTCAGAAAGAACTCAAAGAGGAACTCTACCTCTTCCTTTTCAAACAACGCGAGGAGAATGCACTAAAACTAGCTTCTACTGTTACTCCTGCTAAGGTGATTGCTGCACCTCAAATGAACCCTATACCAGTATCTCCACGATTGAAGATGTATGCGCTAGCATGCTTGTTCTTAGGTCTGCTGATTCCTGTAGGATGTATGTTGGTACACGATGTTATGAACAACCAGATTTCGGATGACTCTAAGGAATTGGAGAAAAAACTCAAACTACCATTGGGTGGCGTATTGGTGAAGAATCATCATGGCAACCATGTGGCGGTTCGCGATGGCGAGAACTCTGCTTCAGCCGAGTTGTTCCGTACCTTGCGTACCAATATCCGATTTATGTTGCCTAAAGATACGACATGTCCTGTTGTGCTGGTTACATCAAGTGTTAATGGTGAAGGTAAGTCGTATGTGGCAACCAACTTGGCTATCTCATTGACGCTGCTAGGCAAGCGTGTAGCTCTGGTAGGTCTTGATATCCGCAAACCAATGTTGGCTACCTATCTTAATCTCCCTACTCAAGGTTGTTTGACCAGCTACATAGCAGAACCTGAATATACCATAGATGATACTGTTGTAGCTTCTGGTATCAATAATAATCTGGATATCTTACCAGCTGGTGTTATTCCACCTAACCCAAGCGAGTTGTTGCAAAGCGAGCGTATGGATGAGCTGTTTGCAGAATTGCGCAAGCGCTATGATTATGTGATCATTGACTCTGCTCCAGTAGCGATGGTGGGCGATACTTATCTGTTGAGCCGCTTGGCTGATATGACCGTCTATGTTACTCGTGCTAACTACACAACCAACGACTTGATTGAATTTGTCAATCAAACCCATGAGCAACAACGCTTGCCTAAAATGGTGGCTGTGCTCAATGGCGCTGATGCCAAGAAGGTGGGGTATGGCTATGGTTATGGCTATGGAACCCAGACCAAGAACAAACGCCTCTAATTAACTTTCTGTATATGATGGTCAAGAGGGCAGAACTGTCCCTCTTGACCATTTTCTCCTAAACTGATTACCTTATGATACTCTGTGTTGCCGAGAAACCATCTGTGGGACGAGACATCGCTCGTGTGCTAGGTGCTACCACCCAGCGAGATGGTTTTATGGAGGGAAATGGGTATTTTGTTACTTGGACCTTTGGTCACTTGTGTGCATTACTTGATCCACACGAGTATAGCGAGCAATGGAAGGGGTGGAACTTATCCTCCCTTCCTATGATGCCTGCGCGCTTTGGTATCAAGGTGACGGATGACAAAGGTATTCTCAAACAGTTTAATACCATCAAGGATCTCATATCTCGTTCAGAAATGGTCATCAACTGTGGTGATGCTGGACAAGAGGGAGAACTGATTCAGCGATGGGTCTATCAGAAGGCGGGTTGCCGTATACCTGTTAAACGACTATGGATATCATCGCTAACCGAAGATGCTATCCGCGAGGGTTTTGCCAATCTAAAGGACCAAGACCACTACCAACATCTCTACGAAGCTGGACTGATGCGTGCCATAGGCGATTGGTTGCTGGGTATGAATGCTACGCGCGCGTATACGCTGCGTTTTGCTAAAGGTGTTGGCAAAGACCGTCAAGTACTTAGCATCGGTCGCGTACAGACACCAACCCTAGCTCTCATCGTAAAAAGACAACACGAAATAGAGAACTTCGTGCCTCGCACCTATTGGGAACTCAAAACCCTCTATCGCGATACACTTTTCTCTGCTCAGCTGCCTGTAGAAGAAGATGAGTATGCCATTACTTCACTTGAACAAGGACAGAAACTTGTTGATTCTATCAAGGATCTTCCGCTAGAGATTACCTCTGTGGAGAAAAAGAAAGGTATGGAGTATGCTCCACGCCTCTTTGATTTGACATCCCTACAGGTGGAGTGCAATAAACGCTACGGCCTATCAGCTGATGATACACTTAAGATCATCCAGAGTCTCTATGAGAAGCATGTTACCACCTATCCTCGTGTAGATACCACTTTCCTTAGCGACGATATTTATCCCAAGGTACCTGCTACTCTGCAAGGTATCAAGGATTTCTTTCCACAGGTTGCGCCCCTGCTTCCGCTCAAAGCAGATGGCGGTAAGGGTGCTACTAGTCTGCCTAAATCCAAGAAGGTGTTTGACAATAGCAAGGTGACTGATCACCATGCTATCATCCCTACGGGACAGCGTCCTAATAATCTCAATGACCTAGAACGCAAGGTGTATGATATGGTAGCACTCCGCTTTATTGCAGCCTTCTATTCCCCTTGTCAGGTAGCAAATACCACAGTGCTTGCTCAAGCAGGCGAAGTGCCATTCAAGGTAACTGGTCGCGAGGTCCTCGAACAAGGTTGGCGCGATGTGTTTGCAAAAGATACTACTTCTGAACCTTCTGATTCCTCTGAATCTTCTGAACAGAAGGCGTTGCCTTCGTTCCGCAAGGGCGAATCTGGTCCTCACGAACCACAACTCCAAGAGAAAACAACTACTCCCCCTAAGTATTATACTGAGGCTACTTTGCTTCGTGCTATGGAAACAGCAGGCAAGACTGTGGACAACGAGGAGCTCCGTGATGCGATGAAGGAGAATGGTATAGGTCGTCCTAGTACGCGTGCTGCAATCATAGAAAAACT
>JAEIGA010010872.1_pt1 | contig 13799 bp, 7 predicted proteins | sample 9270691 | NCBI WGS metagenome assembly JAEIGA01 (sample SAMN17057246, study PRJNA624740) | gut metagenome | biome: biome; isolation source: fecal sample | host: Bos grunniens | place: China: Xizang | collected 2019 | reverse complement strand
CTTGTCGTAGTTCGGCTCCATATACCATATAAACAGCGGATTATCGACCTTTGCCGAGTAGTTTTTGAAGCACTTCATCTTGGCAATCTCCGTGTGGCAATACTCGGCAATCTGCATAGATGCACGCTGCACCTCGCAATAGCCCTCGAAGCCATAGCGGATAAAGTTGTAGTACTGTCCCAAAATCTGTGCAGCAGGACGCGAAAAGTTCAAACCGACCTGCGTAATATTGGCACCGAGGTAGTTTACGCTGAACGACATCTCATCGGGCAGCAGGCTCTTATCTCGCCAAACAACCCATCCCAAACCCGGATAGACAAGGCCGTATTTGTGTCCCGACGTCGAGATTGAAGCCACCCATTTCAGGCGGAAATCCCACTTCAAATCGGGCTTCACGAATGGCAGAATAAAGCCACCCGATGCCGCATCGACGTGAATAGTGATATCGTAGCCCGTCTTGGCGTTGTAGTGTTCGAGGGCATCGTTCAGAGCCTCGATATCGTCGTTAAGGCCTGTCCACGTTACGCCCGCAATCGGCACGATGCAGATGGTGTTCTCGTCACACATCGCCAACGCCTGCTCGGCATCGAGTGTCGGATGCTCCAACGAGATAGGCACCTGACGCATCTCGACCTGCCAGAGTTGCGAGAACTTCTCCCACACAACCTGATACGCCGAACTGATTACGAAGTTTGGATGGTCGGTCGATTTACCTTCGCGGCGACGACGCTCACGCCATCGCAACCACGCCGCAACACCGCCCAACATACAAGCCTCCGAGGAGCCGATACCGACAGCACCGCACTTCCACTCCGCCTTTTCGGGCGTATGCCAGAGGTTTGCGATGATGTTGATACAGCGACCGCTCATAACAGCAACTCGCGGATACTCGGTCTCGTCGATGTAGTTTATGCTTATCGACTCGTTCATCAATCGTGTGGCATACTCATCCATATAGGTAGTTACGAATGTTGCCAGATTCAGACGAGGTTGTGTCTGTGCATAGGTCTCGTCCTTCACCATTCGGTACGCCTCCTCTGCCGATATCCCCTTCTGCGGTATCTGCGAAGTTGGTGCTTGTGTCAGTACCGACTCCATTGTCGAAGTTGTTGTTTGGCACTGCTTTGTTTTGCAATTGTTTTGTTGATTCATAATGTACGTTTTTTAAGATTGACATTGCGGCAACGTCCATAAATCGTACCAACACCCACAAAAGCAGCAGACAAAAATTGTCGTCGTACCGCTTTTTCTTTTGGCAAATGCCTCTATTTTTTGGCAAGACGTTTTTCAGAAACCGAAAAGTTTTATTAACTTTGTAGTAATTAAACCTAAAACCGACAAATGATGAAAAAATTACTATTGTTAGTGGCTCTCGTGCTACCCGCTTTGGCATTTGGCCAAGTCGAAATCACCTCGATGCGTGTCAATGGCCTCAACAATGCTATGGGAGTTGCTCCCGACGAGGCTGTCACATTCAGTTGGATATGCGAAAGCCCTACCAAAAACAACATCCAAACCGCATACGAAATCGTCGTTACGGAGCAGGGTCGCAAGGTGTGGAGCAGCGGCAAGGTCGCATCCGACAAATCTACGCAAATTCGATACGAAGGCCCTCTCAAAGCCGACAGCCGTTACGCTTGGAGCCTCCGTGTTTGGGATCTCTCGAAAAAGGCTTCGAAACGCCACACCGCAGTTTGGACAACGGGTTTGGCTGCGAAAGATTGGCAAGCCGAATGGATTGGCAGCAAGAGCGAAAAGCCTACGCCTATCCACCTCCGCACCGAGAAGTCGCTCAAAAAGAGAGTGGCTCGTGCAACCGCCTACGTTACGGCACACGGCATCTACGAGGCGTATATCAACGGCGAACGCATAGGCAACTACGAACTCACTCCGGGCTGGACTTCGTACAACAAACGTATTCAGCACCAAGCGTTCGACGTTACCAAGATGTTCGTGACGGGCAAAAACGCCATCGCTGCCGTTGTCACTCCGGGTTGGTATTCGGGCGGTATGAATTGGGGTGACGTAAAGAAGCGTTACCACTATGGTCGCGATGTTGCTCTGCTTATGCAGATACACATCCACTACGCCGATGGCTCGACCGAGATTATCAAGAGCGGTGCCGATTGGCTGATGAGCGATACGTCGGCAAAGGCTTCGGGTATCGTATTTGCCAACATCTACGATGGTCAGCATATCGACGCACGACTCTACGACAAGAGTTGGACAACCACAGCCTATGCGGGCGAGGGTTGGAGCAAGGCGACCGTTCTCGAAATGCCTAAAAACCACATTATCGCAACAATCAACGAGCCCGTAAAGCAGTACAAGGTTATTAAACCTATAAAATATATTGTGACTCCAAAGGGTGAAAAGGTTTTGGACTTCGGTCAAAACATCGTCGGCTGGGAGCGTGTGAATTTGAGAGGTAAGGCGGGCGATGTTGTCAAGATTTCGCACGCCGAAGTGCTCGATAAGCAGGGCAACTTCTACACCACCAATCTCCGCAAGGCGAAGGCTACAAGCATCTACACGTTGAGTGGTGGCGAGGACTACTTCGAGCCACGTCACACCTTCTTCGGCTTCCGCTACTTGCGTATCGAGGGCATCGAGGGCGACCTCAATCTCGACGATTTCGAGGTTGTTCCCGTATGGTCATCGTTCGACAACGTGGGTCACTTCTCGTCATCGAACGACGTAATCAATCAATTACAGAGCAACATCTGGTGGGGTTTCCACGACAACTTTGTGGATGTTCCGACCGACTGCCCGCAGCGTGACGAGCGTCTGGGTTGGACTGCCGATGCACAGGTATTCTTCCGCACCGCAACATTCCTCGGTCGTGTCGATACATTCTTCCGCAAGTGGTTGGCAGATTTGCGTGCCGATCAGCGTGCCGATGGCCGTGTACCAAAAATCATCCCCGACACATTCCCTACGCAGCATCACCGCTCCGCCTCAACGGGTTGGGCCGATGCAGCGACAATCGTGCCGTGGTTGCACTATATGGCGTATGGCGATGTCGATATTTTGGCAAAGCAGTACGACAGTATGAAGGCGTGGGCGGACTACGTTATCGGCATCAGTCGCGACCGCGATTGGTTGTGGAACAACGACTTCAACGAGCACTATGGCGATTGGTTGTTCTGGACCAAAGATAACGACCGCGATGGTCAGGCTGCCGTGACGAGCAAGTTCCTTATCGCACAGTGCTTCTTTGCCAACTCGGTGGATGTTGTCTATCGTGCAGCAATGCTCTTGGGTAAGACACAGGATATGCTATATTACAGCGATATCGCCCAGAAGGTACGCGATGCATTCTGCCGTGAGTATGTTACCCCTAACGGACTTATCTCGTCCGACACACAGACGGCATACGTATTGGCTCTACACTTCAATATGCTGCCAGAGGATATGCGACCAAAGGCTGTTGCCCGTCTGGTCGATAACATCAAGCGTTACAAGTACCACATTACCACCGGTTTCCTCGGCACGCCTCACATCTGCAACGTATTGACCGACTACGGCCATAGCGACGTTGCCTACAAGTTGCTGTTGCAGAAGAGTTGCCCAAGTTGGATCTATCCGATTTCGAAGGGTGCAACCACCATCTGGGAGCGTTGGGATAGTGTCCGACCTGATGGCAATATCATCAAGGGTATGAACTCGTTCAACCACTACTCGTTGGGTGCTATTGGCGACTGGCTCTACCGCAGTGCCGTGGGTATTCGCGAGGCAGAGCCTGGTTTCAAGAGCATCGTAGTTCGTCCTCACACAGGTGGCGATTTTGCAAATATGGAGGCAGCGACCGAGACCCCTTACGGCAAGGTTGCAGCAGCGTGGAGAGCCGAGAAGAACATCCTCACGCAGCTCGACGTCGAGATTCCGTTCAACACCACAGCCACAATTTATGTACCTGCCGCAAGCAGTGACAACGTGATTTGCAGCGATGCAGCGGTTAAGGTCACAGGTGCAAAAGATGGTTGGGTTGAGTATAATGTAGGTAGCGGAAAGTACTCATTCACAGTGAAGTAACCAATCTGCACCGACCACAAAAAAAACCGACTTTGCTGATGATGCAAAGTCGGTTTTTATATCGTATTCAGAGGCTACCCTTTCAGGCTCTCGTTGTAGGCCCGAAGCAGCGTATCGCACATAGCCTCCCACGAAAAGCGTTTTCGCTCTTCGTCGAAGTTGCTGCAAAAACGCTCCAAGCAATCATCGGCATACAAGCGATTGAGGGCCGAAGCGATAGAGTCGGTATCGGAGTCGCACACTATGCCGACAACACCATCCTTGACAATTTCGGGCAGACCACCCACATTCGTAACGACCATCGGCAACGAGAAGTTGTAGGCTATCTGTGTCACACCGCTCTGCGTAGCCGTACGGTATGGCAATATGAGAGCATCGGCAGCCGAGAAGTAGTAGCGAACATCGGCATCGGCAATAAATTTATCGTGCAACACCACCCTATCGCCCAACTTGGCAATAAGTTCGTCGTAGTGCGTTCTATCGTCGTAAAATTCACCTGCAACAATCAGCCTTACATCGGGCAAATCGACCCTCTGCCACGCCTCCAACAGCATATCCAACCCCTTGTATTGGCGAATCAGACCAAAGTAGAGCAGATATCGCTTCGAGGGGTCAACGCCCAACTTTGCACACGCCTCATCACGCGACACCCGCTCGCCAAAGTTGGTAAACATCGGGTGTGGCGAATATAGCGACGGCGCCTGCGTATAGCGACGCAACTCGCCGTGCACCTGCTCCGACATATGCACAAAGGCATCGACCGAGCCGAGGTAGTAGCGATTGAAGAGATGGTCGGTCAGGTGGTGCTCGTGTGGCTCCACATTATCGATTTGGCAAACCACCTTTGTGTGTCCATTGCGGCGTGCAAGTCGGGCGATAGTACCAAAGCAGGGCGCCATAAACGGAGTCCAATACTTCATCAACACCATATCGGGACGCTCTCGGCAGATACGCTGTCCGATGCAAATCCAATTCAACGGATTGCACGTATTGACACATCGTTCGATACTCAAATCGGCGGGTGCAGGCGTATCTACGGTCTGTGACTTGCCTGGAAAGAGCAACGACGGATACTGCAACGAGAAGGTGTAAATCTTCACCTCGTCGCCACGCCGTTGATACTCGCGTGCCATAGTCTCCATAATCGACGCCAGACCTCCACGATAGGGGTGTGCCGGACCTAAAATTACGATTTTCATTCGTCGCTACATCTGATTTTGATGTAAAGATACGAAAAAATCGCAAAATGCAGCACGCTACTCCTCTTTTTTGCTCGACTTGGCAACATTTCGCGAGTGTGCCACCGATTGCAAAGCGAGATATTGAGCCCCGTAGTCTATCATATTTTGGAGTTCGGTGCGGAAAGTATCGAGGTGTCGCTCCTCCTCTGCCGACATATCCTGAAACATTCGATGCGTTATGGTATCATCCTCTCCGCTACACAATCGGGAGTACTCGTTGTAGGTATCGATGGTCGATTGTTCGAGCGAGCAGGTGAGCTCCAACGCCTCGCGAACACCATCGACCTGGATGGTGCGAAACGAGGGATTCATATCGACACGTCCCTGCAAAAAGAGTATTCGCTCGGCGATATGCTCAATATGTTGCATCTCGGCAATCGATATGCGTCGCATAAGCGTAGCGAGATATTCGTAGCCCGCATCCTCGAAGATTGTATGAAAGTAGAGATATTGGAGAGTTGTCGAAATCTCCTTACCCAACGCATCGTTTAGACGGTCGATGCTCCGCTGATACTTGTTTGTCTGCTCCATAATTCGAATGATTTATGGAACAATCGGGCAAAAGCAGTGCCAAAAATGCTATCGCCACTCTATCGTTGCACGACACGCAGCCTTTGCATCATCGACATTAAAGACCTCGAAGTGCGATACGCCATCGCATTGGGCATAGCCTATGCGGAGCAGTTGGTCGGCACGACACTCGTGTAGGAAGTGAACGTCGAATCGTAACGCTCGATCTTCACGCCAAACATCTATCGGCATCGAATCAACCATCATCGAGATATATCGCATCGTATTGACGTGGCAGTTGAAGTCGATATCGCTATATGCCACACGTCGTTCGCGGCTACTCACATAATCGACCGGCAACAACTTGCGTGGAGCTTCGCAAGGCGATGGTGCATCGCACAAACGCCCCTCCCACAGAGCCTCGAAAGCGGTGATATCCGACACACGGCGAGTCTCAACATTCAGCAGACACCACTGCGATACGGCACGACCAATCACCACACCTTCGCTATCGACCACCTCGAAATTTCGGGTTGATATCAATCGGGTATTCTCATTGACCCACGTACACAACAAGAGCTCTTCGTATTGGGCAGGACGCCTATCCAACTCGATTGTCATACGCGACAAGACCCACGTCATTCCATATTGCGTCAATAGGACATCAATGCCAAAACCTCGGTTGTGAGCATCGCTACCCGCCGCATCGAGCATAAAGTTGCCAATCGCACAGAGTGTTGCACGCAACGTATAATCGACGTGCTGTGGTTCGACCGTATGTTTAATGAGTGTCTTTTCTGCCATAATCGCCTTTTTAGTTCGACAAATATATAAATTTTTCTCCGATTATGAAATTTTTACCCATTATGCGACGTTATTACGACATAATAGAACATAAATAGCAGTCGGACAAGCATATTTTCGCCATACATCATTGCATATTTAGCAAGAAATTTATACTTTTGTGGGTTACAAAGTATTTTAGGCAAATCAGTGCGTGCAGCGTTGGGCGTTACGGTTTGCAATGAAGCTACTATTTATTGTATAAATAAGGAGTATGGGAGTCGTTATCAAATTGGCGAACATAATGGCAAAACGCCGAATTTCGCTGACCGAGCTTGCAGAACGTATCGACATAACACCTGCAAACCTCTCGAAGCTCAAAAACGGACGAGCAAAGGCGATTCGTTTCTCGACCCTCGAAGCGTTGTGTCACGAGTTGCATTGCCAGCCATCCGACATAATCGAGTATGACGAGTGGCAGTAAACCGTTTGAACGACCGACCGTGCAAAAGAGAAAAAAATATATATACACCGCAAAAAAGTACGACAAAATTTGGAAAATAGTCGGGGGGGGGTATATTTGCAACGACATAGAAGAACAAAACTTTAATACAAACAAAGCAATGAGAAGATTTTTAACATTGGTAATTGTAGCGATGTTTGCAATTACCGCCCTTGCCCAAAGGGTTGGAGGACCTGCTCCACAGTATATTCCTGTGGACAAAGATGTAAGAATGGGCAAATTGGAGAATGGTATGACCTACTACATTCGCCACAACGCCAAGCAGAAGGGTTTGGCAAACTTCCACATTCTTCACAGCGTAGGTGCTATTCAGGAGGATGACAACCAGCAGGGTCTGGCTCACTTCCTCGAACATATGGCATTCAACGGTACAACCAATCTGCCGGGCAAGTCGATGATGGAGTACCTCGAAAGTATCGGTGTTAAGTTTGGTGCAAACCTCAACGCCGGCACAAGCTGGGACTACACATCGTATCTGATGACCGACGTTCCCGTAAAGCGTCAGGGCATTATCGATACCGCAATGCTCGTGCTGCACGATTGGTCGCACTTCATCACGCTCAACCCAAAAGAGATTGACTCGGAGCGTGGCGTTATCAAAGAGGAGTTGCGTACACGTGATGGTGCCGGCTGGCGTTCGACCATTCAGTTGTTAAAGGCGTTGTTCAAAGGCACAAAGTACGAGCACCGCAACCTTATCGGCCACCTCGATGGTCTGTCGTCGTTCAAATACGATGATATCAAATCGTTCTACCACAAGTGGTACCGCCCAGACTATCAGGCGGTTATCGTTGTAGGTGATATCGACGCTGCGAAAATCGAGGAGCAGGTTAAGACTCTGATGGCCGACATCCCTGCACCAGCAGCCGATGCCGCTAAAAAGGAGGTTATCGTAGTTCCCGACAACCAGGAGCCAATTATCTCCATTATGGAGGATCCAGAGGCACAACACAGCCGTGCATCGCTCTACATCAAGCACCAAGCTATTCCAAAGGAGATGCGTAACACACAACACGTTGAGTTTATCAAGACCGCCGAGGCTTTGGGCCGTACAATGGCTGCAAACCGTATTTCGGAGATTACGATGAAACCCGACGCTCCGTTCATCGCCGGACATATCAGCAACTCATCGGTCGGCATCTGCCCTACACTCGAAACTTTGACCGCAATTTCCGTTACCGAAGATGGCGAATTGCTCAAAGGATTCGAGGCTATCTACACCGAGTTGTTGCGTATTGCTCGTCACGGCTTTACACAGGGTGAGTTGGAGATTGCAAAGGCTTCGTTGATGCGTGCGTGCGAGAGTGCATACGCAAACCGCAACGACCGCCTCAATGGCGATTACGTTCGTCGCTACACCAACCACTTCTACAAGAATGAGCCTATTCCGAATGCCGAACTCGAATGGCAGATGGATAGCACGATGATTAGCCAGATGCCTATCGAGGTTATCAACCACGTATTCAAGGCTTATGCAACCGACAACAACAATGTGGTTGTCGTAAACACTCCAAAGAAGAAGGATTTGGTAGCACCTACCGAGGCCGAAATTCTTGCAGTAATGCAGAAGGTGCGTGCATCGGAGATTGAGCCATACAAGGATAACACCGTAAAGGTTCCGCTTATCGAGAAGCCAGAGGCTTTGCGACCATCGCCTGTAAAGAAGGAGGCAAAGAACGAGCTCTACGGCACAACCGAATGGACTCTCAAAAACGGAATGAAGATTGTCGTTAAGCCAACCACATTCAAGGCCGACGAAGTATTCATTTTGTCGGTATCGAACAAGGGTAATGCTCATATTGCCGACGAGTTGTACCACACCGCCGACAACCTCTCATCGTTTGTTGAGCAGATGGGTGTTTCGAAGTTCTCGATGAACGACCTCAAAAAGCAGTTGGCAGGAAAGCGTGCAAACGTTATGACTATGTTTGACGACGAAGAGGCTGCTATTGTCGGTATTACTTCGCCAAAGGATGTGGAGACCTGCTTGCAGTTGATGCACCTCTACTTTACCGACCCTCGTTTCGATAAGAACGACTTTGATGTTTGTATGAACCAATACCGCAGTGCGACTGCAAATCAGGAGACAGACCCTGACTATCTATTCTCGAAGGAGCGTTCGAAGGTGTTGTATAACAACCACTTCCGTTGCAAGCCTTTCTCGTCGGAGGTATTGGATATGATTAAGTTCGAGCAACTTGCTCCGATTTACAAGGAGTTGATGGGCAACGCTTGCGAGTTTACTACATACGTTATCGGTAACGTAGATTTGGCAACATTACAGCCACTCGTAGAGCGTTATATCGGCTCATTGCCAGGCTCGAAGAAGTTGGCAAAAGAGGTTGATGACGGCATTCGTCTCCACGCCGGTACAGCAGATTTCAAGGTGAAGATGCAGCAGCCAAAAGTTCGCGTATCACGCACCTACTCGGGCGATATGGAGTACACCATCAAGAACAAGACCCTCCTCTCGGTACTTGCACAGATTTTGCGTATGCGTTACACCGAGTCTATCCGCGAGGAGAAGGGTGGTACATACGGTGTTCGTACAGGTGCTAACCTCTCGAAAGAGCCTGCACCAACATACAGCCTCATTATGCAGTTCGACACGAACGAGCAGATGGCCGACGAGTTGAGCGAGATTCTGATTGCAGAGGTTCGCAAGATTGCCGAGCAGGGTCCAAAAGCCGAGGATGTTGAGAAGGTTCGCGAGTATCTGCTCAAAGAGTGGAAGAAGCAAATCGAGCAGAACTCGAAGTGGATATCGATGTTGCAGGGCTACTACAACGATGGTCTCGACTATATGCGTGACTACGAGAATATCGTGAAGGGTATGACCTACGACGATATCAAAGCGTTGGCAAAGAAGATTGTCGATGACAACCGTCTTGCATACATTGTTATGCGTCCCGAGAAGTAGTCAATTTTCGGAATAAATATTGCAAAGTCCTCCCGTCAGCGGAGGACTTTTTTTATTGCCGATTCCGCCAATGTGCGACAACGAAAAAGTATAACGATTTAAGATTTTACACCGTTTAAGTTACAAATCGCCACGTCCTTCCCCTATAAACTTACAAATTGTAAGCAAATGTGTGATTTTACTAAATTATCAAACAAAATATATTGTCAATATCTTCTTTTTTGCTACATTTGCCGCCCGATACTCTTATAGAGTATAGCGAAACGAAAAGCAAAAATTTATAGATACAAAAAGTTTAACAACAAAAACCAAAACACTAATTATGAAAAACATTTTCAAATCGCTCCTTCTCTCGGCCGTTGTGCTGGTAGCGGGTGCTATGACATCTTGTAGCGACGACAATACGTCGGGCGGCTACGAGGGAATGCCAACTATCAAGGTTGAGCCTCAAAGCTTGAATGTTTCGCTCGAAGGTGGCGAGACCGAAGCTGTTCTTGTTGAGACTCCTGCAACTTGGAGCATCGACATCGACACCGACGGTGTTATCCCAAGCCTTACGAGTGGCAACGGCCCTGCACACGTTTCGTTCGTTGTGCCAGAGGCTGACGCAATGCGTACCATCAAGGTAACTTTCTCGGCTACGGGTTACGTTTACGGCTACCCTATCACAAAGAAGGCTACGCTGACAATCGTTCAGTCCAACAGCGAGTTCCCAACGGGTGCTTACATCTACAAAGAGGATTGCGGCTCTGCCGTATCGAAGGATGGCGACTATTGGCCATACGTTGACGCTTATCAGGGTTGGAATCCACAAGGTGGCGAAGGCGTTAATCAGAGCGGCGTAACCTATACAGGTGCGAGTGCTTCGGTGCGTAACAGCGGTAAGTCGTGGGCTCCTGTTGGTGCTACCTACGCAACCGACGCTCCTTACGCATATATCAGCAAGGCTGACAACGACTTTGTTATTAACAACGTTGCGTTGAAGAGCGGCACTTTGAACTACACCTTCACCTTCACTGCATTCAACACCTACGCATCGCTTATCGATTCGCCTTACACTCCTGCCGCAGTTGCTCCTGCATCGGGCAAGAACCTCAAACTCTCTATCAGCGCAGACAACTCAACTTGGGCAGACGTTGCATTCAGCGTTGTTGCTGACGGCTCGAATGGCTGGTACTACGCAATCGCTCCATTCACTTTGGCAAGCGAGGTTGAGAAGATCTATATCAAGTTCCACAGCTACAAGGGCGACACATCGACTCCACTCCCTTCGGATGCCTACAAGTATCAGGCTTCGATGCGTTTGGACGACTTTACATTGACCGTAGGTGGCGATGGTCCTGTTTTGGATTTCACTGCCCCTGAAACGCCTGTAACTCCTACCCTCTCGATTGCCGATATTTTGACACAGGGCGAGGGTACCTACAAGGTTGAGAACGCTTGGGTATATGCTACATACGCTCGCGGTGCACTGCTCACCGACGCAAGCGGCAAGATGATTCTTGCATATATGGGAGAGAATGTTAATATCCCTGCTGTTGGCAGCGTAGTAAATGTTGAGGGTAGCACTTCGACCTACGCAGGTATGTTGCAGTTCGGTCAGGGCACAACCTTGACCGCTACGGGCGAAACAAAGAGTGTAAGCTATGGCACTGCCGTTGTTATGTCGGGTAGCGACGCCGATGCATACCTTTCGACTCCTGAAATCAAGTACGCAACTCTCAGCGGTAGCCTCAACATCAGCGGTTACTACTACAACGTAGAACTCGATGGTGCATCGACTGCTCGTGGCTCGATTTCGTACCCTGACGCAGAGATGGCTGCTAAACTTGCAGAGATGAACGGTGCTCCTATCAAGGCAACCGGCTTCCTCATTGGTGCAAACATCAACAACAGCGGCAGCTTCGTAAATATGATGATTACCGACGTTGTTAAGGAGGGCGAGGCAAATCTTCCAGATCAGCCAGCAGGCACCTTCGCAAAGGTTAGCACCGTAGCTGCACTCACCGCAGGCGAGTACTATATGGCTGCTTACATTACCGAGTACGACGGCGCAGATTATTCAGCTTATCCATACCATATGTGGACAGGCGAGGTTAAGGGCGATGCAGCAGCTGATGCAAATGCCGACCTCGTAACTATCGACTACAAATATGCAGAGGGTAAGTTGGTTGTTGAGCCTGCTGATGCTATCGCGGTTGCTGCGAAGGTCGCTTTCGAGGCTGTTGCAGAGAAGGCTAACACCTACTACATCAAGGTTGGCGACAAGTATCTCGCAAGCGTAGTTGCTGCAAAGAACCGTCGTTTGGCTCTCGATGCAACCGCTGCAGAGTGGGTTGCAACCGACAATGCAAATGGTGGTATCACACTTTCGAGCAACGGAGTATATCTCGGTTCGGCAAACGCTTCATCAAACTTCTTGCGTTCGTACAATAAGGAGGCTACGCTCAAACAGGGTGTTGTTCTCTTCACCCCTGGCGAGCCTTCGGGTGACGAGCCTGTTACACCAGAGCCTACTCCGGACCCAGAGCCAACGCCAGACCCAACTCCTGATCCAACCCCAGAGCCAACCGGCACATACGTTTCGCTCTCGTTGGATACAATCGACACTTCGTCGTGGCCAGTTAATAAGTATGGTGAGCAGGATGTTACCAACCTCTCGACATACCTCACTTTCAATGTTGGCGGTTTCGACTTTACGGCTTGTAAGTGGTGTTTGCCAGATGCAAATAAAGCTTACAATGGTATCGCTATGCAGGCACAAGGTAATACCGATGCTGCAAAGCAGTCGCGTATCGGTAACACCACATCGTTTGGCAAGATTACAAAGATTACGGTTATCACCTACAACGAGAAGTACACCCCTAATTTCAACATCATTGCAAGCGATTCGCAAATCGTAGGCGTAGAGGTTCCTGCTTCGATGATTAATGCAGAGTCGCTCCAAACAACAGAGACTACTGCCGGCACGTTGAAGAAGTTTACCACCGTATTTACTCCATCGTCGGATTGTGGTTTCTTTGCAATCTACAAGAACACAACCGGTGCATTGTAAACAGGCGAGATTATTATCGAGTACGAGAAGTAATCGACGGCTGACACACCAAAGGCAAAACTCTCTCGGCAGGGCAACCTGCCGAGAGTTTGGTGCCTTTTAAGAGATTGACATCGGGCAGATAGCCGAAGTGCATTATCGAAACCCGATTTTGAAATGTGAAGATGATTTATAGCGAAAGATTTTTTATGATTTTCAAGCAACTATTCAAGACAGTAGTATTGCTATTGACCGCAACCGTAATTGTCGCTTGCAGCGGTAACGACGATGCGTGGTCCCCTTGGGAGTCGCACGCCGAGCTGAAACGCACGATTGTTGGTTACGACGAAACAACACTCGTGGGAGCAACCCACGGTGACCCTCGTTACACCTACGAGGCTACCATCGTAGAGGGAAACGATTGGTGTTCGTTCTCGAAGGGCAAGGATGACTCTTCGACCAACGGCATTGTTGGCGGAACATTTACTCTCTACTTGGATGTAAATACCAGTAACGAGAGCCGCACAGCTGCCATCTTGGTAAAATATGGCGGCAACAAATACTCTACGCTGCTCGAATTTGAGCAGTTGGCAATGAGTCAAAACAGCTCCTACGACCGCTCGTGGGGCGAGCAGCCTGCAATGAAAGAGGCTGACAACTTTATCTACAAGACATACTACACCACTACGAACGGCCGCAGCGTGCGTAACTTCTCTATCTGTTACGATACGGACAAACTCGTTTCGCAGTGGG
>JAEIGA010010871.1_pt1 | contig 13799 bp, 9 predicted proteins | sample 9270691 | NCBI WGS metagenome assembly JAEIGA01 (sample SAMN17057246, study PRJNA624740) | gut metagenome | biome: biome; isolation source: fecal sample | host: Bos grunniens | place: China: Xizang | collected 2019 | reverse complement strand
TCTATAAGACCGCGTATATATATGCCAAGTCCGAACTGCTGGCGCGCAGTTCGGACGGCATTATCGCGAAGTAGTTGAAGCACGGCTAAGTCCTGAGCAGCACAACGAAGGAGCTGCCCCAATTCTGAGGCGTTAAGCCTATCACCCTTAACCAATCTCTCAACTAATTCTTTCATCTAATTTTAGGGTTATTAACGCTTCTTAAGCTCAGCATCAAAGGTCTTCTTACCACCAGCATCGTAGGCAGTGTGAACGCTTGGACCTGAGATACAACCTCCGTCACAAACCATAACCTCGATAAACTGTGCTGGAGCCTTGCCTGTCTTACCGTAAGCCTTCAATAAACCTACATTCTTCTTGTTTAGACCTGCAATCTGCAATGTTGTGAAGTCGAGCTTACCTGCAACCAACTCCTTAACCGCAGCTGTAACACCGCCATTCTCAGCGAAACCGTGTGCTGAGCGGCGTGATGCGCAATCTACAGGGTGGATGTTAGCCTCGCCAAGCTCGATACCCATACCACCAAGCATTGCGTGTACCTCCTCGTATGTAAGTACGAAGTCAACCTTGCCCTGCAAATCCTCGCGGCGTACCTCCTTACGCTTAGCGATACATGGACCTACGAATACAAGCTTTGCGTTTGGATACTTCTCGCGTGCAAGCTCTGCAGTGTATATCATTGGTGAGTAAGTAGAAGAGATATACTTCTGAAGCTCTGGAGCGTGCTTGCGTGCCATCTCCATGTATGAAGGACAGCAAGATGTGGTCATAAATGGCTGACCCTCCTCCATCTTCTCTGCAAACTCGTGTGTCTCCTTTTCAGTTGTAATCTCAGCACCGCGTGCTACCTCGATAACATCCTTGAAACCGATAGCCTTGATAGCACCATAAACCTGCTCGGTTGGAGCGTCGTACTGTGAAAGGATAGATGGAGCAACCATTGCTACAACCTCCTCACCGCGGCGAATAGACTGCAAAATGTCAAATACCTGTGAAATCTCAAAGATGGCACCAAAAGGACAAGCGTTCATACACTTACCACAATAGATACACTTAGACTCGTCGATATGCTCAACGCCATATTCATCCTTAGAGATTGCACCTACAGGACAAGCCTCCTCGCATGGTACAGGGATGTAAACGATAGCGTGGTAAGGACAAGCAGCGTAGCACTTACCGCAACTGATACAGATGTTGTGGTTGATCTTGCCCTGTGAAGTATCTGGATCGAACTCGATAGCATTCTTAGGACAAGCATGCTCACAAGCACGAGCAACACAGCCACGACATAGATTTGTAATATCGTAGTTTGTGCGAACGCATGAAGAACAAGCCTCATCAATTACACACATGATGTTGTCCTTGATCTTCTCACGGTCAAGAGCCATCTTTGCGTATGCTGAAAGTGGCATAAGCTCGTCTGTCTCATCTGTCATGTCATATCCAAGAAGTGGAAGAGACTTGTACTTCCATACAGCACGCTCCTTATGGATACAACAACGACCACGCACTTTAGAGTTGCGAGGACTAAATTCGATAGGTACTCTGTCGATTTTCTCAACGAGTTGACCCTCATTCCAGAGGCTTACGAGCTTTGTAAGAAGTCTCTGGCGCACGATCATTACATTATTCTTAATTGCCATACACTTAAAGTTGGGTTTTCAATTGAGCAAAGATACAATTTATTTTTGTTTTTGCAAAATTATATGACACATACTAATGTGTTAATAGCAGCGTCTCCTCTTAATTTCATCGCTATATCGAGTATGAAGCCCTATCTTATATATATAATAAGCATACCAATCTCTTGGTTTTTGCTTTTAATTGAGAAACAAAGGGTGCAGTGTAAATGCTCTTTTGTGCGAATTTGTCGTTTGTCTAGCCGAATTTCCTAAAATTAGATGTTTCCCTTGGTATGTAATAATGCGATTTAAACCCTGTTTTTGATGATAAACTCACCTTGTATTACAATGCGATGATGTTTATAAGATTGTAAAAATAGGTTTTTTTAAAAAAAATAGCACTTTTTTTGAAAATTTCTTGTAAAAAGTTTTGGTGGGAAAGAAAAAGTCTCTATATTTGCAGTGTCAAAAGGAAACAACCTGAGTGACAGTTTGAAATGGTGGATTCATCTAAGGGCTAGGATACATGCCTCTCACGCATGACATAGGGGTTCGAATCCCCTATCCACTACTTAAAGCGAGCATCGAAAGTTGCTCGCTTTTTTTGTTTTACTCTTCCACCGGAATTTACGACTGATCCAATATTTGCTTAATATCTTTAATCCCCCACCAGAATTTACGACTGATCCGGAATTTACGACTGATCGCCTTTGAGTGTTGGTGTTTTACAGCGTAGTGGAGGCTAACTTTCTGATATGCAACAAAAAAAAGAGAAGAACTCTCGTTCTTCTCTTTCGTACCCCCTCAGGGGCTCGAACCCTGGACCCCAACATTAAGAGTGTCGTGCTCTACCAACTGAGCTAAAGAGGCATTTGCTATCTTTTCGATTGCGAGTGCAAAGATAATACACTTTTTTTATTTCACCAAATTTTTTGCAGACTTTTTTAATAAAATTTTATGTGAAAAGTGTGCTTTCTAAGCTAATATATTAATAATCAGTATTTTAGTAAAGGGTGTAATTTGTATGTTTTAGTGCTTATTATGTGATGTACTTTATCTAAAACTACGATTGTCGCTATTCCACTCATTCCCCCCATCCTCATAGAAGATTGGGATTGTGGTTATCTCCTTAGCTTTAAGGTAGCTCTCGTAGAGGCAAATGCCGTTTGAGCTATCTTCTGCAAGGTAGTAGGCTATAACCGAAGGGTGGCGTTTTGTCGTATGTATCATTTGCAATGTGCGTTCCACATACTCCTTACGCCATGTAGGGTCATTCGATGGATTTCCACCTCGTTTGCGCGAGGTTCCTGCGTGTGATGAGTTGATAGGTGCGGTGATAGCTACATAGATACCCTTAGTGTCGCAGTACTCTAATATTTCATCTTTGACCCATCCTGCCGTGAAGCGTATGCTACACACGCCGCGATTATACAGTTCCTCGATATCAGCTATAGTGGAGCGTGGTGATAGATCATGCCACAAGATATTTTCCTCCTTGTTGTTGATGTAGAAGACACCCTCCTTATAATCGACCTTACGGAGTCCTACATTGAAATTATAGAACTCGACATCCCTGCCTTCGATACGATTTTTTAGCTTCATGGTAATCATTCTTGGAGAGTTGGCACTCCATAGCACAGAGTCTGGTACAGGCGCACCAAAGCGCATGGTGTCCGTGCCGTACATTCCAAGTTCTACATCTCTAAATCCAGCATCAAGGCGTAGGGTATCGTTAAGGTATATCTCGTAGCTAAGGCGTGAAACCTTTTTGCCAAGAGTCTCATTCTGCATAATCACACTAAAGTCGGTGTTTACAACGCCTATATCTATATTTGTACGCCAGGCTATATCGCGCACGCGCACGCGCGGCTGCGATATTATATATGCTATAGGTCGTGGTGCTCCATGCTCGAAGCACTCAATGGCAGCAACATTAGCATCACTTAATAGGCGTAGCTCAACGCGGTTTTTATCCTCTTTTGAAATCTTTGTTATGTTGAACTCTTTAGCTGCAAAACCATTTGTTGAACTTCCAGCGCGTTTATTGTTTATCCATATCTCATATGGCTGGTTTACCCCCTCGATACGCAAGAATACTTGTCGCTCAAGCCATGAGAATGGGAAGGTATATTCACCGCGTAGGACACCATCCACCTCGACCCACTCCTCGATAGGTTGCATATAGCGTTGGCGCGTCATGGTACGCTCCTTAGCAGCTGCCTCGGTGTGGTAGGGTATTAGGAGTGTGCGGTGTGGCTCATCGCCCTTGCTACGCTGTGCGTGTGCAGAAACGCTGCTTGCCACAAGCAATGCCATCACCAGATATATTGATAATCTTCTCATACGATACTACTTTTTGGGGTATGTTGAGCGGGTGTTACGCCACTCGATAATCTCGGGCGTAAGTTGATCTACACGATCCTCCCACATGCGATTCTCTACTAAGCGACGGCGGTCGTAGTCTATGCGCTCGGTAATTCTGAAGCGAGGTTTCTGTTTGGCTGCTATAGCCTCACGCTCCGTAGGGCGTATTGTGCGATCAAATACCGAGTCGCGCTCTGGACGACGCTCATAGAACCATGTGAAGTCGTTTAGGCGTAGCTTCTGGCTCTCTGGAATCATCTTCATAGGGTAGAGGACATATGTAGGATTTTGCTTGTATGCAATTTTATCTATCTCACCCTCATCCAAGTAGAACGATATGCTTGCACTCTCTATGTACATTAAGCCTGTCACCTCAGGGCTATCCTCCTCCTGCATGTAGTATATTGTTTGGGCATTGCCTTCGACATCATTGCGATATACCTCACCATTAGCAAAGTAGGCTGTCATATCCTTGCCACCCACCTGATTGTAGTACATGGTATCTATCTCCATACCCATGATTGGGTCGCCCATGAAGTGAGCTTTGTCAAGCACTTCATTGCGTGTGTATATCGCCATGGAATCTGATGTAATCTGATTATCCTCATTCCACATCACTGGCTCGATATATAGGCGTATGACAGAGTCTGTGTTTAGAAGCACGAGAGAGTCGCACACCATTTGTGAGTCTGAGCGATACATCTTTACTCGGCGGTATGCCTTAATCATTTTATAGACACTATCCTCAGGGAATGGTGGGGTGGTGTCGAGCGTATCGCGTCCGAGACTATCCACAAGCAGTGAATCTGCACCCAAAGAGTCGGTTGTGATAGAGTCTCTTTCAGTGGTTATATCCTCCATTGCTGTGGTATCCTCCTTGCTGAGTGTGTCTATGGTGTAATCGGGACCTGTGTAGGTCTTGCCGCGCCTTAGAGCACGAGCCTTTGCCTTATCTATCTTTCTGCGATTACGCTCCTCGGACTTTTGCTTTACGCGCTCCAAACGCGCCTTCTCCTCGTCAGCAAGTTTTGAGCTGTGGGCAATGCGCTTTGCCACGATAGAGTCAATCTCAATTCTAAGGAGCGAGTCTTTGATGTGTTTGATCGAGTCTAACTCAATCTGTTTGATTGAGTCTATGGAGTCTCGTATCATGCGCTTTGCTGTGCGCACAGAGTCGCGCAAACGACGGCGCTCTAACTTGGCTCTATAGCGTAGTTGCTTAGCAGTTGGTATTATGATGCTATCTTGCGCTAAAGAGTCCACTGCCAGTGAATCTATCATGAGCGAATCTGCCGCTATAGGTCCCATATCAAGAGAATCCACCATAAGCGAATCTACAACAATCTCCTCGGAGATAGTGCTATCTTGTGGGATAATCTCGTCTGATGGTACTGCTATGTTGCCCTTTTCAGGTACATCCATTTTATCTATGCCATCATGAGACATTCCCTTGTCTTTAAGTTCAGCCTTTGTATGCTCCTGGCTATTACTTCTGCGTTTTGGCTGTTCGCCGAGTTTGTCAGGGCTTTTGCCCTTTTCATCTCCCTTAATAAAGCCTTTTTTCTCCTTGTTTGAGTCTGTACTCTTTATTTTGTCACCCTCTTCGTTAAGATTTATGGCGTCTGAAGGCTCCTCCATGCCCTGTTCCTCGCCATCTATTTGAGATGTAGTATCTTCGTTGTTGGATAGCGAATCTTGCTCGGTGCTCAAATCGAGAGCATCCTCCTCATAGCTAATATCGCTCTGCTTGTTCTCCTCACCCTCTGTTGCATTATCGGCTATCTCTTTGTTATCTACAGCTGTAGAGTCTGCGGCAGGAGGTGGCACAGGGATGGTATATAGCCATAGTGTGTCTGCAGCAAGGAAAAGCGAGTCAGGTTCGTCTGGGTTATAGTTAATCATCGAAGGACGGCGTGTGAATAGGGCGTTATCAAGATCATCCCACCACTCGCCATAGTCTGCAAAACCTAACACCTTTTGTGTTGTGTCGTCCATCTGTATGTTGCTCCTACCGATGATATGCTCCTCTGTACGATAGTATTCTATAGTGTCGCTCCACACCTCACGCTCGGCAGAGAGGATATATGCGTTGCGTGTCAAATGGTGAAGATCCAACTCCTTTGTATATGTGCCCCCATCTGCGTAGAGAAACTCATCCTTGTCGTTCCAGATGTTTGTGTTGGTGAAGTATTGAGCATCTTCGGTCTGAGTATTGAATATCACAGAATCGCCCTTCATGATATATGTGTCGTCACGCATCTCGACATTATCCACAGCTATGAGATTGTGGGTTTTGGTGTTGTAGTATCCACGCTCTGCTTCCAGGAGGCTCTCCTCCTTACGAACATAACATCCATCATAGAAGTAGCCAATCTCCTCTTCAGTGTCGAATGTACAGTTATAGGTGTACATCACTGCCTCGCCATCCACCACCTTTACAAGTTCCGAATAAATTGTTGCAGAGTTGTTGGCGCGGTTGTACTCAGCGCGGTCACCATAAGCGTAAGTGTCGTTCTGATTGATAAGAACATTGCCGAAACACTCAAAACTCTGATTAGGGTAGCGGACGGCACTATCGGCAAGGATTACTGTGCCGTTGTGGTGTGCTGCGAAGTTACCCACGAGTATAAATATTGTTGAGTCTCCCTGCTCAATTAGATAACTATCATCTGCAAGCATGTCAACCATGTGTCTATCCGATGTGCCCCCCTTCTTATTTTGGGACTGAGAGAATATGGCGTCATACTCTATAGCGTTGTGGTAGTTATGACCACTTGCTGCGTAGAATAGTGTTCCACACAGCAAACTTATTAAAAATAGGGAAATTGATATCTTTCGGCGCATACAGATGCTCTCTTCTTTATTACTACTTTATCCACTCCTTGTTCTCGAATTCGCCACTGCGATACTCTGGGTCGATGTAAATATACATCGCTTTAATCTTACTTGAGAGCCACTCTCGATATACGCTCTCCTGCTTCTGATTTAGAGCCATCTCCTCCAAGCGGATATAGTCATCCTCCAATGTTGCGGTATGAGCAGGTATAATATCTATGAGCTTAACAATCTTGCTCATCTGGTTACCCATGAGGTCTGTAGTGTTGAACGAATCAGAGACCTCACCAACTCTGAGTCGCATAAGTGCAGCATAGTCATCCAGAGATTTACCACCCTGCGCACTAAAATCCTCCTTGAGGAATCGTGTAGCTGTGAGGCGTGCACCTCCATAGCCACCCATGCGAGCCAACACATCGCTGTTAGACACTATACCGCCGTTATACTTAGATATTGCGTCGTCCGAGTGGCGTAGCGCTGCCTCATCGAAGCTTAGTGAGTCGAGACGAATGAGTCGTGCTATGCTATCGAGTTCTTTTGCTGGCTGTGCAAGCTCCTCATATGTAAATGTTGGTCGAAGAAGAATATGGCGACAACGGTAAACCTCACCACGCTTCTCTATAAGTTCAATGATGTGAAAACCAAACTCTGTCTCCACAATCTCGGATATCTGACCTGGCTTTAGCTTCTCCAAGGCCTCGGCAAAGGGGCGCACGAAGTATTGTGCTGGCATAGGCTCCATCTCGCCACCATACATTGCAGAACCATCCATTGAGTACATGCGAGCTAATACCGAGAACTTTGTCTGTCCTGTGATAATTCGTTCGCGCATATCGAGTAGGCGCTCCTTGGTGCGCTGCTGTGCCTCCTTGAGCGATGCTGGGAACTTGGTGATGTGGGCATACACATACTGCTCACCAATGGTTGGAAGACTGTCCTTGTCTGCACTCTTGTAGAAACGCTCAACCTCGCCTGGAACCACCGTAATCTTACCTACGATGGTATTACGCATTGCCTCGGCGTATGCTTGCTCCTCGTAGCGAGTGCGTATCATCTCGCGGTATGTGAAGATTGGCATATGCTCCTTAGCCTCCAACTCGGCGATACCTCCAGCCTCGTTAATCAAGGTTTGAACATACTCCTCAATGCGTGACGCGATGCCAGAGTTGTCAATCTCAACAGAATCTATGAGTGCTTGATTGTATAGCAGTTTCTGCTCAAGTAGAGCCTCCAAAGCTTCGTTCATAGGGTCGCGGTCAGAGGTGTAGCCCATTTGGCGACGCTGAGCTACAAGTGCATCAGCATACTCCGCCATTTCAGAGTGGAGTATGGACGAACCTCCAACAACGGCTACAACCTTATCCAGCATAACTTGTCGTCGCTGTTGCTGTGCTGTTGCCCCATTTGTAATAAAACTAAATGCTATGAAAGCAACTATCGCATATACAATCTTTCTCATCGTTCTTATCTTTAGCTATGTTTATTAAACACTATTTTTTCTATTTTGTCTCAATATGTGTCACTCTACACTTGGAATATCCTCCTCAATAAGCTCCTCAGTCTGCATAATTGTCGTATCCACTGGCTCGAAGTCTTGAGGTAGATAACTCATCGATTGTAGAAGTGTGCTGTCGGAAAGCGATATGCGGCCACCCTCTATGGCTTCGCGCTTTAGTTCAGCTTCGTATTTCTTGACTATATCGGCACGACGCTCGGCATATAATCTGCGTCGTATATCCTCCTTAACACACTCCATTGGGGCTACTTCACCTTTGCGAGCTACATCTAAGATAATGAAGTGAAAGGTATTATTTCCCGATGTCATCTTTTGTACCCCGCTATTGCTTAAAAGATGTGTGTAGTTGCTTGAACGCTCCGTAGGAAGGTTGCTCAAGAAGTCTGAGTATGATACCCACTGCGATGTTAGGTCGGCATACTGCAAATTGTGCTTCTCACACAAGGCTCTTACCTCCTCGGTGCTACCGCGCTTGACAATACCCTTAAGTGCTGTTGTAAGTGTTGTAGAGTTGCGGAAGTTCGACGGTGTCTTCACCACTACACCACGCACCTTATTGTGGTCGAGTTTGAAGGATGCAGCATTGGCACGATAGTATGTAGTTAGCTGCTTATCGGTAATCTCCAAATCTATGGTGTTGTCGATATAGTATTGATCAAGCTGACGGATAATTAGTGATTGACGATAATCCTCCACAAGTCGCTCGATGTTTGCTTGATTGGATGATAGTACCTCCTCGGCACGACGCATCTTCAGCTGGTTTAATACCCAATTCTCGATATACATCTTAACGAAGGTGGTGCTATCTGTCTCGGATAGATCCTTAGGCATAATGGATGAAATATCTGAACATAGAAGGGTGTTGTTGTCCACTATGGCAACAACATTGGAGGTGTCATCTTCGTGGCTTAGAAATGAACTACTATTACACGCAACGACAACCAAACCAAGGGTTAAAGCTAATATGTGTACTATTTTCTGCATAATCAACTTGCAAAGATATAATTTTTTCTTGAGAATAACGCTCAATAATCTTAGATTATTGCAAGAGATTGCGCAAAATAGATGGAGGACAACTAAAATGTCGCTTAGTCGTCCTCCATGGGTTTATATACATTGCAAATTTTAAGACTCTTCTAAAAGGGATGATATAATACTACTCAACAAACATAATTCTATTTGGTCCTTCGTACTCTGGCAGTGGCTTTGGTGTGTAGTCAGCATAGCCGATAGATATCACCGACAGCACTCTGTAATCCTCAGGTATCTCTGGGAGAATCTCCTTAACATAATCCTCACTACGCTGGCTATTGTCGTCATCCTGAAGAGTGCGATACTCGCCAACATGCACCCAGCACGATGCAAGACCCTGATCCACAAGCGCAAGCTGTAGGGTGTTTGCCATAAGTGCAGCGTTTATCTGCCACATAGGGCTTGCCTCTGTATCGCCGAGAATTACAATAGCTGCACCTGCCTCCTCCAAGAGTGATGAGCCCCAGTCGCGAAGACGACCCAGAGCATGCACCTTGTCGAGGTTCGTTACAGCCATAAGGCGTGTTGAGCGTGTATTCTTTGATGATGGTGCGAGCAGAGCCAACTCCATGGCAGCCTGAAGCTTCTCTCTCTCTACAGGTTTTCCTGTATAGCGGCGTGTCGAACGGCGCTTTCTTACTACATCCTTAAACTCCATATTTCTGATTTTTATATTTTTTTGTTATAATTTTTACAAAAATAGTGATTTTTTTTGTAATTTAGCACCACTAACAACTAAAAAAGAATGAAAGAGAGTATTACCGTAGCACTAATCTACGATTTTGACGGTACGCTTGCACCTGGAAACATGCAGGAGTATGACTTTATTCCAGCCGTGGGTAAGAGTAATATGGAGTTCTGGCACGAGGCCAATACACTTGCCGAGGAGCAGGATGCCGATCAGGTGCTGACCTATATGGCGCGTATGCTTCAGGCGGCGCAATCAAAGGGTTTGTCTTTGAGGCGCGAAGCCTTCCGAGAGTCGGGGCGTAATGTGCAGTTTTATAAGGGCGTTGTGGAGTGGTTCAAGCGCATAAATGAGTATGGTGCTGAGCGAGGCATAAAGATTTTGCACTATGTCAACTCTTCGGGTCTTAAGGAGATTATTGAGGGTACGGCTATAGCGCATGAGTTTAAGAATATCTACGCCTGCTCCTTCCTCTATAATGTAGATGGCATAGCCTATTGGCCTGCTGTGGCGGTAAACTACACCAATAAAACGCAGTTTATCTTCAAGATAAACAAGGGTGTAGAGTCGGTATTCGATACCAAGGATGTAAACCGCTTTATGGAGGAGTCGAAGCGTCCTGTGCCATTCTCGCGTATGATCTATTTCGGCGATGGTACTACCGATATTCCATGTATGAAGTTGGTTAAGAACTTCGGTGGTCACTCCATTGCGGTATATAACCCTGAGGAGGAGGGTCAGCGCACCATCCTTAATGACCTTATCCGCGATAACCGCGTGAACCATGTCTGCCCGGCGGACTATTCCGATGGTTCGGAGATAGACCTTGTGGTAAAGACCATTATCGATAAGGTGGAGATGGACTACCGCCTATCAGAGTTGGAGGTGGCAAGAGTATAATTAATAAGTTATGAAGATAGTATTTGCAACAAATAATGCACATAAGCTCTCCGAGGTTAAGGCCGTACTTGGTGAGGGCTTCGAGCTTGTGACACTCAAGGAGGTGGGTATTACGGAGGATATTCCCGAGACGGGCGAAACACTGGATGAGAACGCCTCAATCAAGGCTCGCTATGTATATGAGCGTACGGGTCTCGATTGCTTTGCCGATGATACAGGCTTGGAGGTTGAGGCGTTGAATGGCGCACCAGGTGTCCGCTCGGCACGCTATGCTACGGATGGTCACGACTTCAAGGCAAACAATGTCAAGTTGCTCAAGGAGCTGGATGGTGTAGCCAATCGCCGCGCTCGCTTCCGCACCGTTATATCGCTTATCCGTGGTGGCGAGGAGGTTCAGGTTGAGGGTATCGTAAATGGCACAATTGCTACGGCAGAGTCTGGCGCTGAGGGCTTTGGCTATGATCCATTGTTTGTCCCTGAGGGCTTTGACCGCACCTTTGCCGAGATGACGGCAGACCAGAAGAATGCTATATCGCACCGAGGTAGGGCTGTGGTGGCGCTGGTGGATGTACTAAAAAGATAGGTGTTATAAATTAGGGTGGCATTTTATAGTTTGCCACCCTAGATTTATAGTAGTTGTTTTATCCTCTCGATATCCTCTTTGGTTGTTGCCCAACTTGTGACAAAGCGCACTGCGCTCTCGCTCTCGCCACGCGGACCCCAGTAGTCGAATGATATATGCTCTCTAAGCCTATCTATGAGCGTGTTGGGAAGTCGGAAGAACTGCTGATTTGTGGGCGACTCGATAAATGGTGTGTAGCCCTTAGCGCGAAATGCCTCGCGTAGCTCTATGGCAAGCGCTACCGCCTCAGTGCCAATATCTTCGTATAACCCATAGCGGAATAACTCTCCAAACTGAACACCGAGCAGACGCCCCTTGGCAAGCAACGCCCCGTGCTGCTTTACGAGTGGAAAGAGATTTTTAAGTAGGGTAGTATTTGTCACTACCAACGCCTCACCAAAGAGTGTACCGCACTTTGTGCCACCAATGTAGAATACATCGGCAAGACGCGCTATATCTGCGAGTGTGAAATCTGCCCCCTCAGCCTTTAGTCCGTATGCCATGCGCGCACCATCTATGTATAGCGGTATGTTGTGCTTGTGGCACACCTCGCTTAACTGCTCTAACTCCTTAAGCGCGTATATCGTTCCATACTCCGTTGGCTGTGAGATATATAGCATACCTGGCGCAACCATGTGCTGATATGTCTCATCCTTGTAGAACTCTGTTATGAAACTCTCTACATCCTCAGCACGCACCTTGCCTTCGTAGCTTGCGAGTGTTAGAACCTTATGTCCCGATGCCTCGATAGCGCCCGATTCGTGTACGGCAATATGCCCGCTATCGGCAGCCAAGACACCCTCATGTCGCGCAAGTATGCCATCTATGGCCGTGGCATTTGTCTGCGTGCCACCCACAAGAAACATAACCTCGGCATCTGGTCGCCCTATAGCCTTGCGGATTAGCTCCTTAGCCTCCGCGGTGTATGGGTCGTTGCTATAGCCTGCGGTATGCTCCATATTTGTCTTTATGAGCGCATCAATGATCCTCTTGTGCGCCCCTGCCGTGTAGTCTGAATTTAGGTGTATCATGCTATTTTATGGGGATAAAAACCTTATACAAAGGTACAACTATTTTCTACTAACAGCAAATTGTTTGCTGTTTTTTAGTGGAATAATTTGTTTTGCGCCTTCTATGTATAGCCAGTCGGTGGGTAGAGTGGGTATTCGTGTGTAGGGTGGGTAATGTGGGTAGGCGCGAGGGTAAAGTGCCGTTTGCCATCCTTTTGCTTTGAAAACTTCCACATTTTCTATTCAGGACTGCGAAAACACTTTCAATATGTCTGCTATCTGTTAGATAGCATCACAAAAGTAGTGAATATTTTCCGAACGAACAACACTCCCCGTGACATTGTTAGTATAGAATAAAAAATCACCTTTTGCACAACGCAAAAGGTGATTAGGTAGTAGGGTAGATATGTTATAGCACCACAACGCTGCCGCCTGCTGCGTAGTAGCTGTGGATGCGGAACTTGCCGTCGCTGTCGAGGGTTACGGCAACGAGGATATCGCCGCCCCACTGTGCAGAGTACTCCTGCAATGCCTCGTACTTAGGGTCCCAGTCGCTGCCACCATCCTCATACTTGAGTGGGTAGCCCACCTTTGCCTCCTTATATGAGCCAAGCAATCTCTTAGTATCGGCGTACTCAGATAGAGAGTATCTAACATTATCCTCGATCTCGTTAATCTTGCCGTTGAAGCGCACGAGCCATACCTTCACTGCGTTGTCTGAGCGTGTGTCGGTGTTTACTGTAAGCGAGATACGGTCATCGACCTGTTCTTTAATGGTAATCTGCAAATCTACGGTTGCAGTACCTGTAAGGTCAACATTTATCTCCTCGATAATCTCCTCGATAGAGGTGTAGAAGTCGCTATCAAGGCCTGCCATTCTTGCTACGCAGACCATCTCGCCAGCCTTGCCCTCCTTATCTACGGCTACGGCATACATATAGTAGTTGCTGCCTGGGTGGTAGATATTTACTGTGGCTGTTGCCACGCCATCCACAACATCGTACTCCTCGCGATAGTTCTGATACGAGTTAGCATCCATGATATACTCAAGGTTATCCTTGTATGCTGCGTGGTCGTTTGAAGGTGCTGCATATAGGCGTACCTTCGTAGCGTTGCTATCTGTGCCAAGAAGCACTGTGACGCTCTCGTGTGAGGTCTGCTCAACAATCTCGGCAGAGGTGATCTTCGCTACACCTGTGAGTGATGGGGT
>JAEIGA010010870.1_pt1 | contig 13800 bp, 12 predicted proteins | sample 9270691 | NCBI WGS metagenome assembly JAEIGA01 (sample SAMN17057246, study PRJNA624740) | gut metagenome | biome: biome; isolation source: fecal sample | host: Bos grunniens | place: China: Xizang | collected 2019 | reverse complement strand
GCACAAAGCATGTCACAATCAACCCCCTTCGCCGAAAGCCCCGTCATCAGGTCATACATAACCTTCTCGACACCTCCGCGTATGGGATAAAATTTACCTAGCTGTAAGACTTTCATAGAGTTTCAGATAGTCTGCGTAACGGTCTTCCTTGCAGAAGTTCTCCAGGGCATAAGCCCTGCATTTCGCAGTATATTGCACTTTTCCTTTTTCAGCAATCTCACGAACTGCCTTAAGCAGTCCAGTCACATCTCCCTGCTCCACAATCCGTCCCGTATCCTCAGTTATTACCTCGATGCTACCTCCCGTACGGTAGGTAATCACAGGTGTTCCGCAAGCGATAGCCTCAAGATTAACCGTCGGATAATTGTCCTGCCATGTCGGATTGACAAATGCAGTGGCAGCAGAATAAAGTTCTGCCAGCTGACGTACATTCTCCGTCCTTCTTATCGCCACGATATTCTTAGGCAGACGCCTCTGCTGCTCCTCACTGACGCCCACCATAACGATCACCTCATCCTCATTCAACATCTCTGACATCTTGACGAAGTCATCCCAGCCCTTCTCCTTACTCCATATACTTGCAAGGCCGAGGATTATCTTCTTATCGCCGAGAGCATATTTTTCTCTTATGGTTTTATCGTCAGGCTGGACATCAAAGACATTAAGGTCTATTCCGTTGTGGATTACCTGGTAGTGGCAGTCTTTGAGGAATGAGTGCGACATCTCACCCTTCATCCATTCAGAAACTGTGACAATTGTAAGGTTCTTCAACGACGTAAAAGCAGCCTTTTTATCATCGAAGTTCTGCCTTGAACGGTCTAAAAGAATACTTGTCGGAAAAGCCGCCTTTTGTGGACACTTCTCACACTGCGTCTTCCATTTCTCACATCCCACACTTGCATAATGATAGCAATGCCCAGTATAGAGCCAGCAGTCATGAACGGTCCAAACTACCGGGATATCAGCTTTCGACAAATATTCAAACAATATCTTATAATTGAGAAAATATCCGTGAATATTATGGATATGAATCACATCCGGACTTATCTTTTCGATTTCTCTGACAAATCTTCTGGTAGCTCTCCTCGATCCCAGACCATGCATGTCGAAGAAACGGGTAAGCACTCCATGCCACGCCACACTCAACTTGGATCCGACAGGGATCAGTTTCGACTGAGAAGGCTTGATTCCGTCACGGCCTTGGCTATATGCAATATAATTATCCCATCCTGCAGCCATCGCCACAGTTCCTATCTCCTGAATTATGCGTCCTGTGGATGTCGAAGTCCTAAGAACGGGATTTATATGCAACAGTTTCTTCATATAGTTTTATCCATTTCGACATTACCTTCTCTTCAGAGTAAGTCTCAACCACCCTCTTCGCATTCTCTCCCATCCTCTTTCTCAACTCCTCATCCTTCATCAATCTTATCATAGCCTCAGCCAGCCCGTCTATATCTCCATCCGGAAATATCAGGCCATTTTCTTCAGGCTGAATGATATCCCTCGGCCCGCACTTGAAATCAAAGCACACAGCCGGAAGTCCGCACGCCATCGCCTCTATCATCACCATCGGGAATCCCTCATAATGCGAACTCATTACAAGCATCGAGCTTTCAGCATACTCTTTTCCGATATCCTTTGTCGGTCCATTCAGTTTCACACAATCCTGCAATCCCCTCTCATCAATCATCTGCTGAAGCATCTCCTTCCATTCTCCCTGTCCGAAGATATCGAGTCTCCAGTCCGGAATATTTTCATGCACCTTCTCCCAGACAAGAATCAGCCTGTCAAAGCTCTTCTGATAATCCAGACGTCCTACTGCTATCACCCTCTTGGCCGAACAATCCGAATAACTGTCAGCAATGAAATTAGCCGCATTCGGGATCACTCTGATGTTAGGCATCTCGCCCCACATCTGAGCATCCTCCTCAGTCAGTACGACAAATCTGTCAAACTTGCGGACAAGCCTCTCATCCATCACAGCCCTGTATTTATCTGCCAGTCCCATCAAGCCTGACCTGTTATACTGATGGTGGAAAAGTTTGCTCTGATGCAGTTCCATTACCTTTACACTGCCGTCCTTCATACCTGGCATAAAAGCACACTCCCCGGGATAGAAACAGTCCACAACATCCGGCTTTACCTGAGCCAGCACTTCTGTCATGCGTTTCTTATGAAGTCTACGCTTTTTCAGGAAGCCCAGCAGTTTCTTCAGGAATGGCTTTCCATTGTCTTCGGAATAATTCACGCCAAGGTCCACCATCTTCACTCCCTCAGGGAAAGGATAAAAAGGAGGTCGCTCGTGCTGGTCAGTCGTGACCACAGTCATATCCCAACCCTTCTCCTCAACAAGGTAACGCACCTTATTGAGAAGCACACGCTCCATTCCGCCTGGGTTATATGTCGAGTGGATCAGATATAGGATTTTCATATTGTTTGTCGTAGGCATCGTTTCCTTCTTTGCTTATGCAAAGGAAGAGGGCAAAGACAAGGAATATATCGGTAGAGACTTTAAGCCAGACTATCATATTGATGGCAAGAATCAGCCAAAACATGGTTGAATGTGACGGGAACCTGCCGACACAAGTCTTTGCAACTTTGTAGAAATAGAAAATAAACATTGCCAAACCGACAAGGCCAAAATAAAAAATGAAGCGAAGATAGCCTATGTCTGTTCCCATATAATAGCCGCCGTAATTCGGACCTACATAATAAGGATCTCTTCCATTCGGGTTCTCTATATAACCATCACCTATAATCCATGTCTTCGGATTATCTGGAAACACAATCATATTCTTCAAGATATTATTTGAATTTGTCTCCCATTCTCCTTTTTCAGCTAAAGAGAAAAAACCCTCAAAGGCGAATCTAATATTATCGTGAAATTGTTCATTGACATTATATAGATACACTAACACAGGTATTAATACAAGTAATGATATTATCAAATACTTCCAGACTCGCAGATTATCCTTTTTCAATGACAACTCACCTATCATAGAGGCGAATAGCCAATATAAAACTGACACAGCAATTCCTACGGTAGTAGTCCTCGCCATCATATTACCTACGACTGAGATCAAAATAAAAGCGACCAGATATATCCACATATAACTCTTGTATCGAGACCCCGATAATTGTCCGATCATAACAGATATAATTACCAACACTGCAGCAAATCGAGTTCCTGCCACATCCAAACCAGCTCCAATACCATATAAACGGTTTGCACGTCCCAAAGTATCCAGATCAACAAAGTCAAAACCGACAACCGATCTATCAACAAACAATTTAAAAGCAGGTATTGAATCAATCATAAGAGCGACGATACATTGCCCCACGCACACTCCTATAAGATAGTTACATATTAGTTCCACTGAGACATATCCATGGAACCAACGTATAATCTTTACTGCCGTATATGCACCTCCTAACCACACACACATTGACACAAAGTAGGTCGCGTAAGTATAGTCATTCGTTCCATTCCAGATTACTGACGCCAATCCACACAATGACACTAAGGCTGCTATTACTGCAATTATAAATCCATCTTTATTCAGTTGTCCGACACGGCCTTTTGCAAGATCCATTACAAATAAGACCAGGCCAACTCCCGCCATTGCCATCTTTGTATTTACTCCTGGCAAGAAAGTAAATTCAAATGGGAAGAAGTAACAACTCATAGCAATTCCCGCCAGAAATATCTTAATCAACTTCCACATACCTACCTATAAATCACTCCGTAAACCAACTTATAAATCACCTTGAAATAAAGCTTCACTGCCCAGAACTGTCCCTTGACAGCGAACCACTGCACAAGCCTTGTCCTTAACGGCTGCTGCTTATTCTCACAAATATATTTGTTCGCCTCTGGCCACCACTCTTTCCATACTTCATATTGACTTTTATCGTCTGTGATAAGGAACGGAAGCTTTGTATTCAGTTTGAAGAATGCGACCTCCTTGTCAAGGCTGTGTCCGAACTTCTTCTCCAGGAACTCGACTGTCTGATCCACATTGAATCTGATATCAATCTTATGTCTTTCATACATTGTAGCAGAATATGCATTTGCATTCAGCTTCACATAATGATAGAATGCCTTCGGAAAATATACTACGCTCTTTGCACATGCAGCCAGCCTTATCATAGTCATATCCTCCCCCATTGCATGCCCGGCAGGGAACCATATGTCATTGCCTGTATACAAACTTCTTCTCACAAGCTTGTTCCAGACATTATACTTCATATTGCCTCCAAGGAGTCCCAGCTTGAACATATCCTCAGCAGTCTGATAAACAGGATTGGACATATACCTCTCATTCTTTTCGAATGACAGATAGAAGTCACAATATACCATATCAGCATCCGAGGCTTTAGCTGCATTATACATCTCCTCCATCATATCCTTCTCCACAAAATCATCGCTGTCGCAATGGAAAACATACTCTCCGGTTGCTACAGCAAGACCTGTATTCCTGGCAGCAGGAAGCCCTTTATTCTGCTCGTGAGTCAAAATAGTAACCTGAGCCTTACGTTCAGGATATCTTTCAATGCACGACTTTAAGATCTCGATGCTGTCATCCGGAGATGCATCATCTACAAATATATATTCTATATTTTTCAAAGTCTGTTCAAACAAAGAACACACGCATCTTTCTATGAAGTTGCGGACTTTGAAGATGGGGATGACGATGGAAACTGACATGTTCATTTCTTGAATTGTTTCAACATCTTTTTGATTTTGACCAAAAGTTCCATTCCTCCTTTGCCGATGAACCTGCCAGTAGCATTCTTTATCTTCGTGGAACGCGGGACCCAAGACTCGGCATAATGATGGATTGTTCGGGTATTGTCCGTCAGGACAAGTTCACGAGTAGTGTAATCTATCGGACAAAAATAATCTTTGGGATAGATTTTAAAACCACAACAATCCTGTATTTCATCCGTATTCTTCAAACCGTATTTCAGCAGAAGTTCCGTCGTAATCTCTACCACATTTTTCAAACAATAGGATCCGTCAGACTCTAGAAAATGAAAGCCCTCATACTGCTTAACGAGCGTCCCAAAGAGCTCATTATGCTTCTCGGCTCCTATACATAAACCAGGAGCAACAGTTATATGTTCCTCATTTTGCTGCTCAACTCCCATGAACTGTCCTTCTTGTATGATATCGTCCAATGATTTTATTACCTCAACGTCCGTATCAAAATACAAACCGCCGTAATGATATAAAATCCAGAAGCGGGCATAGTCGCTCACAAAAGCATACTTGCCTGCAGCATAAGCTTCTTTGATATATGAGATTGAATTAACGTCAAAATTAGATTCATCCCATCGTTTGATTTCATAATCCGGCAGAAACTTCTTCCATGAAAGAATATATTTCTCCGCATCTCTCGGAAGAGGCTTTCCGCCAAACCAGCAATAGTGAATAGTCCTTGGTATCATTTCTATCTCTTAACTCTCCATTTTGGTATCTCCGCAAACTCAGGAGACATGACATGCTTTCTAGCCTCTGACAAAGCTCGAATTGAATTCCCAATCTTATATCTCCTTCTTCCAGGCAATATATTGATCAATGACAATCCAAACAGCCAGATCCAATATGAATAATACCCAATGACTGCAAGGAATTTCTGCATTCCAGTTCCTGGTTCATAGATAGAACGATACCACTCCAGATACTTGATCTTGCGTTTATTAAAATCCGCAAGTACCTCATCCTTTATATGGCCTGTTCTGCAATCCAGATGTATCACTCCTGCTGTATAGTGAATGCACAACTTATAACCATAGCGATATAACTTGTAGGCAAAAATCTGATCCTGACCTGATGTGTAAGGGAACTGGTCCAACCACAACTCATCTTGATAATCAAGGCTATTATTGACAGATTTCTTGATAAGCATACATGGTCCTGCACAGGACTGACTTTCCATTACTTCTCTTGGGTTATTGCAATAACTATAGCTTGAGCTTTTCCTTATGCGAAAGGCAAACTTCTTCCTGAAGGATGGCAGCTCACCATAGAAAATACCTTTCAACACCTTTTGTCTGAGCCTCATGTCCTGATTAGGGAAGACATTAGCACTCACACAATCCGCATCTTCTGCCACCATTGCCGTCAACATTTTCTCTACAGAATCCTCAGCAAAATACACATCATCATCACACAGCAGAATCAATTCTGTTTCAATTTCATCATACGGAAGAGCCCTTTGATGGGACATGCCTTTCTTGCAGAGAACAATCTCTTCATCAGCTACCTTAACCGGAGGTATATACCCTTCAGCCAAATATACCACTATCTTTTGCGGCGGGATTGTCTGCTTCTTAAGACAATTAATCAAGGTCTCATATGCGACACCCGCTTTCCCTAATGTTCTTATAGCTACTGAATAGCACAATCTATCATACATCACTTTTTACTTTGCATTAATAATGAACACTAATATCTTTATGCAAGATATGTTCTATTTAACAAATAAATTGTATAGAAATATTTTGAAGTATAGTAATCTTATATATAACACTGGGGGCAGTAATAGTAGGAGGGTTTTTCGATTAATAATCCGATACTTAATCGCCCGTGTAACAGTTTTTAGGTAAATAGTCCTCAATCCTATCTCCTGTTTAATTCTACGCAAATTACTATAATATGGCTCTTCTGCCATTGGAGATACAGCGCGTAAATATTTCAGCACGCTCTGTCTCTGGTATTCTGCCTTAATGGCAGGATTATCAGACAACTGTGATAGGTTCTCAAAAACATCACAGATATAAAACGAATCTATCAAATGATAAATTTTCGGAAAGGTCGTAATGGAATTTGCTCGTTTACGATATACGTAAAAAACCTCTTTTGTATATACACATTTACGTTCTGATGCGAAGAACTTAATATTAAAATCAATATCTTCTTGTATCTTCAACTTTTCGTTGAAACGCAATGAGCCAATAGCATCCTTCTTAAAGAGAAATAATACAGAGAAGTTCTCACCAGCTATTGCGTTTACATAAAATGAAGCTGAATCTAATAATTTCAAATCAACTCCTATCTTATCTTTAGTAATTGTCCTAATCTTTTCTCCTTTATCATTTACTGAGACATATTCTCCTCTTACTACATCTGCATCAAAATCTTCTGCAATCTTTAATATATTCTGTAAAGATTTCTCATCTATCCAATAATCATCTGAATCCACAAATATCAAATATTTACCGCTCGCCACTTCAATTCCAGCATTCCTAGCAGAGGATAGTCCGCCATTTGCCTGATGTATTACTTTTACTCTTTCATCCTTAACTGAGTAATTATCACATATAGCTCCAGAACCATCTGTTGAGCCATCATCGATTAAAATAATTTCAATGTTTTTATATGTTTGATTTACAAGACTTTCTAAGCACTCCTCAACATATAGTTCTACATTGTAAACCGGTACTATTATTGAAACCTTGGTCATTTAACCTTATTATTTATATAATTATAAACTTTTTAACCGATACAGCTTATTCAAGCCTACTTGAGCAGTTGCAACAATTACGATATTTGTTCAAATAACTCATCCCAACGATTCACAACATTGACAACATTAAAGGCTTGAACTTTGTTTAAAGCAGCTACCGCCATAGTTCTTCTTTCTTCCGCGTTCCCCATTAAATATGACAGACGTCTTGCATATTGTTTTAAGTTAAAAGCAGGTATCAGACAACCATTAATGCCGTCATCAATAATTTCTGATGCTGCTCCATAATTATTAAATGTAAATGGGATACAGCCAAAACTCATTCCTTCTGTTAGTGTCATCCCCCAACCTTCAAAATCCGATGTAAGGCAAATAAAACTTGCTTTTGAATAGTAATCTTCAACATTGTTTCTTTTGCCGGCAAACTCAACTCTTTCAATTCTCCTTTTTTGGACATACCTCTTCATGTCATCTAAAGCATCACCATCACCAACAAAAACCACCTTCCAGTCAGAATGTTTTTTAGAAATTCTTTCCCAAACATTCAGCAATCTCAACGGCCTCTTCTCGTTATTGCTTAAACGACCAACATATAATATAATGTTATCTTTTTGATTCCAATCTACTGATATGTTTTTATACACATTCGGATTAGGTATTGCATAAGTCAAATAAAGACCCTTATCATTCTTTATAAGTTTATTAAACTCTCGCCGACATTTACTCGATAACAAAACAACCACATTTGATTTTCGAATGAGAAAATGATAATGTCTTCTTAATTTTACTGATGATTTAACATACTTAAAAGCATAATAAAAAGGATAAATCATTAGCTTACACACATATCTAAAAATACCATTAAAAGTTTTATTATGCCGAAGTATCTCATTCATATACAAGACATGAGCTCCTTGTGGGATAGTATGTATCACGCTTATAACTTTTACTTCAGAGCAACCTAAAGCTTTGTTCATAAAAGGAGCCCACCCTCTTTGGTTTATAACAATATCTATATTATATTCTGAAAGAACATCGGAATAGAACTGAATATTATAGGGATTCTCAAAGGCCCCCTCAAAAGGTAAGATTAACTGTTTTGCAGGGAAAGAATAATCCATCATTTTCTCATCAGCTCTTGCCCCTAAATATACAATGGTATGCCCTCGCAGAATCCATTCTTTGGACAACAAGTCCGTGACCCTCTCTATCCCTCCATAGCTGGGGTTCATAGGTATCTCATTGACTAACAATATATTCATTATCTCCGTAAATATCTTTTTAGAAACTCAATGAAATTATAATAAGCGATAAAAATTACTCCCCAAAAATCATAACTTAATACTAATATGATATTTATGTGTAATGACCTTCGATTCTTCAGTATTTTTCGTACACCTGCATCTACTAAAAACTTACGAATAATACTCCATTCTTTCAAACCATCTCGTTGTAAACAAATCGCAGAAATATTATATATCACTCCCACTAGCTCTTTCTTGTTTAAACCGATATTAAATTTTTCCTCCAATGCTGTATATATACTAGACATTTTTAAATAATAATTATATATGGAAGCGAAGGATTTGCTATATTTCCTATAAATATCATCACCTACATCATCATAGTTATATAATATGTCATTAGAGGTTTGCAGAGTGCTAATATGTAACAAATATTCTTTTACAAAAACTGCATCTTCACCAAAACACAACCTTTCATCAAATCTCAAATTAAATTTATCAATTATTGTTTTTCGAAAAAACTTTGCCACTGGGCCATTGAGCAGCGGGTTAGTTAGTTCTTTCTCAATAATAGAGAAATAAGCACTATCTCTTAAAAGATCATTATCTTTTAATAAGTTGCTTACCGTATTATTGCTCCTGAAGAAAATTGTACCAACAACTAAATCAGAAGATAGTGAAATCTTCATCACATCAAAGTAACCCTCACTCAGCCAATCGTCACTATCGACAAATGTAATCCATTCTCCTCTAGCATTATCCAAACCTAAATTTCTAGCAGAACTAACTCCTCCGTTTTCTTTATGAAAAACTTTTACTCGTGAATCATTTGCAGCGTACTGATCACATATAGCACCCGAGCTATCTTTAGACCCATCATTTATCAACAATAGCTCAAAATCAGCAAATGATTGAGATAAAATACTGTCTATGCTTTTACTCAAATATCTCTCTGTATTGTATACAGGAACAATAACTGAAATCTTAGGCATACTACTTTCTAAGACTTTTCTTTATTAATGCTATCAATTCCTTTAAATAAGCATCGTTATGCAAAAGCATATAATAAATCAGACATGCAAAAGCGCAACCAGCTATAAGTTGTACTACATTATGAACATTAATAAGCGTAATCAGAAACGCAGGAATTACAGCAATTATAGAATATATCAAATATTTACTGAAATCCTTTACTTGCTTCACATAGCCAAGTCCAAATAATTTACCAGTATAATAAGTATTTATTACAACTGCTATCTGAGTATATAAAGCACGAGCAATACATATAGCAAGCACACCGAATGGAATAGCAGCAATAATCATCGATATTGAAATAGCCTTCTTAATAATCTCTAGTTTAAGGACTAAATTAGAATAGCCCTTAACATATAGCATATTGAGGTTAAGAGCACATATATGATCAAACATATATGCAAAACAAAAAACCTGTAGGTATATGACAGCATCAAGCCACTTAGCGGTAAGTAGAGTTATGATTAATGGTTTAGCTAAAGCAGCTAATAAAAACATACCGAAGAATATAACCATAGAAGTCATTGATATTAGCTTACGATACGCATTGATTAATTGTCCTTGATCATCCTGAATCTTTGATAATACTGGATATGTAACGCTTTGCAATATTCCTGTTATATTCGTACTCGGATATGTCGCTAAACTTTCTCCACGACTATAATAACCCAAATCCTTTGCAGAATAGAACTTACCTATTATCATAGTTGTCATATTCGCATATATTGTATGTAGCAAACTTGCAGCAAGTATTTTGCTTCCAAAATTAAAAAGATATTTAAATGAACCTTTAGAAAATTCCAGTTTGGGAAGCCATTTAGTAACTACATATAATAATACGACTCGCAAACCAGTTGCTATCAATTGTTGATAAACTAAGCTCCAAACTCCAAACCCTTTATATGCCATTAAAACGCCGCATACTCCGGATATGATCGCTGTTATTAATTTAATAATGGATTGCGATTTAAAATCTACAGCATGAGTCAGCTTAGTGCCATGGACTATAGCAAAAGAACTCACAAACATATTAAGGCTCATCACCTTAACAAGGTCCTTCAGTATAGGGGTATTAAAGAAATCAGCAATAAAAGGAGATGCAATCCAAAGCAAGATGCAGCAAACTAATCCAACAATAACATTAAAATAAAATGCCGTCGAATAATCAGTATCTGTGCAATCATTCTTCCTTATGAGAGCAGAACCGAAACCACTATCAATAAACGTCTGAGCAATGGCAAAGAATATACCCACCATTCCAACTACACCATAATCAGAAGGCGACAAAAGTCGCGCAAGAATCAATCCTATTATGAAATTGACTCCCTGAGTGGAAAATCGCCCAATAGCGTTCCACTTCACGCCTGATATTGCCTTATCCTTCAATTCTCCCATAAATATACTCTAAAGCTTTATCGAAATATACTTGTATCCCTTAGTAATGAATATTGTAACAATCAGGGATGCAACCGTAAATAGAAATGGATATCCTGCTGCAAATGCCCCGTCATTGATTGATGAAAACACAATCATTGGAATCCTCTGATATATATACAGCGGAAACAAGTTCTTACCACACCACAATAAGATAGGACTGTTTATCTTGAATTTCATTGTAAGCAAAACAACAAGACAACAGAACATAACAGAGAATGTGTTATACACTAGACCCTTTACGTGATAAGGTATCCTATCAATTATCAACAATGAAATTATAGTAACTAGAAGTATCTGCCAATAATGTGATTTTGTAAATGCGTCAATCTTAGCTTTGTATACCGAGAAGCATAAACCCGCTGTATAGCAAAACATTGTATTAAACCAGTATTCAGGCTTGATATACGATAAAAGAATGCTGAATATTGTTGTAAGGGACACAGCAACTAGCAAATGCCTTCTGTATTTACCCTCTCGTTCCTTGTAGAAAGCGATAAATGTAATCAAGTACATAAGCATTATTATGAAAATGTACCAATTACTATTTCCTACAGACTCCCATCCTGTTAGTGATAGCAGACACTGCTTAATGGTAAGAGGCTTATTAAGAATTATGTCTACTATAATAAAAATCAGTACTGCAATATCAAAGTTGACTAAAACCTGAAGTATACGTTTACGTGGCAAACTTTGTATGTAACCATGTCCCTTACGCTTTATTGATTCCATCACTCCATAACCAGAGTAAAAAAGGAACATCGCGACTATCCACTGACCAACGTTATTGTTAACGAAATTAAATAATTCGCCCCAGATTCCAGTAGGAACCCAACCAGCATTTATAACATAAGGAGTGGCATGCTTTATAAATACCAAAAGGATAAAGATCCCTTTTACGGCATTAGTCATCTCAAGCGACAAATATTCGCCGTTAAAATCACTTTTGGAATATTTCAGACTGAACAAAATCAATATTGCCAGAAGGAAATAGAAAATCAGCATACGACTAACAAAGTTCTCTTAACAATACATCCATTGTATTCTCTGCAACAGTCTTTCCATGAGGCGGGATGAGATAATCCTCAAGGAACTGTTGTCTTTGTGGTTTCAATGGGTCTTCACCAGCAAGAACCACCTTCTCTATGAAATCTATTATATCTTGTTTTGTCTTTCCCACATAATGAAGATTCATTGCGATCTTTCCAAAGTCGTTCTTACTTGCAACCTGTGCCTCAAAATCTTCTGCTATATACATAACTGGATTACCAGAATAGTGATACTCAACAGCAAAGGAACCGCAATCGTGTATCATAGCATCCGAGGTCATAAAAAGATCAACAAACTCACCTGTTTCTACCTGAGTGTTCTCCATTTTTCCCCATTTGCAATAATATTCTTTTGCTCGTTCTTCTCCCCAGCCAGGATATTTGCAGAGTTCTGAAAACAAACGTGGATGTGGTTTGAATACAAATTGAATCTTGTCATTATACTTTTGAGCAATATCTAACATATCCTCTCCAATATTCAGAAAATTAGATTGCTTAGTATATCCGCTTGATACTATCGTAAAATGTGGAGCCCATATCACTCTTTTTTTCGGACATAATTGAGGTTTCCATATATCATTATGACTGTCTGTAAAGAAATCATCAGCTGTTGGATACCCAACAATTTCCATGTTGCGTCCTTTAACAAAAGAGTATTTCTTGGCATCTTTCAAATGTAATTCTGTTGGATAAAACATCTTCCAAGCAAGATTATGAAAGCGCAAATTATATGACCAATCTCCTGGGCCCATCCAAAAAGCGTATGGAGCGTAACATATTAATTTATTCCAAAACTTACCATAAGACAAATCGTATGGATAATAACCATGATATGGCTGAGGATAGAAAAGAATATCAGGAGACAATATAGTTTTAATATCCAATACAGTATCACCATCCGTTCCTAACATGAAAGGGATATTTTTAGAATTAAAATACTCTATCAACTGAGATTTATCCTCTTCCTGTTGAATATCTGTATAAAATATAGCTGGTTGAATGACGACAGTAACCTTAAACTTTGAATGTTGACTCAATGCTTCATACAAAAGCTGATACCTCCACATTGACAAAGACATTGCGAAAAAGACAACATTAATCTCTTTCTTATGCCTCAAACGGATTACAAGTAGTTTTTGGTATATCGGTAAAAGGAGAATAACCAAATCCACTAATATATTTCTAATCTTTCCAACCAGAGACTTCATCTATTTATCAGATAAGATGCTTATTGTTCTTGATATTGCTGTTTCAATATCATAAAGTGCTTTAAAATCTAGACTCGTCAAATAATCATTTGACAAAACTGCCTGGGAAGCAATACTAAACCCTTTCCTTTCCATCTCATCAGGTAGGTCAAAAACAACATCCTTTCTGGCAGTAGAGGCACAAATAGCAGCAAAGTCCCTTAAATGAACATTACATTTATCATTACTGATATTATAAGCCTTTCCTGTTTCTCCATTAATCATAATATGCAGCATAGCTGCTACAGCATCAGTAACGTATGTGTATGAGAAATATTGATCTCCTTTGCTTTTAAGTACAATATCTTCCCCTGCAAGG
>JAEIGA010010869.1_pt1 | contig 13801 bp, 19 predicted proteins | sample 9270691 | NCBI WGS metagenome assembly JAEIGA01 (sample SAMN17057246, study PRJNA624740) | gut metagenome | biome: biome; isolation source: fecal sample | host: Bos grunniens | place: China: Xizang | collected 2019 | reverse complement strand
ATGTCGCTGGCATACGAGCGTTCACGCATTTGCTTAATCAGCTGCTCATCCGATGGCATCAAAAAATACATTTCGATGGGTTGGTCGGTGCATTCGCGAATTGCGTCAATATACATAGGTCTGCGCATGCGTTTGAGTAGTGTATGCTCCAGCACTACATCTTCGCCACGCATAATGGCAGCTTTTAATGCATCTCGGCACTGCTCGTAAGAAATGAGCACGTCATGCACGTTGATAAACTTGAAATCCTTTTGGAAATCAAACAGGTCAATCACAGTGTGGTTTGGGAAGTGGTCTTTGATGAATGTGGACTTGCCGGCGCATGTGGGACCGGCCACAATGATTACACTCATGTGATTCTCTCCTTTTATGTAGTCTTGTAAATTATACCACAAATTATTTGGTTTGTCAATAGAATCACGAACATTCTTCAGCAAAAAGAGCCGCCAGTAGGCGGCTCTTCAATGCGAATTACTGCAGCTTATTGCCGCACTTGGAGCAGAACATTGCGCCTGCGTCGTACTTGTTGCCACACTTGGTGCAGAAGCCACCGGCAGCCTGCTCGGGCTTCTTGGAGCCACACTTGGAGCAGAACATATCCTGGCAGACATTACCGCACTGGCAGGTCCAGCCGCCGGCAGCTGCTGCTGCAGGAGCGGCGGGTGCCACGGGAGCGGGAGCCTGATACTGGGGAGCCTGACCCATCTGGTACAGCTGAGCAGCCTGTGCGCCTGCCTGGGCACCCATAGCCCCCATGCCGCCCATCATACCGCCCATGCCGCCAATCAGGTGCATATTGACGGCGCCGTGCTGAGCACCGGCTTCGTTGGCGGCGGCAGCCTTCATAGCCTCGCCCTGGTTGGTCATCAGAGCGCCCTGAGCACCAATCAGGCGGGCAGCACCCATGTTGGGGTTCATCAGAATGACGTTGTCTTCCAGCTCCTGGAGCTTTGCACGCTGCTCGGGAGGAATGGAGGGAGTGCTGATATTCATGGAGAAGACTTCGATACCGCGCTTACCCCACTGGTCCTTCATCTGGACGTTCAGGATGGCGGCGAAGTCATCGGCGTATGCAGGCAGCTGGTCATAGGAAATTCTCTTTGCAGAAACCTCAGCCATGGCGGGCTGCAGTGCGGTCAGCAGTTCAGACTTCAAGGTGGCGTCGATACGGTCACGGGTGTAATCGTCTTCGACGTTGCCGGAGACCACTGTGTAGAACTTGATGGGGTCGACAATGCGGTAGGAATAGGTGCCGTTCATGCGGACATCAACGGTAATCTTGAAACCCAGCTCCTCGCTGACAACAATGCGGAAAGGAATGGGCTGGGGAGTGCCGAAGCGGTTGTCGGGAATTTCCTTCAGGTTGAAGAAGTAGACACGCTGGTCCTTTGCGGTGTCACCACCAAAGGTAAAACGCTTGCCCATGGTCTTGAAGGATTCGACAATGCTGGTGCCCAGCTTGCCGGCGAACAGGGAAGGCTCGGTAGATGCATCCCACTGGAACTCGCCAGGTTCTGCACAGACCTCAACGACCTTACCCTGGTCAACGATAATCATACACTGACCTTCGTTGACGGCAACGATAGAGCCGTTGGAGATGATGTTGTCGCTGCCCTTCTTGTTGGCAGACTTGGAATTGGTGCGCTTCTTTGCTTTTACGACCAGGGTATCCTCGTCGATAGAATCGCAATAGAAGTACTCTCTCCACTGGTCAGCGAATACGCTACCAATGGCGGTGCCAGCGGCACCGAAGATGCCACCCAGACCGTTTTCAACAGCCTGACCGGCGGAATTCAGGGCGTCCTTGCCCAGCTGAATAAGACCCATGTGAATTTATCCTCCTAAGTAATATATTGGATGGTATTATTTACTGCCGCGGAAACGCAACAGTTCGTAAAAGCTTTTCGCGCCGACAAACGCCATTGCGTCCTGCTTTAACTTTTCGAGATTGATACGGGTGATGTCCACATCCTTGGAGCCGAAATACTCTTCGGACTGAAAGAATACAGAACCCTTGTCTGTATTGACGTAGATGCGAGCCAGACCGTGCTTTGCCCAATACTGAACACCAGTAACAGTCAGCTCAATCAATTCGATGTCGTCCTCTTCCTGCTCGGCATACTGCAACAGCAGTTTTTCGAACAGAAGAGAAGTCGCTGCGACATCGTCGATGGCGCTATGAAACTGGATGCCTTCATCCAGACCAAATGCCGAAATCAGCGTGCCGAGTTTGTAATTCGGGACGGATTCTTTGGTAATGACGTCGCGGGCGAGTTCCAGAGTATCCAGATAATCCACAATCGGACTGGGTCTACGATTGCGCATCATGGTGGAGTTTACAAAACGAATGTCGAAATTGACATTATGACCGGCGACAAAGTCCGCCTGTTTCAGGAACGTGCGAATCTTATCAACAACATCTGCCTCACTGGGCTTGTCCGCCAGGAAGACATTCGAAATACCGGTGAGTTCTGTGATTTTGTCAGATACGGGAAACGGTGGCTTAATGTAGATTTGCAGTTCATCGAGCTTTTGCAGCGTGTAGTCATCACGGATGCTCCACAACATGCCGGCAAACTCAATGATGTGGTCAGTGGTTTCGGGATTTAATCCGGTTGTTTCGGTATCGAAGATGGCGATTACTGCACCGGGGTGTGCAAAAGCCAGCACCTTATCCTTTAACAAACCGGGACGCAAGACCGGCGGGTCAAGCTTGACCTGTTCGGGTTCCTGTTCGTTGAAAGAAGGGATGTTATCACTCATCCAAACTTTCCTCCTTATTTATTCTTATTTCTGGCTCCGTTGAACATAAACGGCAGATTCTCTTGTGCGCTATTCGTTGAGCCCACAATATGGTTATCAATGACCACTTGTCCGTTTTGTCCTTCGTAGCCAAGGATATGCCCGGAACGGTCCCAGATGCGACCCTGGTTATCGACCATTCCGAGCTGATTTCCCTTAGTGTCGATAATTGGTTTCACGGTGCATACCTCCTCATTTTTGATGTTTAAATAATGACGGATGTATGCCTTTTGTACACAAGTCGCGTATCGCTACCAATCAATCGGCAGCAGCTTGCACTGTTTTAGAATGTCATTGGTTGTGCTAAATGGACGACTTCCGAAGAAACCTTTTCGTGCGGAAAGCGGACTGGGATGAGCTGCTCGGAGTACGTGTATCCAAGTGGGGTATCCGTGGTATGTAAACATCTTATACGCTTCTGTATACGTGTTATACGCTTGATTTCCCCACAAAATGAATACCGTATCTTTATGTACATCCATGACAATTTCCAGAATTGCCTTGGTGATTTCTTCCCACCCAACACCTTTGTGGGAGTTTGCTTCATGCTCTCGCACTGTCAGAACGGTATTCAGCAGGAGAACACCTTGTTCTTTCCAATCTTCCAGACAACCGCTTTTGCGGTTGATGTCGAGGTCATTATAGAGCTCCCAGTAGATATTTTTCAAAGAGGGCGGCAACGGCGTACCATCCTGCACTGAAAAGCTTAAACCATGTGCCTGTCCGGGCTCGTGGTATGGGTCTTGCCCCAGAATAACAACCTTGACTTCTTCGGGGTAAATGCCATTGATGGCGTTGAAAATATTTTCAATGGTTGGGTAAACAGTATGCTTGGAGTATTCCTGCGTAAGGAACACATCCAGTCTGTCAAAAACGGTGGAGGGAACCTTTTCTAACAAGGGCTCCCGCCAACCGTCGGGAATGAGCTCACGAATCATCGGTTAACCCTCCATATGGTCGAGCATAAACTGCAGCATTTCTCCCTTGGGCTTCATCTGACGAACAACCTGGCCATCCTGTCGCTCTTCGACGAAGTAGCACTGTGGCTCTGCGGTAAACATGACCATAGGGTCAATGGTGTCATCAATCAGCATTACCGGAACCATCGGGTAATTTTTCTTGATAACCTTGCCACGCTTGGTGGTCAGTCTGCACTGCAATTCTGCATGAATAAGCTTGTCGATAATACGTACGAAATCCTGCGGAGGCAGAGTAAACATTTCGCGCGTATTGGGAACGTCGGCAAATTTGGATGCCACGGTTCCGGGAAATGAAATGTCGCTACATTTGATGAATCGCTTCTCGGATACGATTTCGGGATTCTCATGGGCGATATGTAGCAACATGACCCCAAGATTCATTTCTTCGTTCGTAATCGGTACGGGGGTGCGTATGCCAATACCTCCTGTCATACTGAACCTCCCTGCTTTTTTAGGATTCGCTCCTGCCGAGCTTTTGCCTCGTTGGCGCGCTCCAGATAGTAAGCCTCCACAGTGCCATGATAGCGAATCTGTTTCAGTTCTTCATACTTTTTCCAGAAGTGGCGCAGCTCATGCTCGCGGTCTTCCAGGGACTTGTGGTCGTCGGTCAGCATGCGGTATGCGTTGATTGCATCTGCATAGCCGCCGCAACCAGAAACGGCGCTGGTTACGTTCTTAAAGCATGCCCACATTGCCATGGCGCCGGACTTGCCGCACACCAGGTCCATTAGCTGTCGAGAATACTTTGTCAGAATCTCATCCAGCTCATCGCGAGTGACTTCACGATATTTATCTTCGGTCCAGTTGCCGTACTGGTCAACTCGAACCAGGAACTTTGTATCCTTATCCATTAGCGGTCTCCTTCCTCGGGAGCCTCCTCTGCCGGTGTTTCTGGCTCAGGATGCTCTGCGTTATAGATATCAATGCGCTTGCGAATGTCTCGGACGTGCGCGCCGGTAAATTCTTCGAAACACTTCTTGAATCTGTCTGCCATATTGATGAGATGGGTGCATCCCATAATATAACCGGGCTCGCAATTTTCGTAGACAACCGAAGTGATAGCAAACTCGTTCTTGGTTGCCCATGCAAAACGAATTACGTCTTTGCTGGTGGGGAAGACGCAGGAATTATTCTGGCAATCAATCAGCAGATACAGATTATCTTCCATCTGAACTTGCAGGTGATAGCCCTTGTATTCCTTAGCGTCCAAGAATGGTTTATTACCTTCTGCAATTTCTTCCCAAGATGGGAATTTGAATGTCTTCATCTCAGGTGTCATATGTACACTCCTTAGTCGTTGTTTTCCACCTCGTCGATATCCTGCTGAGCAAACTCCATCAGCTCGCCGCGGAACATAAAGCCGAGCTTGCCGTCGTTGAACTTGGGTAGAAAATCGGGGACATAATCCAGGGTGATGCTTGCCTTCTTTGCCATTGGAATGTCAATCAAGGTCACGGGGAAGAAAGGACGGCTGATAGTTTTATCGCCGTCGGCGGTCTGAACAGTGAGCTGAATCACAGAGTTCATGCCCTTATTCACAGCCTTCACAAACTCTTCGCGAGAAATGGTTTCGACTTCGGTGCCGGTCTCATTTCCTTCGTCATCCAGTGCGTGACGGGTTAGGGTAAGGCCGTCGCTCATGATGGGCTGCTTATCTTCGGCGAATTCAGGATTGGTGCACATGATGAACATCACATGCGCCAGGAGACTCATTTCCTTTTGGCTGAGAGCCTCCTTGGAATGAATATTTACATGGACCATACTTCGGTACCTCCTGCAATCATAGTGGTCTTAGCGACACCATCGGTGTCAAGGTTAATCAGTTCGCTGAGCGCATCAAAGCACTCGAACTGAATGCGGTTCTGCTCATCCAGGCGGATGATGAAATCGGGTTCATGCATCCAGGCGACATATCCGGAGTAGCTCAGGATGCAGGGGAAGAGAGAGCGGGTAACGGTTTTCTTACCGAATTTCGTATCAACGGTAAAATCCACCATGGTATGTAAAGCAAGACGCAGCGCCTCCAAAAAATCATGTGCTGTGAATTCCGGGTTGTACAGCTCGGGCTTTCCGTCAACATCCACCACATCGGCGATATCGATATCATCCTTGTTGATGGTGACATGATTTTCCATGGGCTCGCGGATTTCCGCTTCCTCATACATGGTTGCCAACTGCGACATCTTTTCAAAAGACGCTCTCAGGATGACGAGTTCCAGTTCGGTGAACGCGCGAGGCGCGTCAATCGTAATATTCAACATAGCATTTCCCTCCATTAAGCCATGCCGCAAGCCTTTTTGGCGAGCGCGTCAGCTTCTTCATTATATTTTACACCAGTATGTGCCGGAACGTGTTCGAACTCGATGTCAATGAACTTGCGAGCCACAAACACCTTGCTTTGGTACGCCTGGGTATATTTGTTTTTAGCCTGCCAATGCTGATTTGCCCACTCAGAAATACCGGTGTAGTCATGGCGGATAATCAGCTTCTTGGCGTGGTGGTTGCATGCCATGTCAATTGCCATACATGCGGCAAGGATTTCGCCGGTGACGTTTCGCATGCTTTCGGCTTCTTTGTCTTCATTCAGATAACTGAATGTTTCCTTCTTGCCTTCAATGAACAAGACTAATCCCGCGCCGCACGCTTGCGTGTCCGGGTTGTAACTCCCGTCAGTGTAAGCAATCCATACGCCATTTGCAGCTTCTTCGGCAGCAGAATCTTTATCAATAAATGCAGCATCTGCATAGACTCCTTCCATAAACGCCTTAATGGCGTCAGAATCGCTATCTTGAAACTTCTTATAAACAGCACCGGGGTATCCGATGACGTTCACCTTACATTCATCCCACGTCTTATACAGACCGGGTACCAAACCTTTTCGAACAGCATAAATTGCCATATTACTTACCTCTTTCAGCAGCTTGAATTTCGGAGACGCTGCAATTGTGCTTTTTGGCGAGATGATGCTGCATTGCAACATATTTCTCGCGTGCACGCTTGTTGTACAGAGTGCCATAGTGGTACTTCCGCGTATTCGCCTTTGCTGCGCTTAGAGATTGCAGTTCTTGCGGAGTTAAGTGTGCCATATTGCGTATCTCCTCTGGTATTTCATAGTGTACGTACATTATACCATAATCACGTACATTTGTCAATAACTTTTCGCAAGAAAATTGTGCTTCAGGCAAAAAGAACGCCGCCTAAATGGCAGCGCCTTGCCCTACTATTAAGACAGAGTATCTGCGGTTGTGCATACGTTATTTTGTGATGTCATTATTAAAGTAATCACATTTGAAAACGGAGGTTTATATGGCTAAGTGTAAAAGCTGTGGTTCAGATGTGCGCTTTGACCCCGAAACTCAACTTCTTAAGTGCGATGCCTGTGGCGAGAGTGCCAAAATCTCAACACAAGACGCGCTCAATGCTGAGAAGCAAGAGTATGCGGATATCAAAGAGTTCACCTGTCCGCAATGCGGCGGCTCTATTTATACGACCGATAGTACTGCGGCTACATTCTGTAGCTTCTGTGGTACGTCGGTAGTGTTGGAATGTCGAGACGCAGATTATGAGCAGCCGGATGGCATCATCCCCTTCCGGGTAACGCAGGATGAGGCAAGGGCTGCCTACCTTGCAAAGATTCGCAAAGCAATTTTTGCACCGTCTTATCTAAAGGATGATAAAAAGGTTGAAAAAACGCGTGGCATTTACATGCCGTACCAGTCGGCTTGCTATCATGGCGAAGGTCCAGCTGCAATTCAATCTCTCCATCATCGTACCTCGGGTAATTATGATATTACCGAAACGATGCGCGACACGATGATGGTTGATGTTACGTTGGATGTGTCTCGTGATGCTATGCGCGAATTCTCCGACATTATCAGCGAAGGCATTTCTCCATTTGACTTTGACGACACTAAGGAGTATTCTCCTGCATACCTGTCCGGCTTCTATGCAGACAAGCCCGACATGGGTAAGGAAATTGTGCAAGGGGAGACTGAGGAGGAAGCAAAGGTTCTCTGTGAAGATGCTGTTGTTCGCAAATCAATTAAAGGCAATCAACTGAAGAAGGTTGAGCGCATGCCGGGGATTTCATGTCACAGTGTCAACACGGTTTTGTGTCCGGTTTGGTTTATTAGCAATAAACAGCCGAATGGCTCTGTGAGTTATGCTGCTGTTAATGGACAAACCGGTGAGGTTGCGGCTGAAATTCCTATCGACAAAAAGAAGTTCTTTATTATTTCCGGCATTGTTGCTTTGATTGCCTATTTGTTCTTGATTTTAACATCCTCTTTCACTCCTCATAATGCAATTTCAATTATGGGCGCATTGGCACTGGTCGCTGCTTATGTTATGTATGAGGAATCGGAAGAGTTATATGTGCACAATAAAGAACTGGAGGGCATTACCGTTCCTGTGAAAAAGGTTAAAGCTCGAAAACCGATGCAGGGTGGTTTGATTTTCCTGATTTGCTTCTTTGGTTTTATGCCGGCATTGTTTATATTGGGCGTGCTGCATGAAATCCTTGGTGTTACCGGTTTGGTTGCCGCAGGTCTGGGCGGATTCTTGCTTTTGAAAAAGCTGCTTGGCACCCAGGCATGGTTCCAGAAAATCTTTGGTCGCGATTATGAAATTCCTAAGGGCGCATTGCGCAAGTATGTTATGAAACCCATTATTGCTTCTGTTTTTGCATGGATTGTGTATATTCTAAATCCCGTGCAGGATATTTGGCAATATACTTCTGCGGCGATTGTGTTTGCAATGACTTTGTGGTCTTTCCTGGATATCATTAAGGTTCATAACCAGATGGCAAGTCGCAAGCCTGCTCAGCTAATGAAACGAGGAGGAGACATGAATGCGTAAACGAATTTTAGCTTTGGTATTATGTCTCCTGGCAGCATGCTCCTGTTTTGCATTTGCGGCTGAACGAGACTTCGTAAATGACAACAACAACTGGGCTGATATCCAGGATTACGCTGGTTTGTTTGAAGATGAGCCTGGTGTGTTGAGCAAGATGGAGTATGTTACAGAGTATACCAATATTTTGGTTTATACGACTAATGACAATCCCAAGACTGCTCACTCTTTGGCTAAGGAATTGGCTGAGGATAATTTTGGTAAAAGTAACGGTGTTGTATTCTTGATTGATATGGATAACCGCTATATTTATATCTATGCGCACAACAACTCATATAACGTCATCACTGAAAATGTGGCTGAGACGATTACGGATAACGTTTATCAGTACGCATCAAAAGAACGTTATGACCAGTGTGTTAAGGAAGGCGTGGACCAGCTTTACATGAAATTTAGCGGCAAACGCATTCCTGAACCGATGCGCTACATTGGTAATGTGTTCCTTGCCGTCATGATTGGCATTGGATTGACATCTGTCTTTGCGTGTTATTCCTCTCGTATTCAAATATCTGGCAAGACTGTGAAAGATGTTGATGTGAAAATCACTGATAAGCAACGTGATATTATTGACACGAAACGTGTGTATCGCAGTAGCTCGTCCTCTGGTGGAAGCAGCCGTTCTGGCGGTGGTAGCCGCGGAGGCGGCGGTGGTGGAAGCCGCGGTGGTGGCGGCGGTCACAGATTCTAAGATGAAAGCCGGCTCATTTGAGCCGGCTTTTCTTCTTGACTTTTGGGAAATTTTGTGGTACAATATCGATAATCCCGGCGTGTCTTAATTTATATGACTGGTAGCCGCGCTACTTAACGATAACATGAGAAAGGAATTGATAAACTATGATGTGGGTTTGGAACTATAGCGAGGGTCAACCTCGTGAATTTACTCCCCGCAGCGATACCCCTAAGCGTTGTCCGTTATGTGGACAATACTTCAAGAAAGGCGAAAAAGCAATCGTGATTGTGCCGCCTATGTCTGTTCGCAACATCAGTCCCAAGTTGAAGCAGAACATGATGGTACATCGTGTTGAATGGGAAGCCCTTGCTGATGGCATCTCTACCGACAACGATATGACAAACGCATTTCTGAAACACAAGACCCCTCGCAAGCAGCCCTTTACCCGGGAAGAGGAGGCGGCAATGGCTGCCTTTGTTTCTGCGTGTCATACCCTGGGTTTCTGGGGTGCGCGCGAATTGCCGTATGGTCGCCGTTGCAATCGCCAGGGTACCGGTTATCTGGAATACAATGTCTATACCGATACCATCGACTTTGTTTCCCGTGTGCGCAAACCTGGTCTTTTCGACTCGTTCTATGAGCGTGAGATTGTTGCCAAGGTGTTCAACAAAATGCACGATATTTTGGGTGACGGTCGACATGACGACTACTCCGCATCTCAGTCTATCCAGAAAGTCACAGACGAAGCCGGCAAACTGATGTCTGAAATTTTTGGATAAAGTAAATCCCCTGTACCACCACGGTACAGGGGATGTTTTTATTTGTGTGTATATTGTGTGAGTTTGGAAATGCCGTAGACTATAGAGACTTCTACTGCATACAGCCCAGCTCCAATAAGCAACACGGACCATATGTTTAGAATTTCAGGCACAACGAGACCGTACACTAATTTACCGGTGATTACAAACCTTACGATATCAAATAGCGCATATACCATCACGCATATTGGCGCAACGAAGTAATGGTGTTGCATGGGCTTTGGATTAGCAATGATGTACAACACAATGACCATCACTGGGTTGACGCCATGTAAAAACAGAAATGCTCCGCTGAAATTAAAGAAATGATATCCAGATAATTCGAAGGCGATAGTGATAGCCACTGTGCACATACAAGACAATGCACATTGCCATATCAATGTAGACACTTGTTTGTTTTGGTAACGCAAAATACCATCTGTCAGTAGAATAATACCACACAATGTATTGGATATGCAGGTAAACTCATACATGATTTCTGGTTGCGGAAAATATCCAAGTAACACCGTGGTTAGCATCATCAATCCTATCAGGATTTCTGTTGTGGCATGAATTTTCTTTGACACCACTCGTTGAGAGGTTTGAGCTTTCTTAGGAGCCATATTGTTCCTTTCTGGAATAAAATTGCTACCGGCCATAACAATAAGCACCATACAACTGCTACCAGAACTTGGATGCTAAATAGCTGAATGCCGAGTCTTTGATTTAACATAATTAACAGTGGGAACAAAAACGCTTGCATTGGTTCATGCAGCAGGTAAATCCACAGTGTGCTTCGACCAAGTTTTGTAAACACAGGTACGTTCTTATTCGTTGTCACATTGAGTATCCACCAAGTCCAAATCATACCTAATACATATACCATACACCGTGTTACAATGGTATGATGTCCATATTGGTCACACATGAACAACGGAACTAATGCGTTGCCGCATAATACAGGCAATGCAAATACGGTAAACAGGATGAGGGGGATAACTGGAAGTATCTTATGCTTTATGGGTTTCCATTCAAATACATTGTAATAACCGAGCAAAAAGTACGGTAAAAACGTCATACACCGAGCAATTGCCTCATTTTCTGTTCCCAAAGGCAGGAATCCAGATAATAAACCAATAATAACGGTGATACCAATTGTGACCAGCTGCATTTTTCTGGATGTGATTCGAGCAAACAAGGGTATCAGTAAATAGAAGATACCTGTGGTAAACACAAACCATGCATCAAACACAAAGAAAAGCGCGATATATAACAATGCATCGAATGGTTTGAATTTTGCAAATTTGCCGGTAATCGTCATGAACAGCGGCATATGAAAAGCGTATGTGCTGAACACAACAATTTTGCTAAAAATATTGCCACCTTGGTCTCCAATAATATGTCCCAGCAATACTAACAAAATTAGTACACCTTTCAAAGTATCGTATTTATTAATTCGAGTTGAAGACATAGCTATCTCCTTTACTATGTATTGTTTTAATTATGACCGCACTGTACGAAACGGTACACAACGAAGACGCCACCCCGTGTGGGGTGGCGTCTGTATTAAGCATATGTATCCTCATTGGCTCCATATCGGTCGATGTAGTGTTGTGCCAGGGTAACTAACGTATACAAACCGGACCCCTCCAGCGGTCGAATCGTTACAGAGAACGCATCACCATTCCGGTAATCTTGGTATACCGCCTTGTTTGCCTCTCCTGCAAACACGCGTTGTGCCATTGCGTATACATGGTCAGACATGCCGATATGATAACGATGTTTTGTGGAGTTGTAGCAAATGTAAATGCCCTCAATATCTGGGTATTCATTTGATAACAACTGCACGGGGGTTAGTGTGACAGGCTTGATATCTCTTTCGTTTGGCATTCTGCACAAACCTCCTTGGGGTGTTCCCATCTAATTATGACAGGATGCACAACCATCTGCATCCTTACAGCAGTTCTTCTGCCGAATCAGCGTTGGCTCTGTGTGCTTCTTTAAATTCAGATTTCATGGCATTATAGATGGGTTGGTAGTACGACTTGTAAAAGCCCCAATCATCTACTGGATTGTTGACAATTTCCTCGTACATGACATTACAGGAGTCGTACGCAATAATTCTCTTGTGAATCATAATTTGCGTGCCGAAGTCGAGGATGCGCAGTGCATGCCACAGGGACTTTTTGCCGATACGAGGCGCAAAGTCTTTGGTCACGGTCAGCTTCTTTTTACATTTCACCCAGGAGTTAGATGCAGTGCTGGAAATGGACTGTCGTACCAGCGCAGTTTTGAGTGCTAAATCAAAGTGCATGGTTTCTTTGATGACTGCATAGTTTGGCAGAAAATAGCACTCCAATGCGTCAATGTCATGACGATTGAGCTTTTCGTGCCAGGTGCTTGCGGCATAAATGCCGTATTGCTCGTCGTCGCATTCCCACTGTTGTCCGTCCAGGTTGAGATAATCTGGGACAACGACAATAAAATCCTTGTCAGACTGTCCATCAATATATGTCCCGTACACCATGCTACCGTACGGGTAGATATTGAGGGCTTGCTCGTGTAGCCACTCATTTTTTTTACGTGTTACTTTCATTGGTCTCCTCCATGCGCTGTACCAGGATGTCTCGCATTTTTGTAATGCCGTCAATCATCCAAGGATAGCGCTTATAGCAATCTACCACTTTGCCTCCATAATTGTAGTAATGCTCCAGTGGTAGATGTTTCAGGTCTTCTGTAATGAGGTGCGTGTTTCTGCGGAATTTGTACCAAATAGCCAGCAGGATTTTCTCCTCAAAGTTTTCTTCCCAGCGGCGCTCTTCCGCGGGCACGTCTTTGAGAATCTCTTGCCCTACCTTTTTGGCATTATAGCCGTAGAGCTTACGAAATTCTTCCCGGCGAGGATGGGTTTCGGTGATGCTTAGCCAATACCAGTACCCCTCGACGGACATGAATGGACCGTCTTTTGTCATGATATTGAATTTATAGAAATTGCTAAGCATTTTGCCTAATGCTGTTGCACCTTTGCTATAAATATTGATATGTGTCTTTCCGTCTTCTTCCGGAATGATTACTTTGGTTTCTTCGGGCATATGTCATTCCTCCTTTTCAGTATAGCTATTATACCATATTTTTCATAAGAATGCAAGCCTTTTTGCAGAAAAATCCCCGCCAATTTGGCGGGGATTTGTATTAGTCTTCTTCGTCGGGCTCGCACTCGCAATCGCAGCCGCAGCAGCGGTTGTATTTACAGTGGCAACGACCGTTTTCGTTCAGTTCACATTCGGCTTCGGGGTCTGGACCGCATTCAACGAAGCAATGTTCTTCGCCACATTCACAGTTGCACAGGTTGTGCGCGCCGCTCTCGCGACACCGCATTATTTCACCGGCGGTAGGCTTATCTTCGTGGCAGTCACAACCACAGGTGCAGTCGCACTCTTCGCCACAGCCGCAGCAATCGCACTCTTCATCAGGCTCGTCCATGTCGATATCCTCGTAGATATCGCCGTCCTTACTGATAAGATAGCGCTGGTAGTAGCCGATGGTGGGACATTCCTTGCAGTCGCCATCATGGCATGCTGCGCAGTCGTCCTTGAAAACAACGGGGATAGATACCTCGATAAAGTCTTCGTCTTTGACTT
>JAEIGA010010868.1_pt1 | contig 13802 bp, 19 predicted proteins | sample 9270691 | NCBI WGS metagenome assembly JAEIGA01 (sample SAMN17057246, study PRJNA624740) | gut metagenome | biome: biome; isolation source: fecal sample | host: Bos grunniens | place: China: Xizang | collected 2019 | reverse complement strand
TCCCCTAAAAATATCTTTTAGCTCATCATTGCCATCTAATCTGATAGTGTAATTCTCGTTTACTTCATCATCAGGGACCCTTAAGAAACCTTGAACTGAAATGAATATAGGAACATTGAAAGTCTTTAAATATTCTACCGTCTCTTTTGGAAAATCATATCTATTTAATGGATTTAAAACAAAAGCATCAATTTTATCAGGCAAAACACTTTCCAAATCACTCTTTAAAATTGGGATTTGAGCAAAATTGCTTACCTGTTCACGAATATCCAAATTATCCTTAAAAGGATATTTATTGATGAAATAATGAGTATTGTCCTTTGATATAACTTTTACTTTATCCAAATTTGGAAAATCACAAATCAAACTGTCATCGCCACAATTAACAATAGCCAAATAATCTTTGTAAAATTCTTCGAAAACAAAACTCTGATAATAAGTTGCACCACCAATCTTTTGTGAGCTTTCATCACCAATAACTATCAAATCTTTTGTTGCAGGGCCAATAACAACTAATGTCATGAAAAAAGGTATATGTTTTATTTCATTTAAAATTTTAGTCGAATTCAATAGCTATATCCACAACATAATACAATTTGAAATGGAATTAAATTTTCTTTTTGATTTCACCGACATTCTTTCCAAAATCAACATTGCATTTCAATGCTACTTATTCAATCTGATAAATAGAAACTTTAAAGCATAATTAAGTTAATTTTATATAATTAAAAAATGAAAATTATAGTAGTGATTTAAAATGGCAATGATTGGAACAACCATATTTTCACATATTCTTCCGGTAATATGTGGATTTTTTGCATTCGTATTAATGATATCCGGAGCTTTAGAAGAAAATAGGAATAAATTAGGATTTGGTATTGCGTTATTTGTTATAGCATGCATATTCCCTTATTTAATTTTAAGCACACTAGTCTAGAAGGTTAACCTCACCTGAATGTAGGCTAGTTCCTATTAATACTTTTTTTATACCTAATGACTCTAATTCACCAAGAGAGTCTTTATTTAAACCACCAGCAATGATTAATTTATCTTTTAGATCTTCAAACTCATCAAATAATTTTTTATTGTATCCTTTTTCAGTGCCAACACCTGTTATGTCTAAAAGAATAATTTCATTTGGATCCAATCTTTTTAAAACCTCTTTAAATTCAGATAGACTCATGTCAAAATTCTTAGATAACAACTCATTATTTTTTACATCAACACTAACTACAATTCTTTCTTTTGGATATTTTTCAAATATCTTTTCAATCTCTTCAATGCTTTCAAGAGTTTCGGTTGGAACAATTATCTTATATGCATAATCTAGGAAAAATTCAAAGGATTCACAATTCTTAACGCCACCATCAAACATTACGGGCAGGATTGTATTAACCATCTTTACATCGTTGATGTTGTGTCCTACTGATTCAATTAAGTCCAAATCAGCGATGTACATTTCATCTGCACCATTCAATTTTAACCCTTGGGCAATATCAACTGGACTGGAGGATGGGGCAAAAACAGTTTTTAATGGTTGATAAGTATCTCTCATACCAGATTTGCCGCTTACAGCTTGGTGCTGTTTTAAATCTATAACTGGAATTTTTTTAATCATAATAATAGTTAGATAAAACAAGTATTTAATTTTTAAAAAAATTTAAAGGAGGTGAGGAAAACCACCGTGTTTTAGTTTTCCTCGAGTATATAAAAAAATAATGATCAATTTATGGTAAATAACAGATAGTTATGAACCTCTATTAAATAAGTTATTTTACATACTATATAAATGTTACTATAATTTAGAAAAATTAAAGTAAACTTGAATATATAATTTTTAAAATTTTTTAAAAAAATTAATCAAAATATAAACTATTATTAATAAATATCGACATTAATATACATGAACTTAAAAATCATAAAACACCACATTTTAAATTCCTTAAAATTTGTAAAAATTAATAAAATTATCTTGATAAAGTTTAATTGATAAAAAAAAGAATAAAAAAAAGTTTGAAGTAAGTGAAAGAGGGAATTTATTTGAAAGATAGTATTGCGTGTTTGACCTTAATATTGCTAAGCTATTTTGTTACTTCAAACTCTTGTATAATAATAGAATTTTATAGTATAAATACTTTTTTATAAAAAAGTAATACTTCTTTAATATAAATATATGATATATGTAATACTTTTAAATTTTTAAAAAAAATAATTAAACTCTATAATTATCATCAATATAGGAATCAAACTTCAAATAAGCTTCATCAATAGCTTTGGATATTTGATTTTGAGTGATTTCTGAAAGTTCATCAAACAACACTCCAACATCAACATCAACATCCAATTGTTCGTTTTCATAGTTGAGAATAATGTCTAAATCCAAATCTTCCAATTCTTTCATAGAAATTGATTTTGAAACTTCACGTTCGAGAATCTCACCAAAATCATCAGAAATAGTAGCTAAATCTTCGTTTGTTAATTGTTTTAATTTTGACATAAAAATCTAAAAAAAAGAAAAATGAAAGTATAAAGCCTATTGGCCCATACCATTCATAGCAGCTTGGATAGCAGTTTGCATTTCTTCAAGTTTTTTCATGACTCTTTCTTCTTGGCGAGTCATGGTTTGTTTTCTTAATTGAAGAGTTTCTAATTTATCTTCCATTTCAGCTAATGCATCATCGTATTCTACTTTAATAAGTAAAGTACCAGCTTGTTTGAATACTTCAGTTGTTGAATCAGTTTTTTTAAGTTCTTCTAAAGCTTTTTCAGTTTCTTGAATTTGAATTTCAACATTTTGAACTTGCATAGTTACAGCTTGAGCTTGTTGTTGTAATTGTTGAAACTGATTTAATTGTTCTTGAATGTTTTCAGGAATCTCCATATTATCACCTTATTAATTATTGTATGAACATTAATTTGTTAAATTATTTATTTCTAATGCCAATTTTATCCACTTAATCGCAGAGTTTACAGAAGCTCTAAAAGATGTGGAATCTTCTGCATCAATATTAATTATAATATTCGAATCATCCAAATCCATTGTCATAGATGATCTGAAATCAGGAGCCGTATTAAATTCCAAAAGAATTGAATCATAAACTATTTTAGCTTGACTGCTATTTTCAAATTCAATAACTATATTGCTTTTAACACTTTCAAGAGGACTTTCATCAATCATTTGAAACCTCTAAAAGCTTTTTAACATTTATTTGGAAGTTAATCTTATCTCCAAATTTATTGATGAAATTGATTTTGGCTACTGAATCATCACTTTTAGCAATTAGAATATAATTTTCTTCCGCTTTATCTACTAAATCCATATCTAAAATATCTTTTAAGATATTGAGTTTGTCAACTTCTGACACTATTTTCAATTGGGAAGGAGCAATGTTCATTTTTTCACTACCTTCTGATGCTCCAATAAGAATAGATAGCAATAGTTCTCCTCTATTAGAATAAAAAGATATTCTACTAGGATTGCCTTTAATTTCATTGACAATAGCTAGATTAAACTCATCAACTTCTATTGCCTTAATTAAAAGCTCACGCATATTCATTTTTCCTCTGTTTACTGAAGTTGAACCTGTTGCATGAGCTAAATTTTTACAAAACTTTCTAGTTTTTTGAGAAGGTTTTCTAGAAGTTGAGATTAACATTTAAATCAAAAATAGTAAAAAATTTAGTAAAAGCAGATAGAATTATCTTGCTTTTATGATTCTAGTAGTTTCTGGAACATTTTTGAATAAAATCCTATATCTGCATTTAGGACATTTATTTTCCATATAGCTTTTATGGTCTACTTCTGCTCCACAACGTGGACATCTATACAATGCCTATTCCTCCACTTTAACATATCTGATACTACGTGCTGCAGATTTTGCCATAGGAGTTTGTGGAACATATGCTCCACCAGTAAATACTGCACCACATTTTCTGCATTTCCAAATTCCAGCAGCTTGTCTTTTTACGTAAGGTCTAGCGCATTTAGGGCAAACATGGTCTTTTTTCATGTTTTCTTCAATAATCTTTACAGATCTTTTAGCTTTTCTTCCGTATCTTGCACCGAACCTTCCTGTAATTCCCACTTTTTTAGTTCTTGCCATTTATATTCTCTCCATAATAATAAAATTTAATTTAATGTAAATCAATTGATTATATAAAATAATCATAAAATTATCTAATATTACAATATTGAATATACTAATATTTAAAGGTTTGCTTAAAATAGGTAATTTTAAGAAAAAACAACTATTTTAATATAAAAATTTAAAAATTTTGATGAGAAAAATCCTTTGCCCATAAATCTTTATGCTTCACTGCAATCTCACCAAAATAATATTAAAAATGCCCAATTATTCAGGAGGTGAATAATTAGGACTTTCATTAGTAATCATCAAGTCATGAGGGTGGGATTCTTTAATACCACTACTTGTAATTCTAACAAATTGCGCTTTTTCTTTCATTGCAGCAATATCTTTAGCACCACAATATCCCATTGATGATTTCAATCCACCAACTAATTGGAATAATATTTCAGCAATAGTTCCTTTATACGGTACCGCACCTTCAATTCCTTCAGGAACATATTTGGTATGGTTCATTTTACTTTTTTGACCTTGGAAGTATCTGTCTGCTCCACCATCATACTCACTGGTCATTGCTCCCATGGAACCCATTCCACGGTATTTTTTATATTGCTTACCATTCATAACAACAATATCGCCCGGAGCTTCAAGGGAAGCTGCAAGCAAGTTACCAAGCATCACTGCATCTGCACCAGCACCAATAGCTTTTGCAACATCTCCAGAGTATCTGATACCACCATCAGCAATAACAGGAACGCCTGAATCTGCAGCTGCATCAGCAACATCAGAAATAGCAGTCAATTGAGGCACACCAACACCAGCTACAATACGGGTAGTACACATTGAACCCGGACCAATACCTACTTTAAGTGCATCTACACCCATAGAAATTAAATCCTCTGCAGCTTCAGCAGTTGCAATGTTACCAACACATAATTCAGCATCAATATTATCTTTAATTGTTTCGGTAAATTTAACTACATTCATATTGTGCGCATGAGCACAGTCAATTGAAATAATATCCGCACCGGCTTGATCAAGTGCCATTGCCCTGTCCAAATCAAAAGGACCGCATGCAGCAGCAACCAAGAAATTGCCATCTTTATCACGGGCTGCCTTTGGATATTGAGCATGATTTAAAATATCTTTAATTGTAATAATTCCCACTAATTTGCCATCATGAACAACAGGGAGCCTTTCCACTTTATTTTCATAAGCAACATTCAATGCATCTTCAGCTGAAATGCCTTCTTCAACAGTTACAACATCGGAAGTCATGATATCTTTAACAGCCTTATTTGGCTCTGACTTTAAAACAGGCCTGATATCTCTTTTAGAGATAATACCAATAATTTCATCACCTTCAACAACTGGAAGACCGCTGATTAATTCATCATGCATTTTTGCTTGAACTTCAGCAATTGTAGAATCTTGAGAAATTGTTACAACATCACGAATAGTTAAATCTTCAGCATTTTTAACTTTTTTAACTTCTTCAACTTGTCTTTCTTTTGTGATGTTTCTATGAATTACACCTACTCCACCTTCCTGTGCCATTGCTATTGCAAGGTCCGCTTCAGTTACGGTATCCATAGCAGCACTTAAAACAGGAATGTTTAATTTAATTCCTTTACCCAATTCAACTGAAACATCAATATCCTTAGGTTCCACATAACTGGCATTAGGAGTTAAAAGAAAATCATCAAAAGTGAAAGACATTCTTGCTTCTTGTACTTTTTTTGAATATGACATAATAACAACACCTAATTAGAATGAATCCAATAATTCTTTAAGCTCAGCTACAGCAGTGTGGTGTATCTTACCTGTATTTCTGTCACCACCAATACAAGCGGCTCCTCTAATACCCACTACATCACATCCTATGTCATGCAACGGTTTTAATTGGTCTTTCTTAACAGAGCCTGCAAGTGCGGTTAACAAACCATAACTGTGAGCTTCTTCAACAAATACTTTTAATTGATCTATATCTAAATAATCGAATAATGTATGACCGTCTTTAACTGCAGTGTCAAGCATAGCCAAATCGCATCCTGCATCTTTAGCTACCTTTGGTATTTCCATAGGGTCAACTGCACCTACACGGTGAGCATCTGCATAGCCTGCAGCCACAATAATTGTATCTTCACTAACATCTTTTACAGTCTTTACAACATTTTCCATGACTTCAACAGCTTCATCATGGTCTTTTGTTCCATATAATCCAACTTTAATATAATCCGCTCCTGAAACGTGAGCGCCCATTGCTGCAAGAGAAACTGTGCCCGGTTTGTAAGGTACATCACCTAAAGTAGCACTAACAAGTTTATCTTTAGGAGTTAACTCTCGGATTTCCCTAATAACCCATGGGAAATTAGCTCCTAAGGAACCTTCCTTAGGATTTTTTACATCAACAATATCTGCTCCGCCTTCAATAGATTCTAGAGCTTCTTCACGATTTATAGGGCTTATTAATAGAAGCATAAATTTCCTCCAATAAAATATAATTTTATAATATAATAATATTACTTCTTTATTATTTATAATACTATTGTTTTTAAAAAAAATAGAACTAATATGGTGAATCATTTTTAGAAATATTATCTTTAATTCTGCCATGGGCTTTAGGATAAAATCCAACACCAGTTGAAAATTTTCTCATATTTTCAATAATTTCATTTGTTGGAATAGCTAAAGGACAGTTTAATGTGCAAAGTCCACATAAAGTGCACATGTAAAGGCCTGAATTGTAGCATGCCTCATCATCTTCAATGAATTTTGACATTGCAACACCTCTACCGCCCAAATAGTTATTAAATCCAAATTCATTTCCAACGGCATTATATACTGGACAGTGAACAACACAGTTTCCACAACCGATGCAATAAAGACATTCATGAGTAGCTTGGCTTCTTCCATTATCCAATAAAATAACAACAACCTTTTCAGCACCATACATATTTTTTAGCAGTTTCTTTTCAATGTCTGCAGTTTTTGATGGTCCTGAAATTACATTCATATAAGAAGTTACATAGCTTCCTGTTGCAAAGATAGTTTCTAATTTTACAACAGAGATGGCGTCTTCCAATGTAGGTACTATTTTCTCAATTCCAGCAACAATTATATGTAAATCTTTTAGTGAAACTATTGAAATATTGCCCTCATTGTGCACCATTACAAGGGACCCTTCTTCAGATGCTATTGCATTAGCTCCACTTATACCTACATTTGCATTTTTTATGCGATTTAGCACATCATTTCTTACAACTTCCATGATGTCTCTAGGTTCGGGATTTACACTGACATCTAAAGACTCATTTACTATATCAGTAATGTCCGAAATATTCAAATGGGATGCGGGACCTGTCGGATGAACCGGCCGGTTGTCTGTCTTTTTAAGCTGCAATATGCGGTCTCCCAAATCAGTGTCGACAACATCAATGCCCTTATTTTCCAAATGTTTTTTAAGATTGATTTCACGCAATGTATTTGATTTGGCTTTTGCAATTGTATTGCAATCATATTCTAAAATTAGCTCATCAATAATTTTTAAAGCATCATCGGAAGTTTCAGCTAGGAAAAAATCAACATCATTGCGTTTGAATGACTCTGAAACCTGATTTATTAACTCTTCATTATTTTCAATTGAGAATTTTTTGATTTCACAAACCCTGTCAATTAATCTTTGTGTTGATGGTGATTCCCTAATGGAGTTTGATCTCTTTTTAACTGTATCAAATGATTTTCTCATTGTTTCAAGTTCACTAGCTTTCATCTAAATCACCATACTTCACTAAAAACTCAGTTAAGTCAAGCACTTCCAAATCATCATTTTCCAAATTAAGCTTGCAGAATGGACATGGTGTTACCAATGTTTTGCAACCTGTTTCTTTAGCCTGTTCGATTCTTGATTTTCCCATTTCAAAAGCAATTTCCGGATAAGCTGACTTTACACCTCCGCCGGCACCACAACACAGACTGTTTTCGCGAATATGCTCCATTTCAATCAGATTGGCAACAGATTTAATAACCTCACGAGGTTCATCATACTCATCACAATGACGGCCTAAATGGCAAGAATCATGATATGTGACATTTAAATCAGTTTTTGATAAATCTAATTTACCATCACCAATTAGTTTATTTAATAATTGTGAAATATGAATTACATCTAATCCTTCATAATCATCCTTTAATGTTTTATAGCATCCAGCACAAGAAGTAATGATTGTTTCCCCTTTGAGAACTTCAGTATTCTTTTTGATTTGTTCTGCTGCTTCATCAATAAAACCGGTTCTAAGTAAAACTGATCCACAACACTTTTCATCATCCAATATATGATAATCAACATCTGCCAATTTCAATAATTTTTCTGTTGCTTCCTGAATACCAGTTAATTTTTCTCGTGCAGTACATCCTCTAAAATATAACATAAATTATTCCTCTTTCTCCTCAAGAGTGATTTCGTTGGTTAATGCTATTTCTTTAACTATTTTGTTTACATCATCTTGTAATTGATCAATTCTATTGTACAGATTGAAAATTGTGTATACTAAAACAGCAAAGACAATAATGATTATGAAATCCAATCCACGAGTAATACCGAATATCTTAGCAAATGAATTACTGAAATTTGGGAAAATTGCAAATAGACTAACAATAATCCAGAAAATTGTCCACAAAATTGTTGTGAATAAAGAATTTTTCTCTTTTAAATATCTTAATAAAAACCATACAATAGCTATAATGGATATTATTGGAAATAAAATTGAATATAATAACATTTAAATCACCTAAAATTGATGTTTAATCATTTGAATTAATATTTTAAATGCGACAGTGACATTTGTTCCTTTAGCTTGGGTTTCGGGGGTGTAAATTGTTTTAATTTGAACTTCTTCAAATGGAATTTTATTATCATTGACTTCACGTATGAATTCAGAAGAGATAAGATATCCCCTAGCATTAATGTTTATTTTTTTCAAAGCATCTATAGTAATTGCCCTGAAACCTGTTTGTGAATCGCTTACATCTACCTTATAAAATATTCTAGTCAAAAGATTCATAATTGCATTGGCAATATTTCTGCTTAATGGCATATCTTTTAATGGCCTTACGCCAATTACGGCTTGAGCCCTACCAGTTATTAATGGTTCCAATACATTTTCCAAATCATTTGCATCATGCTGCCCATCAGAGTCCATATTGACAATATATTTTGGATTATACTTTAAAACGGCATCAAAACCTGTCTGCATAGCCACTCCCACACCCCTGTTGATTATATGGGAGTAGATATGAATCTTGTCAGGATATTTTTCTTTAGTCTCTTTAATAACCTCTAAAGTGTTGTCTGAAGAACCATCATTAACAATAATCATATTATATCCTTTCTCTGCAATTTCTTCAATTACAGGTTTGATTCTTGTTGCTTCATTATATGCCGGAAGAATAACATATGTTTCTTTTTTATCTTCCTTACTAACTTTAAATCCCATTTTACACCTTTTATAATGGTCCTGCATCTTCTTTTCCTTCACGCATACCCATTCCAGCTTCCTTTCTCATTGCTTTTCTATGATACATCATCTTAATTAAATTTTGTGCATGTTCACGTGCTCTGTTTTCTGCAAGTTTGGCAAGTTCAACAGGATCTTCTTCTTCATCTTCATGCACAAATACTTCTAGAATATGTGTGTTTGTCATGAGCTGTGCATTTATAAGACCAGTTGATGCTTCGTGAGCACACATCTTATCCTTTTCCATAGGCCCTGGCATTCCAAGCGCCATTACAATATCACAGTTTTCTTCTTCAATGAGAATTTTTGCAGTTACCGGCAAATCCTTTACGCCAGGAACCGTTTGTCTGATTATCTTTAAATCATAAGCATTATTTTTAAGCTCATCAATGGCAGCTGCAGCCATATCAAAGCGAGCGAATGTAGTGTCACAAATTCCAATTCTCATGTAAATTCACCTTAAAAAAAAGTATGTTTTTATTAATATAAATGTTTAATCAATTATAAAAAAAGTATTATTAATTATTATTGCAAGTAATACTTTAAGGTTTAAAATTATGAAAATTTAGGACTTTAAAAAAAAATTAGTTTTTGTTTAACAATTCTAAAAACTTATCCTTAGCTTCATCAATTGTTAGTGGATAATCTCCATGCATGTCAAAGCCTTCATTCTCAAGCTGTTGGAATAAATCTGTAACGATTGGAACTTTTAGATTAGCTTGTTCCAATATCTCAGGTTTTGCAAAAATCTCCTTAGGAGCACCTTCCGCAATTAACCGACCATCAACTAAAACAAAGATTTTAGAAGCATAATTCGGAACTAAATCGACTTCGTGTGTTGAAATAATGATTGTAATTCCTTCATTATTGAGTTCATTCAATAGTTTTGACAAATCAACTACACCTTGTGGGTCAAGACCTGCAGTAGGTTCATCCAAAACCATTATTTCAGGTTTCATTGCAAGAATTCCTGCAATTGCAACTCTTTTCTTTTGACCTCCACTTAAATGATGCGGTGCGGTTTTTTCAAAACCAGACATTCCTACACGTGCTAAAGCATCTTCAACTCTGTCCTGAACTTCTTCCATTGATAAACCTAAGTTTAAAGGTCCAAATGCAACATCTTCTTCAACAGTTGGAGCAAAAATCTGATCATCCGGGTTTTGGAATACGATTCCAACTTTCTGCCTGAATTTTAGTAAAGATTTTTTATCATATTTCAATTCTTCGCCATCAATAAAGACCTGCCCCTCATCAGGTTTGTAAATTCCATTTAAATGAAGAAATAATGTTGATTTACCAGCACCGTTTTTACCTAAAAGAGCTACCATTTCGCCTCTTTCAATTTTTAAGCTAACCCCTTTGAGTGCTTGATAATCTGAATTATATGAATATTTAATATTTTTCACTTCTAACATTTTAATTCTCCTTTTTTCTTGGTTCATAAACTGGAAGTTCACCAGAATAACCTCTTGAATCCAAAGCAAATTGTAATGTTTCACTTTTATCAAGAGATCTTAAAAATATTGTACTTGCAAGAGCACCTAAAGATTTAAATGAAGACCAATATGAATGATATCCCAGCCTTGTATCCTGCGCTTTTTGCATTGTATCAATTTCATTTAGAAATATGAAAATTGTATTATACATCAAAAGAGCAATTTCAACCAATAATTTTGGAACTTTTAAAGTTCTTAAACAGTTTAAAATCTTAGCGATAGGTGTTGTTAATGCTAAAAAACCTAAACACGGCAAACAACCTATTACTCTCATAAATGTATAAAGGGCATAATGCCATGACTCATTTGTGACTGCGATTCCCCAAATTCCTGTATCATAAATAACATCTCCTTTTCCATAAAAGAACAATAAAAAGATACAGGTTATTACAAGAAACGCCATTGGAATTGTTAGAAATTTTAAGTAAGATTTATAGTTAATTTTTGCAATCAATAATATGACAATAGACATTATAATAAATACAACTACATCAAAAAATAGATTATCAAGTGCTAATGTAACAATTAATAATATTATTGTTAAAAACAGCTTAAAATAAGGATTTGTTTCTGTTAAAACATTATGATGCGCAATATAATCCATATCAAATTTCATAAAATCACTAAATATCTAAAAAAAGAAATAATAAAGAAGAATTATTCTTCTTTACCTTGTCCTCTCCAGTAACCGAAGAAATAACCAATAATGATTGCTCCTATAGCTGCTTGAAGAGCAAATAATAAACTTTCTATTTCACCACTAGGTGGTTCCCAAATTGATGAAAACCATGGTTCGAAACCGCTTTCTTCGATAATTTCTCCAGCTGCATCGTCTGCTCCACCAAAGTATCCATCATCTTCTCCATGACCATTAAACATTATTAATGGTGCAATGAATAATAAAATACAAACGACTGCCAATATTATTAATGTTGATGTTTTCATATTTATCACCTTATGCTTCATTAGGAGCTAATGCACCGAGTTTATCTAATAATTTTGGTTTGTAAGCTTTTAATCTGTCCCATATAATTACAGTCAAGATACCTTCACCAATAGCTAATGGAATTTGAGTAACTGCGAAGATTGTTAAGAATTTCATTAAAATTCCAGGACCTGGGAATGCTAAAGCTAACTGACAAGAAGTAGCCACATAAGTTAATAAGTCACCTAAGAATGCTGCAAAGAAGATAGCAATAGTTGATGAAATATTAGCTTTTGTTAAACCTTTGTATACGAGCCATGCAGCTAATGGTCCAACAATACCCATTGAGAAAATGTTAGCACCTAAAGTGGTTAATCCACCGTGAGCGAGTAAAAGTGCTTGGAATAAAAGTACGATAGTTGCGAGAACTGCAGTTACAGCAGGACCGAATAATGCTGCACCTAATCCGTTACCACAAGGGTGAGAACAACTTCCAGTAACAGAAGGTAATTTCAAAGATGATAAGATGAACATGAATGCTCCGCTTACAGCAAGTAAAGCTTTGGATTCAGGAGTTTCATCTACAATTTTTTTAATTTGATATAAACCAAAAGCCACAACGATGAATGATATGACAAACCATATAATACACCATGTTAATGGTAAATATCCTTCCATAATATGCATATATAATTTCCTCCAAATAACCTATCAATATAATTTGATAAACTAGTCAATAAAAATTTAAAATATAATTAAAATTTATTAAAGTTTTATTGATAATGTTATTATATACCTTATTATATATAAATATTATTAGTAAATACCTTAAACAAAATTTAGAATACTTGATAAATTTAATAAAAAAAATTAAAAAAGTAGATAATATGAATATAAAAAACAACCTGATTCTAGCACTTGACGTAATGAGTGAAAGCGAAGCCATTGAAATTTGTGATTCAATTAAAGAAAACATCGACACAATAAAAATAGGTTATCCCCTTGCACTTGCAGAAGGTCTCGAAATAATTAAAAAATTAAAAGATAAATTTGGATTTAAAGTAATCTGTGACTTTAAAGTTGCAGATATTGATGCAACAAACTCAAAAATCTGTGACGAAACATTTAAAGCAGGGGCTGATGCAATAATATGCCATGGATTCGTTGGACCAGACAGCGTGCAAGCTTGTCTGGATATGGCAAATAGACATGAAAAAGAATTATTCCTACTTACTGAAATGTCACATCCCGGAGCTAAGATGTTTTTACAAAAAGATGCTGATGCAATAGCTCAAATGGGCATTGATATGGGAATTACAAACTATGTTGCACCTGCTACAAGGCTTGACAGATTAAGTGACATCAGAAATATTGTAGGTGAGGATGCATATATTATCTCTCCTGGCGTTGGGAAACAAGGTGGTGACGGTAAAAAGACCCTCAAATATTCCAATGCAATTATTGTTGGAAGAAGCATATACGAAGCCGATAATCCGAAAATTGCATGCGAAACTTTAATCAAAACACTAAAATAAAGCCAAATATGGTTGATCTAAATGAAAAGCACTATTGAAATCAAACAAATTGACATAACAGATTTAAACGTTGATGCAATCGTGAATGCTGCAAACAGCAGACTTTTAGAAGGTGGTGGAGTATGTGGAGCAATATTTAGCAAAGCAGGTTCAAACGAACTTGCAAATGCTTGTTCTGCCATCGGCACCTGTAAAACTGGCAATGCAGTAATTACCCCTGGATTTAATCTTCCAGCAAAATA
>JAEIGA010010867.1_pt1 | contig 13803 bp, 4 predicted proteins | sample 9270691 | NCBI WGS metagenome assembly JAEIGA01 (sample SAMN17057246, study PRJNA624740) | gut metagenome | biome: biome; isolation source: fecal sample | host: Bos grunniens | place: China: Xizang | collected 2019 | reverse complement strand
ATTGTACTTAATTGAATTTTAATACCACCAGGAAGTTTTAAATAAACTTCTAACTTATTAAGTTTGTCAGGATCAATCACGAACTCACTATTTCCGTCTTTTTTAGGTCCTATTACTCTTATATTCATAAGAGCAATTTTACCACTGATATAACTCATTTCTGATAAATTTTCATTATCAAAATTAACATCTTCATTTTTTTCAGTGTTGAAAAGATATTCAAAAGGTAATTCATCATTATCATATGATTTCGTATCAACATATGATAAACTTTTATAAGCCTTTATTACAGGTATATTTTCAAAATCAAGTGTATTATAAACGATTGCTACACGTTCATTACCATCTTGGTCGTTTACAACAGCCTTTGTTTTGTCAATTTCAAATACACCAATTTTTCCTGTACCATCTTTTTTAATTAATGTAGTTATTTGTTCACCATTGGTGTTAATTTTATAATTATTTTGCGCTGCTGTATAAGCTTGATTATATGTACCACCACCCCACAACAATACATTATCTTTATAAGTAACACCATTTTTACTATAGTTTCCAAGACCACTAATACCTGCTGTAATATTATCATTAATATCTTTAAGTGCTAATACATTAGTTAAAACTAAGCCACCTTGTATATCAGTAGAACCCTCATTTAACACACTTTTTAAATACGCAGCAGCCTCGGTTTCTGATTTAGCAAGTTCAGCCGCCTGTTTTGCTTCTGCTGCTGCTGTTGATGCGCCTTGTGCGGCATTCATTGCTGCTTGTGCTGCTGTTGAAGAAGTCCAATCAGAAGCATTATAACCACCTGTTGAACGACTAAATTTACAATACAAAGTATCAGGATAAGAACCACTATTGTTTACCCACAAATCACCCATTTCATATGGAGGTGTTGGGGTTGTGGTAAATACTCGTCTTTTTTTATCCGCAGTGTCTTGCGCCTTTGCTGCTGCTTGTAAAGCTTTAACAGCATCACTATCTGCTATAGGATGCCAGTGCCAACCAACATTATCACCACTTGTATTACCTCTACACCAACGCCAAGATTTTCCTGCAGATTCATCAGGATATTCACTAATACTTGTATACGTATCACCTTCATGTCGTTGTTTTAACGCATCAGTATTCCAATCTTTTGCGGGAGAATTAGTTGTGGTAGGTGTTCCTTCCATAAAATAACTATCAACCACACCGTCAATTTGATTTTGTAACGATTGTCCTAAAGCATTTGTTAAACTATCAGTATATGATTTAGCGTCTGCAACGGCTTGCATTGCTTCGGCTCTTGCGTTTTCGGCATATTGTGCTGCTTGCTCATCTGCTGCTGCTGAAATATGTCCTAATATAGTTGTACGATACATGTAATAAGCATGTTGAAAATATCTAAAATCTGTTGGAACTGGAACTAATTCTTCTTCGGAACAAATAATACTTTCTAATATTTCAACATATTTAGCATGTATATCACCAAACTCTTCTATTTCAACACCATACAATATAGCATCTTGGCACATTTTTTCATAATCAGCAGAAACACGAGTTAACTCTTCTCTGATACCGGGTCTTTCAAGTGGAGAAATTACACCATCTGAACCCCATTCAGATAAACGTTCTGACGCATCTTTCGCATCTTGTGCTGCTTGTTCAGCTCTTGCTTGTGCCGCTTCTGCCGCATCTTGTACCGCTTTAATTTCACCACTTGCCATATCATAGGCAGCATTAGCATATTCTTCTGCTTTTTTATCAGCCTTTTCTGATATTTTATTTAAAATAGTAGAACGAGAATTATAATAAGTACGTTGTTTTGTTTTCATATCATCAGGAACACTGATTGTTTCCTCAATAGAATTAACTATATTCTCTAATACTGAATGATATGGACCATAAGCACGACCATAAGAAGTAGTTGTAAAATCAATATTATACATTGTACAACTTGATAGAATTTGTGCCTTATCTTCTTCAACGCGAATTAATTCTTCTTCAATAGCAGGTTTTTCAAACGGTGAAATAACACTATCAGAAGCCCATTGTGTTAAACGCCCTGCTGCTTCTTCAGCCTCAGCCTTTGCTTGTGTAGCATTTTCTTTTGCTATTGCAGCGTCAGCTATTGCTTGACCCATATCTTGATATACTTTGGTTTCTAAATTAGCAACCTCTAAATATGCTAAATCTTCAGCAACAGCATTCATAAATTGATTATGGGCATGATAATACATAGCAAAAATTCTATTAAATGCCTCCCTGCCCACATATTCTTCACCATCAAGAATTAATGTTTGTTCAGACAAATCAACACTAACAATAAATTCAGCATCAATGTCTTCGCTTTCATCATTAATTGAACTTAAAGAAAATGGTTTTAAATATAATTTTAATTGATTAAATATACTATCATAATTATCCCATGCTTGAGGACGTTCTTTACCTATATTATCCCATAATTGTTCAGAAGTAGCATCTGCTTGTTCATGGTCATATTTAATTTCGTCCCATTCTTTTTTTATCGCAATTTTTTCTTGAGCCGTTATAAAATTATCATTAGACATTTCTTCAAGTATAGTCATTGATCTTTCAGCATCCTCACGTGCACTTTCTGCATTTTCTTGTGCTTCAAGCGCGATAGAATACATTTCTTCAAGACCACTTTCAACGTCTTCAGGTGCAGGCGACCATTCAGAAGGATTTGTTGCAAATTCAAATTGTGTGTTTCTAAAATCAAACACTGTACCTGCTTTATATACGTCAGGAGAAGCAACAATAAAGTATACACTATCAACAAGATAATCATGTCCATCAGACGCTGTATAAGTATCTGTAACATCTTTATCCATTTTCCATGTGAATGTTAGTCTATACCATCTATTATTTGAAATAGATTTTCCTTCACTAACATCTTGCCACTTAGTATATAAATCTTTATCACCATTTCTGAATACAATACCTAAATAGAATTTTCCATTATGACTTGTAGCAATCATATTTTGACGTGCAGATATACGTATATCAACAGAAGCTGTAATGTATTTAGAACCCCATTGCATATCTGTAATGTCTTTAATATCATCATTATCACCTTCAACGTCTAAATGTAATAACGTACCAAGAGATATTGCGGATTCTGTATCTAATTTTGAATTGGTATATTGAGTATCAACTATTAGATGAGACACCGTAGTACTATCACCAAATGCATTAAATATTCTATTTCTACTATTTTTAATAATATTTACACCACCAATTGTAATTTGAATATTACTTAATATTTCTTGAATATTTTCAGGTGATAATTCCATTTGAAGTGAATCAGCATATTTTCTTGTTTTTTGAGCAATTAAATTCAATATAGACTGACGTTTTCCATAATATGCTGATATGTTATCATAATCCACATTTACTTCATTAAAAATAATATCATTAGGATTAATTTTAGTCGATTTAATTGATATACTACCACTCGCATTTATTGTTGCCTTTTGTGGCGTTTCACCAACTTCCATTCCACAGTGGTATTTAAGAGCATTTACTGCATTATAATGTGCTGTTTTATATTCTTCAAATTCATTACTCAATTCAACATAAACCGAAGTATCATTATATACATTTACTGAGTTTTGAATTTCATTATAATCTTTTTGTATGTTCTCAAGTTGAGTTTCTAAAATTGCAAATTCAGTTCTTGCTATAACTTTATCATTGTCGATTTCGTCTAATTGTGTTTTTGATATTTCAGCATTAGTATATGCTTCATTTGCGACATTTTGAGCATTTGACGCTGCTTCAATCGCTTGTTCAGCAACAGTATTAATAGTGTCTGCATATTTTTTAGTTGCATCAGCAATTTGGGATAATAATTTTTGACGTTCTGTATAATAGTTTGTAATATCAGACCATGGTTTAGCACCTTCTTTATCAATTGTAATAAAGTTATACACAAACTCTTCATCTTCGTCAATATTATTAACATCTGAATAATATGCTAATGCTTCAATTGCTTTATTTGCTGCAATATAATATTCATTAGTGTAGTTAACCATTACCTCCCATCTTTCTGCTTCTCCACCTAAACCATCTGAACCAACTAACTCATTTCTCTCTTCTATAATATTTAATTTTTGTATCTCTAACTGTTTCATTTCGTCATGATACACCTTACCATCAGAACGAACCTCTGATAAACCTTGCAATGCTATTAATGCGTCTTCATGCGCTTCGGTTGCTTTTGATACAGCAATTTGAGCCTCTGAAAATGCTTGTTCAGCAACAGTATCGTCTGTATATTTAATATGTTTACCCCAATGAGAAGCATCATACTCTACGCTTGCTACATTTGCAGTCAACAAATCACCTGAAGTAATACTTTCAGGTAAATTACCATATTCTAAAGCGGTTGAATTAATAATCCACATATCACCAATTTGATAATTACGTGGTAATTCATTACCTTCTCTTGACATAAATATAGTTGCTTTTCCGTCAGCAGTACTTACTGCTTTCGCTGCTTCCTGTAATGCCTTAATAGCGTCACTGTCAGCAATTTTATGCCAATGCCAATCAGTTACAGTTCCACGCGCAGTTTCTCTTTCACAATAACAAAATCTCCAAGAGTGTCCTGCTGTTGGTGTTTCTGTATCTGTTACATACGAAGTAATATCAGTATACGTATCACCTTCATGCGCTGCGTATGAATCTTTTCCATCTTCACCGTTTTCACTCCAATCACATACAGGCTCTTTGGTAGCAATTATACTACCAAATTTATCACAAGGAGCACCCTCAAGAAACCAAGCAGTAACTTCGTTATCAACTTGTTTTTGTAAATTACCAAGTCTTGTTAAAACTTCTGATAATTTTCTATTAACCTCTTCATTATTATTTTGAAGAAGTTGTTCAAAGTTATCAGGCAAAGCAAAATCGCCCATCATTGTTTGAATTTTTTCTTCTATATTTACAAGATTTTCAAAATCTTTTGGTCTAATTACAATTGCTTTTCTTTTCATAATATATTAACTCTCTAATGTATAAATTATTACGGTACCGTCATCTTTTATAATGAATGCATCTTGTCTATTATCAGGGTCAGTACCAACACCAATTTGGAAAAGATAACTACCTGTATCATCTATTGTTGCATATGTACCACCAACATGTTGTCCATTATTAGGGGCTATATTTCCATATCCTTCAGCATGTGAATAATTGCCTAATGCCTGTGTATTAACACCTTCTGAATGTGAATAATTTCCAGACGCAACCGTGTTAAAGCCTTCGGCATGAGCATGACTTCCACTTGCAGTGCTACCATTACCTTCGGCATGAGCAGCATTTCCACTTGCAGTAGTATTTCTACCTTCTGCATGTGAACCTGTATTAGAAGCAACAGTACTTTGTCCTTCTGCATGTGAACTTAAACCGGTTGCTTGTGTTTCATAACCTTCTGCCGTTGACCTATCTCCTGAAGCAGTAGTTCTAAGACCCTTTGTTATAGAATACAAACCACTTGCAGTATCTCCTTCACCAAACATATATGATTGTTTTGTTTCATTAAATCTATAATTACCTTCACCGGCAGGTCCACATAAATTTACATTTGCAAATTCATAAACGGCTAGTTTTCCATTTATAAGGTCACTATTTTGTGTACATACCCATAAATCGCCTTTTTTTGCACCTTGTGGAAATTCATTTAATGTCGCGTCTCTATCAATAATATAACCGTCATTAATTTCACCCAAAACAGGTGCTGAAAAAAACACAGAAGGTGTCCACGAGCCTTTAATTGTTAAACCAGGTATACCCTTTGGTATTTCAAAATTAATGTCATACGATGTGATTTTTTCACCATCTCTTGTAATACACTTTACATCAGTCACAACAGCGTCCGCTTCTTCTTTGTAGTCAACACTTGTTGCTGATAGATTTAATTGTATACCTGTTGGGAATGCAGGTCTTAACATTTCATCACATCCATAATATTCTTTTAAATAAACATTGCAATCAAGGAAACGTAAATCCTTCCATTTTTCATGCGAATGAACAAAATCAACCATGTATTTAAATCTTTCGCAATAAGTTTCCGCATCCCATGTTGCTACAATATCTTTAATTGCAGCCTCGTCAATACAATCATTTACTATTATTAATGGTTCAAGACCTTCTGTATCAGTTATATAAATATAACTATCACAATCAAGACGCCATTTATAAACTGCACCTATTAATGCCATATTAAATTATATATTTTTATTCTTTATTTTATACATTATTAAATAATACCAACACCTTGTACTATGTCATACATAACAACATCAGAAGATTCGACACCTTCAAACTCAACATTTAATATTGTAGACGAAGGAATTAATTGTGTTACATATGGCATAATAGAACCATATAAATAAGTTCTAAAACCTTCAAAATTTGTATATTTATTAGCAAATGTTATTGTTAAATTTTTAACATTTATAATCGAATTGGCTGCCGCCTCATCATTACTATACGCCTCTTGTGTTTCTAAGTTAAATGGTAACAAATCACTTTCGTAGTGCATGTATTCATTTGCCATTGCACCTATTTTAAAATCGTTAGTTTCTTCTAAATCACCAATATAATAATTACCTGTTACGGTGTCTTTATATAAACTTTCGATATGATTAATTTGTCTTAAATACACTTGTGTAATATAATATTCAATCCTATAATATTTACCCGTATTAGTGTCTTTATATTCAGGTTGAACGAATAATTGTAACCATTGGTCATAAAATGGGTAACCCGTAAATTCTATATAACGTTCTTCATTTGGAGCAATTACAATATATTCATAAGGTGCTTTTCCTTTATTTTCATCAATCTGAGATGAAAATACTGTCACACCAGGCACATAGCCTAATTTTGCTTTAACACGAATACTTGACTTATCGGAATTTTTAATCCAAAAAGATATTGTGTATTTTTTATCGTATTCAATTTTATCTTGATCGTAAATAGAAAATACACTCTTATATTCTGTTGTTTCTTGTTTAGAAAAAGATACACACAAGGTATCCATATTTTTTATTTTTTTAGAATCCTCCACTACTGATAATGTCATATTAGACGAAATATTACCTGGAAATTTTGAAATAGTTCTATTTGTCATTTCCATTTTATATGTTAAATTTGAAGGTACAAAATACCATGTTTTAACATTATCTCGAACAATGTCTCCAATAGTAAAGCCACAATCGTAAATTTCACTAAAAACACCACCTGTATTACAATCATAAGCACTTGAATTAAATGATGGATTGTCAACTGAATCATTATCTATTTCATATTTAAACAAATGTCTAAAATATTCTAAGTATTCATTACCATCATCATATTTTCCGTAACCTACGTGTGGATTATTTGCTCTATAATCATCAATAATTGTTTCTAAATAAATTACATTCAAAGCATTCTTTGTTTTATTAGTAAAATCTTCTTCTGTTACAGCAGTCCATCCTTCTAACGAGCCTGATTTCTCCTTATTACTTAATACGTAATAATGATACTCTCCAACCAATGGACTATTGATATAATACACATCACCTTCGATTAATTCTTTATAATCAGTTCTTAATAGTTCCTGTATATTTTCTTTTACTTTAATATATTTTAATGTTTCACTATAAATTTTAAAATCTTCCGTACTTCTCAATTCAGTAAAATGTTGTGGTTCAGTTGTTGGTGATATATGTATTGTTTCGTCAATATCTTTTAACGAAATCTTACCCCATCCACCATACATTTGAAAGTACATTCTATTTGAGTTATATTGTACCTTATCATACCAAGGTATGATATATTTTTTAATGTCACCATTACCATTAATAAATTCGACTGCTCTAACAGGTAAACCTTCAAGAGGATCTGCATCTTCATAAAATTCGTCTCTAGGTGCAAAACCTGTTTTTAACGCATTATAAGTTTCACAAGGTAAATCTTCCGAGTTATCAACAATATCAGTTGCTTTATTTGTGGCAACTGCTACAAATTCGTCAATTTTGTAATCATAATACAACTGTTTTTCTCCATCGTTCAATTCTTCCCATTTTGTCTTGCCATAAACTTGTTCTTGTGGAGATAAAAATTTATATGAATCTTTACCGTACTCATATGAACAGAAACCAAATAATGACATTAACATTTCTATTGCATATTTAGTACCTTTTCTTGAAAATATATTCTTACTATTAAGAAATAATTCTTTAAAGAATCTATCTTTTACATCTGACAATGTATATGTTTTAAATTGATTTTGGAACAATTGTTTTACTTCGGTTGCATAATTCAATGATTGTACTGGATTATATAATTCCCATCCACTTGAACTACATTTTTCATATAAAGCATTTTCAGCAATAGTTCCATTATCTCCTAACGATATTGAATTTGTATGTTTTATATTATCTATATAACGTTTTAAATCATCAAATTCACGACCATAAGCCCAAAATAACCCTTCAACTTTTGTTGTACCTATGTTATAATCACTAACGTCTTCATCTAACTTTTCATTATCAAATGTTAAGTCCATATTTTTAATTGAATCATGAGTCATCATTCTCCATAGATTATTAGAATAATACTCATCGTAGATTTCGGCTTGTGCTAATAGTTTTTCAAGATATAATTCATATTTAGTACTTTCAACATCTAAATTCCATCCACCACTAACAGTTGGCCAATTTAATTTAACTGTACCCGCCTTAAAACCCTCGTCAGTTTCTGTTAACGTATCTATTTCAATTAAATAACGTGGTTTTGTTTCTCTATTTAATAAAAAACGTTGAAAATCATCTAATTGTGTTTGATAAAATTCTTCAATTTTTTCATCTGATAAACGAATATGATAATCAGACCATACTGTATCAGTTAAATATATAAATTTACCATCTTGGAAATAAACATATATAATAAATGTAGCGTCAGACACTAATCCTCCTTCACATTTAAAATCAATATGATATTCAATTTTATTACCATCATATTTACCTAATAATAGCACTTTAGCAACGAATTGTCCATCTTTTAAACAATTTAAATTAACATTTGGTTCAAATTCAACTATCCATCTTTGCATGTCAATACCGCATGCTGATTCATATTTATTAAGTATCTTATATGTATTTCTTGATACACATAAATATTTAATTTTGTTTTCAGTACTTGGTGCTATAGAAGGTGTAAAAATATCAATACCAAATGGATTATCTATATAATACAGCGGAACTTCAGTAGGATGACCATTACTTGCGTCTCCCTTGATAGTAACCATATCATCAAGTTTTTCGTCGTAATAAGTATATGTGTGATTAGTTACGTGCAATTCGCCAGGAAACTTATTAATTATATCTGTTACTGACGACTTAATTAACTCAGTACAATTACCAAAATAAGCAAAATCAAGTAATGATTTATAATTAGTATTCATTACACTTTGTTTATTTATGTCTCTAATGCTTTCGTATTGAGATAAACCATTTTTAATTTCTTCTAATGTCCAAACATCACTTTCTCCATTACTAAGCCATTTACCATACGCATGTTTTCTTGCATGTTTCTCATCATAACGATTAACCATTTTAAAGTTGCTTTCGCCATATGGTATAGAACCACTGTCCCAACCACCATTATTGGTTGTGACCATAAAATCTCTTACATAGATAGCACTATCTTTTTTATTAAGAGTTTTATGTTTAGTTCTAAGAGTATAATTGCTCTTTAAGAACGTAAAATTTCTTTTATTAGCCATTGTTTCTTAAATTTTCTTTAATATCTTTTAATACATCAATTTCTTCACCTAAAATATTGTTTTGTCTAACAATCTTATAGTCGTGATGTGTATTATTAGCCCCATCAACAACTGTACCATAATCGGATTGTAAATATATCTCACCATCTTTATTGAATGTTGTAATAAGACCGTAGTCAAGATTACGCAATTGTTCACCTTCAATCATCGTTGTTAAGGTTTCAATATCGTGTTCTGTTATTTCTATTTCAAGCATAACAGGATTAAACTTAGTGTTTATTAAACGTATTTCTTGATTCGCTTTACCTATGTATGGTAAAGCATTACTATCAAATGACATATTTGAACTTGGTGTTAATGTACAAAACGTCAATTCGCTATTGTCATTAAAACGATAACTAACATTACTACCATGTACATTTGTGATATTTTGCGCAAGAGGCTCACATTTATTATTTGACGTAATCATTCTAAACATATCAGTGCGTTGACCACCTTCAAAATATTCAACCCTATATCCAACAAGCGCGCCATTATTTCCCAAAGGACCTAATGAAGATGCATTTAAAACTATTCCACGTATATTTGGGTATGCAGAAAGAGTACTAACAGCAAAAATGTTTGCTGTTATTTCTTTCGGTTTAATATAAACCGTATATATACCCGGTATTTTGAATTTATCAACAGGAAGGCGTAAATCATACATACCAGGTAATGTTTGCGAACTACCTGCTACATTAGTATCTAATAATATTTTACTATCCAACTGCTCAAAACCTTCCATATTTGATTCTGAACTTCTTGTTGGTCTATAATGATAAAAAATATCTATGTCATCACTTGTTATTTGTGCAGGCTTTTTAGTGCCATAAATTCCATTAGCCATACGTATCTCTCTATTTATTTATAAATACCTTTTTATTAAAGTTTAAATATGTTATTTCTATATTTTTCTAAATCATCAAATGAGTTAATTTCACCTAAAACATAATGTCTTTCCATTGCAGTATAATTACCCCTATTTATTGTCACTTTTGGGACATCAAAGTCAACATAAGAAGTACCAAATAATTTATCATTCACAAATAGATTTGAAAAATTAAGAGGCTCCCAATCACTTCTAACATCAGGTGTTTTATTTGTATTTCTTGTTATACATTTGTAATATGAATCAGTAATATAATCATATACTATATCGTTCTTTAAATAAGTCTTTCCATCCTCCCAACATACAAATCTATCACTTGTTGACAAACTTGTTATTTTTGCATAAGGTTTATTTAATTCTTTTTCCTCAGAATATGTACTTAAATCACTGATTTTTATATATTTATATTTTTTTGCTGTACCTGTTATATTAAATTCTTCTTCTTCAACATAACAACCTCTGATTTCTTCATATTTCACACCCGTTTCATCTTTTAGAAGAGTCCCATCTTTTACTTGAACATCTATAAAATAAGTAAATTTAACCTCGGTAACACCACTATATTGATTTTCAAAAAAGTAAGGTGTTGTATTATTACCTTGTGTAGCAATAACATACATATTATTTGCTTCAGGATTATAATCATTCTCATCATGATAAGGTTCTACCTCAACCCACTGTCCGTCAATATTAAACTCTACTTTATCTAAAAAATCAACAAAAGTAGCATTCGTAGTATCTTCATAATTAGAATAACCATGTTTATATTGCAAAGTTAATGATTTATTATTAGCAATAAACGGTAAAGCGTTGCCAAATATATCATAACTCTTTCTTTGTGGTTTAAAATAACTTAATTTACTTTCCGAATATACCTCAAAACTCTCTACATTTGAACTATTAGGTGTTATCAGTTTTAATTGTTCCCAATCCTCTATCATAAATTTATGCGAAGAATTATTTACCTTTGCAACATAATATTCACCTTCATAAAACACAATATCACTTACATAATACTGCTTATTAGCCTCCCATTTCTGTAAAGTATTCATCATCTCACCACAATCTGTAATATCAGTGTAAATATATAAAGGTATATTTATGTATGGTGTGTCATATGTTAACGAACTGTCGTTTGTAAAATATTTTGTAAAAAGGTCTTTAATTGCTTGTTCTATTTGAGTATCTCCTCCGTCTGTATATGTTAGATATGTTTCTTGATAAATATTAGTTGCAATAACAGTACCACACTCAAAATCCTTAACAGAAGGTAATGTTACAAATATTAAACTTCTATCAAAAGATTTTGGTTCACTACATTTTAACCATTTTTTATTGCCCTTAACTTCAATTAAACGATAGTAAACCATTAAACGTTCATACATATCAAAAAATATATACAATTTTTTAAGATTATAATATCTTAAAACATAATATTCTTCATTATTTGAATTTAATTTTCTAACTAATGGTAATGTTTTATTCTCCAATAAAATACTATCGGTAATAATTAAATCTTTTGGTATTTTATTCCAACACTCAGAAGTATCACAATCCATACATTGTATTTCAACATTTGGATTATAATTTTTAAAGTCATTTAATGTTATTTTTTTTAATATTGCTTCCATAATTATCTAATTTTTGGTTCCCACAAGTTAAATGTTGGATTATTATTATCAAAAATCACTTCTGAGTTTATATCTATATAATTACCTTCGGAATTTTTACCTATATTATCTGTTGTACCAATATAATTTTTCATCCAATCTTCATTAAAATTAAAATACCAAACAAACGCCTTTTTGTTGTTACAATATTTAATCTTTATTGGTATATACATATCATTATATAACGAAGTTAAATCGGTCATTTTTTTTGGACTACTTCTGCCATTAACTTCATAATTAACTGTTTTTGTATAATCCTTTTTTGGATGATTTAAACTAACCAATGGAACTGTTTGACCATATTTAGCATGATTAAATTCTACCCTCATATAAATTTCACGTTCACCATCTTCAACTAACATTGGGAATAAGTATAGGTAATAACCCTCACTCGAACCACTCATGTTATATTTACTAAAACAACTAAAATTACAAGATAATTGCAAATTAGAAGGCGTTACATAATTGTCAACATACTCTTCAATTCCTTTTGGAAGAATGGTATCTAATGTAATGTTATTCATATATTTTGAATACAAATCAACCGTGTTAATAAAAATAGTTGAATAAAATAATAATGACTGTGTATTTCTATCTTTTGAGTCAAAGAATAATAAACGAATAAATGTTTTTCCTAAACGTTTATTTTGATTAAACACATCGTTATCGTCAAAACCCAAATCACCTAACAAATCACCCGTATTTTCGGTAGAACTACTATATAAAAAACTACCAGATCCACCTGTATATTCATATGAATTCCAATACGCGTTACTATCTTCAGACCATTCAACTACTCCTTCTGTTATTGCAGAAGAAGCCAACTTCCACTCCATACTATCTTCAAAAAAGTAACGTTTTCGCAAGAAAATATTAAAATTAATACTATTTAATTCATAACATTCTTCGTTATTTTCACCATTATAATAAACAGGCTTAAACATTGTTTTCTCATAGTCTAACTGTTTAGTTACAAACTTATCTTTAATCTCTTCTATATGGTCTTCAAGTAATTGGTCGTGAAACAAACCACTACTAAAATCAAATGATAACGGTACTTCTATATTTATTGAATCAGTCAAAGGATGAACAAATACGTTAGGATGACTTTGCCACTCACCTCCAACTTCTTCAAAAAAACGACAATCTCTAACTATAAAATCATTTGAAGTATTAAATGTTGTTTCGTCATTATGTAAAATTAGCATAAAGGTTCTATTATCATAACCTCGACTTGAAAACGGTACAAATGTATCATATTCAACATCATTACAACGTAATTTATGTGTTGTAATATTCATTATATTACCTTCATTATCAATAACATTGTATAAAATTTTGTTGTCATACAAAACATAACCACCACAAAAGTTTTCACCTAAATCAGTAAAATTTTCTTCACAGAATAAACTTTGTTTAAT
>JAEIGA010010866.1_pt1 | contig 13804 bp, 11 predicted proteins | sample 9270691 | NCBI WGS metagenome assembly JAEIGA01 (sample SAMN17057246, study PRJNA624740) | gut metagenome | biome: biome; isolation source: fecal sample | host: Bos grunniens | place: China: Xizang | collected 2019 | reverse complement strand
GGCGTGACAGGCCGGTATTCTAACCAGCTGAACTACCGCACCAATTGTTCAGTCTTATGCGTTTTTCTCGAACGCGGATGCAAAGGTACGCAAAAAATCTGAATCTCCAAATTTTTTGCGTACTTTTTGGTGAAAATTTCACTATTTGACCTCAATTACCCTTTTTTCATCCTTGACCACCTCTTTCTCAAGTTTCGGGATAATTACCTTGAGAATGCCGTTATTTACCTCAGCCTCAATCTTTTCTTTGTCTGCATTGTCGGGGAGAAGCAATGTCTGACTGAATTTGGAATATGAGAACTCTTTTCTGAGGTATCTGCACTCTTTTTTCTCACCTTCGTTATCTTTTCCCTTGCAGCAGCAATCTTTCTTCTCCATTTCGATTACCAGATTGCCGTCTTTGTTAAGATGAACCTTGAAGTCATCTTTGCACATTCCGGGTACAGCTACTTCCAGTCTGTACTCTTTGTCGTTTTCCAATACATTCATTGCAGGCGCAGTGCCTGTTACTTTTTCCAAAGCCTTGTTCTCAAAGAAATCATTGAAGAAATCTGTGAGCCCATACTGGCTGTTGAACCTTCTTGAAGGTAACATATGTTTATCTCCTATCTGTTAAATTGTTTATATACCGCCCTGTTGTCAGGACCTCATCAGAAATATCAATATCCGCACCATATCTATATGGATTGTGGTGTAAAATTCGTATATTTGTAAGCTTCCTCGAAATGCAGGGGCACGATGCGTATGAAAGAAGAAGGAAACATTATAGTAAGGAGGGCGAAGGTCAATAATCTTAAAGATGTGACTGTAGAGATCCCGCGTGGTAAATTTGTCGTGATTACCGGTATTTCCGGTTCAGGCAAGTCTTCTCTTGCCTTTGATACCTTGTTTGCCGAAGGACAGAGACGTTTTGCGGAAAGTCTTTCTTCATATGCAAGGCAGTTTCTTGGCAGAATGTCCAAGCCGGATGTGGAACTCATCGAGGGTATTCCGCCTGCAATTGCCATAGAACAGAAAGTCAATACCAGAAATCCTCGTTCTACAATTGCCACCAGCACGGAAATTTACGATTATCTGAGGATGATATTTGCCAGAATAGGACGGACTTACTCTCCAGTGACGGGAGAAGAAGTGAAATGTCATACGGTGAATGATGTGATGTCGTATCTTTTTGATGGTGATGCTACGGCCGCATATATCCTTGCAGACTTGAATTGGGATGCGCGTGAGGATAAGGTGGAACTTATGCTCCAGCTTAAGGAAGAAGGTTACTCAAGGTTTTTCTCCGATAGGATTGTCAGAATCGAGGAGGTTATGCAGAAGGCTCAGACAGGGGATTATCCATCTGATCTTTATCTCCTGATCGACCGTGTGAAACTTCCTCAGATGGCCGAACATCTCCCTGTGGGTATGGATCAGACGGACTGGGAGGATCTTCAGACCCGTCTCCAATCATCAGTGGAAACTGCATTTGAAAAAGGCAAGGGTACCATTCTTGTCAGGAAGGAACTTCACGATGGTTCGGTGACATTGGAGAAATTTATCAATCGTTTCGAGGCTGACGGCATCGAATTCGCCAAGCCTGACGAATACCTTTTCAGTTTCAACAGTCCTCTGGGGGCCTGTCCGGTCTGTGGAGGTCTGGGACAGATTATAGGTATCAGTGAAGATCTGGTGGTCCCGGACAAGAGTCAGACAATATATGATGGAGCGATTGCCTGCTGGAGAGGCGACAAGATGGGCTGGTTCAAGGACCAGCTTGTACGCAATTCTGCCAGATATGGCATCCCTATTTTCGAGCCTTACTGCAATCTCAGTCAGGAAGTCAAGGATATCATCTGGAAGGGACGTGCTGCAGAGACTGAAGAAGATTCGATCATAGGTCTGAACGAGTTTTTCAGATGGGTCGAGTCGAACCGTTACAAGGTTCAATATAAATATATGCTCAGCCGTTATTCGGGAAGGACTGTCTGCAGCGAATGCGGCGGTAGTCGTCTGAGAAAGGAAGCGCTTTATGTGAAGGTCGGAGGCAAGACAATACACGAATTGCTGTGTATGAATGTTTCTACCCTGTTGGATTTCTGGGCGAATGTGCAGCTGACCGAATATGAGAGGAATATTGCTTCAAAGGCTATTGACGAGATAGTTTCACGACTTGAATATATACAGGATGTAGGTCTGGGATATCTGACATTGAACCGTACATCCAATACATTGTCTGGTGGAGAGAGCCAGAGAATCAATCTCGTGACTGCTCTGGGAAGCTCTCTTGTGGGTTCGCTTTACATACTTGATGAGCCGAGCATAGGATTGCATCCTCGTGATACGGAGAGACTTATATCGGTACTGAAGCGGCTTAGGGACATCGGCAATACTGTGGTAGTTGTCGAACACGACGAGGAGATAATGAGAGCAGCAGACCTTCTGATCGATATTGGCCCTAAAGCCGGAATAAATGGCGGTGAGATCGTATTCCAGGGCCGTATAGGAGAGGATACTGATGATGCTGCGCGAGGTAAGTCCCTTACCCTTCAATATCTGGAAGGCGACCGCAACAGGTATGTACGCAGGAAAAGGAATTGGACTTATTCGATCAAGGTCGAAGGTGCGATGGAACATAACCTCAAGGATATCAATGTGACCTTCCCTTTGGGAACCCTTACTGTCGTGACCGGAGTAAGCGGAAGCGGAAAGTCATCATTGGTCGGAGATATTCTTTATCCGGCAATATACCGTGAAATCAACCATACTGGAGCGGCACCAGGCACATTCCGCGGACTTTCAGGTAATCTGGACCGCATCACGCAGGTGGAGTATGTGGATCAGAATCCTATCGGCAAGAGCTCCCGTTCAAATGCTGTGACCTATCTCAAGGTATATGATGATATAAGAAAACTGCTTTCTGACCAGCAGTATGCCAAGATGAACGGATATACACCTTCGCATTTTTCCTTCAATATGGACGGGGGACGTTGTCCGGAATGTCAGGGAGAGGGATTTGTGAAGATAGGAATGCAATTTATGGCAGATGTCTCGATGGTCTGCGAGGCCTGCGGTGGAAAGCGTTTCAAGCCGGATATTCTCGAAGTACGTTATAAGGGGCTCAACATAGACGATATTCTGAATATGAGCGTGGAGGAAGCAATTGCCTTCTTCTCTGCACAGGAGGATCCGACGGCAGTAAGGATTGCAGAAAGGCTTCAGCCTTTGGTGGATGTAGGTCTGTCGTACATAAAGCTCGGTCAGAGCAGCAGCACATTGTCCGGAGGTGAAAGCCAGAGAATCAAGCTGGCCTATTTCCTTTCTATGAATGATAACGGCTCCAGGACAAAGAATCAGAAGATTCTGTTCATCTTTGACGAGCCTACTACAGGACTTCATTTCTACGATGTGGAGAAACTTCTGAAGTCGTTTGATGCTCTTTTGGCTAAAGGACATTCGATTGTGGTGGTAGAGCATAATCTTGATGTCATCCGTGCTGCAGACTGGGTTATCGACCTTGGTCCGGAAGCAGGTGATGGTGGTGGAAATCTGGTTTTTGCCGGTACTCCCGAGAAACTTGCCGAGTGTAAGGAATCACATACGGCTGAATATCTGCGTCAAGACTGATTGACTTCTATAATGAAGAGAGCCGCGTCATTGACCGGCTCTCCGGCTTCCATATAGATAAGACCTCGTCCCGGCCCGGTGAGGGTCAAAGTCGCGCCACATCCGTCAGCGTCGACTTCATAATCATATATTCCCTCTGCCTTGTCATCTTCCATATAAGAGATTCCGACGTCAAATGGGGTAGAGCGAGGACTGAACTCGCACCATATATGAACTTTGTCGCCTATGTCCCCCAGTATGTAGTCTGAAGGATATGCCCTGAAGTAAGATGGCTCGATATCTTCAAGACCGCTGGTATCCACTCTCCAGCTGTTTTCGTTCAGTCCATCGTTTTCGGGAGTGATGGTGATGTGGTAATGCGTATTTCTTATTACGTCAAAGCTGTTTCTGTCCTCTCCGAGATAGAATCTGTATATCAGTCCTTTTTCTCCACTTACCTTTTTATCGGAAAGATATTCGATTTCCATTTCTATGAAGGAGCAAATGTTGTTTCGTTTATCGTATTTATCGAAGATCTTCTCACTGTCACTTTGTACAGGAATGTCAGTCCCTCCCTGCATATTCTCGAACATATAAAGTGAAACTTCCTCGCTAAGTCCTTTCCCGACATTGTGATTCAGTGCTGCGGTCTGCATATCATTCAAAAGAAATCCCACAGGAAATGCATCGTCTTCGTTCTCTATCCTGCTGTCTGTGAATGGTTTGACGTATCTGGGACAGTTTCCTATCTTCGCTGATCTGACATACATTTCCACATCAGCATCCAGCCTGCTCCGGTCCATTCTGAGGCTTATTCTGGCCATCAGCCGTTTAAGGTCTATTTCAATATTGCAGTCTTCTGTGATCAGGATTTCTTCTGTTGCAGCCATTGGGATACCCTCTCTGTATTCGTCCGGGTATGCTACGTAGAAACTTAATTCCTGAAGTTCATCCATATGGTCTGCATAGACCTGATACCCGAAATTGGCGCAGGCACAGAATGTATATTTCTTGTTCGTCAGGAGGTCTGTGCTGCAGGATCTCTGACCTTTAGACAGCCATATGCAGTCCTCAGTGTTCCCTTTTTCGTCGAAGATCAAAAGGCTTATGTCTGTGATCTTGTCCTCGTCTGGACTGACAGACCGCACCGAGGCATCAGCTCCGTGAAAATTGATGGTAACCTTTGCCTGTTCTGTTATAGGAATGCAAGCATATATGATGGCACAATAGACTCCTATATTCAGAATATTACTCCGTAATCTTCCTTTTCGTTCCATTTTTCTATATTGAAAATTATGTCAATATCCTCTTTGCTCACCGGCTTGTCCGGATCATTTGTCCCTTTACGGGTGATCTTGATGTCAAAGATGTATTTTTCATTACGTCCGATCCCATATCCTTCGTTCTCTTTATTGATATTCAGGGGCCAATAGAATAGTTCTCCGTTTATCTTTCCTTCTATGACCAGTCTTGTAAACGGCGTTCCCGGACCTTCTGCTGTCGAATTGTTCGGATAGCATACCAGCTGAATGTCAGGATGCAGAACCTTTATCCCGATGCTTTCATCTATTTCTCTGGCAATCAGTCCTGAATCACCGAATTTCAGTACATCATCCTCGCAGAACCCTCCTGCGTTGATGATACGTGTGGGCAGAATGTCATTATGCTCCAGCATCCTGCATTCGGCATTTACATTGGTAAGATATACCTTCACATCTTCTAGGACTTCTCCGGCATATGGTCTTCCCTCGAAGTCGCAGCTTATGCTTCTGAGTTCCACAGTGCTGAGCAATGGCTGGAGGTCCAATGTCTTATGCTTGTCATTCTTTCCTGCAGAGACTTCAGCTATTCCACTCATAAACGGATGACCTATGCTTTCGCTCTCCAATGAAACAGACAGGTTCTTTAAATATGATAGCGAATTTATGGCTGTCCAGTCCATAACTTCTTTCCTGCTGTTGGCGCATACCGCGATAAGGCGTTCTCCTGTGCCGGATACTATTTCATTGTTCCAGAATAAAGGCTCTGTCACTTTCTGATAACAGTCCAGTTTCTGCATCCTGTCATTGTGGAATACGAATATGTCCATTTCCTTAACCTGACCGGAGACAGCGTTCATACAGATCTTTGTCACTGTCTCCTGAAAGGTGTCAGGCAATGCCTGCGGGGCATTGCAGCCGTATAGAAATGCCGGGAGAAAGCTCAACAAGGTAAGTATGCCCAGAAAAGGCGGAAAATAATCTGAATAGGCTGAGAAAACTAGATAAATCAGCTCCCGGCAGTATTTGACAATATGTTTCTTCATATCAGAATATGTAATGTATTTCCATTGTTATTTCTCCTGACTCGATGGTTTTTCGTCTTATGACATCAAGCACTTTGAAGCCGAAGCCGACGTCCATTCCGAAGCCTTTCCAGACGGGCAGTGAATAACCTATCCTGAGGTTCATATCGGTTTTCTCTCTGAATTCCGAACAGATACCGAATGATATGTAATTTCCTTCGTAGCATTCCCGGACCCAATGTCTGAAAGATATCTCTGCTGTCGGATACCTGTCTTCCGTATTCTTTCCGGGTGTATATATGTGGAACGACGAGACAGCTTCTGCCGACCATTGCCGGGAAATGGAATATCCGGCTCTTATCCTTGCGTTTCCGCTTCTGACCGCCTCTGTGATTTCTATTCCCAGACAGCAGCGATTCTGCCCGATTGCTGTCTGTACAATGCAGAAAAATGCTATGAATGCTTGCCATCGTGTCATTTTTTTGATGGCAAATCTATTTTGTGTTTTGGGAAAATACGGCAGAACTTAAAAAAGAAAATTGAATCCTTTCTCTTTTTTATCCTTTTTTAACTTTTTTTATGTGGCATAAAATTTATTTTATGTGAATTCGACCATATAAACAGATGGCACGGCAGTCGGACCTATGATAATTAATGGAAAAATCATATATTTGACAGATTATATTCATAAAAGGAGGCTGAATGGAAATGGGCATAAGACAACCGGTAACTATATCGTTGATAGCTCCTGTATACAGGGTGGAGAAATATATCGGAAGGTTTGCCGATTCTGTATTTTCTCAATCATATCCCCATATACAGTTTGTCTTTGTAAATGACGGAACGGATGACTCCTCGATGGAGATTCTTGACTCGATGATCCGGAACGGATATTCTCATCTGAAAGAAAGAATCATCATTGTAAATCAGCCGAATTGTGGATTGCCCGCAGCCAGAAAAAAAGGAATGGAATATGCGACTGGAGACTATGTATGGCATATAGACTCGGATGACTGGCTGGAAGAGGATGCTGTCCGGAAAATTGCAGAATCAGCATCTCGTACTGATGCTGATATCATATATTTCGACTTCTGTAGAGAGTATGTTGGAAAGACGAAGATAGCGAAAGAGAAGGATTATGATGTTTCGATGAAGCCTCTGTATCAGAGGAATATGTGTAACCATAAGGCTTATGGAAGCGTATGGAACAAATGTGTGAAGAGGAGACTTTATCTGGATAATGTTGTTCATTTCCCTCCTTATAACCACGCGGAGGATATATTCCTGATGTCTCAGCTGGTAGGCTATGCGAAAAGTCTGGTGCATCTGAAGGAAGCTTTGTACCACTATAGGTCAGATAATCCTGACGCACTTACCAAGCAGTATTCTGAGAAGAAACGTATGGAATTGATTCTAAATTATATGTCTTTATATGAGGCATTTTGTGAAACCCCGGATAGTCCGGTGTCTCCAGTTCAGAATGATATATTCTACAGAGCCGGCAAGTATGCATTGATATATCGGTTGGGACTTTTCGGAAGATATCCTTATCTGGCCGACAGGATATCGGAAGCCCCACTTGACTGCAAAGGGGGAGAATCAGTTTTTGTTCAGTTGCTTTTGAAACTCTATGCGTGGCTGCGTCGTAAAAATAAAAAGGACTGAGTATCAGTCCTTTTTATAATCACTCCTTTTGAAACTCCATCTTTTATGTGACCATAGCCACATATGAGGCTGATTCCGTATGTCAGCTTCAAGCATACGCATATATTGCTTGCTGTATGGGAAATCTTCTTCTTTGGAAGGTTCTATTTTGCTGAGGGTTATTTCATAATAGCCGCGTCTGACACATTTGATGCTTCCGTAGATGAAGTGGGCATCAAGTCTTCGGCCAAGAGTTTCACCTCCTGTTATGATGGGGGTGTCCTGATTCAGAAATGTCATCCATTCCGGTTCCGGATAGCGCTGCGGACGTTGGTCGGAGATAAGTCCCAGCAGTGGCTGTTTCCCCTCTTTCATCATACTGAGTATTGCACGCAGTGTATTTTTTTGCGGAATTCCTAAAGTGTTGAAGCGGCTGCGCAGGCGATATATCAGCTTGTCCATAATCTTGTTTGTAAGAGGATGATATATCTGACAGCCTTTCAGACTCGGATGTATCCATAGTGAGATGGAAGTTACATACTCCCAATTTCCCTGATGCCCGAGATAAATGAAGAACGGACGTCCGTCGCAGCGCAGTTCCTCTATCAGTTCGCTGTTGGTGAAGCGCATCCTTTTTTTCATCTGCTCGTCCGAGATGTGAAAGAGCTTTACGGTCTCCATCACATAATCGCAGAAGTGCCTGTAGAACTTCTTTTCTATCGAGCGGATTTCCTTTTCGGACTTCTCCGGGAATGAATTGACAAGATTGCTGTGCACTACCTTGCGTCTGTACCTTATTATATAATATAGGATAGGATAAACGAGATCGCTGATGATATAAAGTATCCGATATGGCCAGATTGCGACCGACTTAAGAAGGAAAGTAAGTAAAGCGAGGAGTATCTTGTCTTTCATATAATTGCCTGATATTTACAAGGGTCACAAAATTACAGTTTTTGGGACAATTCACAAATTAAGAGACGATAAATTTGTTTATTTATCGTTCTTACATTAAATTTGTTGAGATGACTTCTAGCCGGATATTATGACAGGATCCTGCGCTTTGTCATAGTTTATAACTAAAGTATCAGTAGTTTGTATGAAGAAGATTTGTGCTCTTACAATGGTGCGTAATGATGAGTTCTATCTCAGGAAATGGGTGGCTTATTATGGTGCTGAACTTGGTGTGGAGAATCTTTATGTGTACCTGGACGGAAAGGATCAGGAAATTCCTGATTGGTGTCCTGGAGTCAATGTAGAAGCCGTGGATAAGATACCTGGACAAGTGGTTGAGGCTGAAAAGGGACGACTCGATTTTCTGTCTGCTCGTGCTGCGGATCTTTTGAAGGTATATGATCTTGTCATTGGAGTGGATGCTGACGAATTCCTTATTGTGGATCCTAAGCTGGGACTCAGCCTTAGCGAATACCTTGATAAGGCTGATATAAAAGTATCTATGTCAGGACTTGGAGTAGATGTAGGACAGCATACCGGCGAGGAAGGTGATATACGTACTGATGATACCTTCCTGAATCAGCGGCATTATGCAAGATTGTCGACAAGGTACACCAAGCCGTGTGTCATTGCAAAGCCAGTAAGGTGGGGAAGAGGATTCCATCGCATAAAAGGACATAACTTCCATATTGGTAAGGGATTGTATCTGTTCCATTTCGGATATTTCGATCTTGGCCGGATAAAGGCACGTTTTGAAGACCCTTCACGTAGAGCTGCCGGATGGACAAAGCATCTGGAAAGAAGATCCAAGACCATCCGTCAGGTGACAGAAGGATGCCCTAAGGATTGGGACAAGACCACTGCATTTGCCCGTTTCCTTCAGACAATATGCCGACCTCCGTATGCCTGGAACAAGCCTGCTATGTTCGAACTTGTGCTGATTGTAAGGATTGCAGAACGTTTTAGAGAAATAGTCTGATTATGTACGACAATATGGTACCCATCGATGTTGTGATAACCTGGGTGGATGGTGATGATATCTCGCATAGAGAGAAAAGGAGGAAATATGCTTCTGCTGATGAGCTGGCCAATGACGATATCGGTGGCGAAATCAGATATAAAAGTGTCGGTGAAATACGCTATTGTCTGGCTTCGATACTTCGTTTTGCGCCTTTTGTACGCAAGATATTCATAGTGACTGATAACCAGAATCCTCAGCTTGATGATTTCATAGAGACTGAATTCCCTGACAGGACCGCTGAGATTGTTATTATTGATCACAAGGTCATATTCGAGGGTTATGAGTCATATCTGCCAGTGTTCAATTCACTTGCGATCGAGACTATGTTATGGCGTATTCCGGGACTCTCGGACCATTATGTATATTTCAATGATGATGTGCTTCTGGCGGCCCCTGTCGAACCGGATGATTTCTTTGTCGGAGACAATCTGGTATGCTATGCCTCGAAAATGAGTTGGCATTTTGCAGCCTTTTTAAGGTGGGCAAAACATATAGGCAAGTCCCATAAGGTCTTCGGATTCAAGGATTCAATGATAAATGCGGCAGCCTTGTTGGGACGACGCGACACTTTCCTGCTGTTTGACCACATACCTCATATGATGATCCGCAGCGTGTTCGAGGATTATTTTACAATGCATCCCGAAGCTCTCAAGATCAATATCTCTCATCGTTTCAGAGACCAGGTGCAGTATAATCCTCAGGAACTCTGCTATCTCTTGGCGCAGAAGGAGGGAAAGGCTGTAATACGAAGCAATAAAGGGAATTATCTCTATCTTTATCCGCGAAAGAAAAAGAATTACGTCAATGACAAGATCAGACAGTTTGATTCTTGTCCTAATGCTAAGTTTCTGTGCATCAATTCTTTGAATAATGCAGAGCCGGGTGATGTGCGTAAGGTTCTTACCTGGCTGGAGAAACGTCTCAGGCTATCGGCAGATTAACTAGGAGATTATGCTGTTCATCGCCAATCCCATATCAGGTAGCAGGAGTAATTCCTACATATGCTCCCGTCTGGAAAGCTCCGGTTACAAAGTAGCCTATACCGAGTATGCAGGCCACGCGGAATTTATCGCGAGGCAGGCGTCTGAGCACACTATAGTCGCAGTTGGGGGAGATGGAACCGTAAATGAAGTGGCCAGAGGCATCCTCGGAAGCGACAAGGTACTTGGAATCATTCCTTGCGGCAGCGGAGACGGCCTGGCTCTTCATCTTGGCATAAGCAGGAGATACGAAAAAGCCTTGGATACTGTAATAAATGGTGCCGTACATCCTTTAGATGCTGGATTGATAAACGGCAGACTCTTTATTTCCGTATGCGGTGTAGGCTTTGATGCAGTCGTCAGCGAAAGGTTTGCGAAGTCTGGAAAACGGGGATTGCTGAGCTATGTAGAGCAGGGATTGAACGTATGGAAGGAGTTCCGTCCCGAAAAGTATCGAATCACAATTGATGGCCGAACTTGGGATAATGATGCTGCTTTGATCACTGTTGGTAATTCAAGACAATGGGGCAATGGCGCTATGATCACTCCGCTTGCGGACAGCAGCGATGGACTGCTTGATGTGACAATGGCAGATATGTTTACTACAATTGAGATCCCATCTCTTGCATTTCTTCTTATGACCGGATATATTGACAAGAGCAGCCGCATCCATTGTTATAAAGGCCGGAACATACACATTTCCAGAAAGTGCTCTGGCCCTGCTCACGCTGATGGAGATTTCTTTGAGGCCGGAACGGAAATCGATATATCGGTCATTCCCGATGCATTGCGAATCAAGATGCCGAAAAACAATATAAGATTATGAGAAATATATTCAGATATATAGGAAACTTCGTATGGAATATTCTGCTTGTCTATCTATGTTATTCTTTAAGCAGATTGATATTCATTTTCGATAACTGGGACTCATTCAGTTATCTTACTGTAAATGATTTGATGAGACTTTGTCGCGGCGGTCTTCTTTTCGATACTGCTGCAATTGCATATTCCAATGTCATATATGTCCTTCTGGTCTTCTTGCCATTGCATCTTAAAGAGAGAACCGGATACCATAAATTCATCAAATGGGTTTTCATCATCGTCAATCTGCTGATGCTTGCGACGAATCTCATTGACTCAGGATATTTCCCTTTTTCAAATCAAAGAACCACTACGACTATATTCGCGCAGTTCTCCAATGAGGAGAATCTGGCCGGTATCTTCCTTATAGAAGGATTGAGGAGCTGGTATCTGCTCGTGGCTTTTGCGCTCTTTGCATTCATATTGTGGAAATCATATCGTACTCCGGAGTATCATTCACGAAGCAAGGCTGCTTATTATGTGGTCTCATTTGTAGCATTGGCCCTTTTTGCATTTGCTTCCCTTGCTGGAATGCGTGGTGGCGTAGGGAAAGCAATTCGTCCCATAACTCTCAGCAATGCAAATCATTACACCAATCGCCCAGCTGAGGCTTCCATTGTTCTGAATACTCCGTTCTCCTTTATAAGGACCATCGGTAAGGAACATTTTAAAGTTCCGTCTTATTTCTCAGACAGGGATCAGATGCAGTCCTTTTACAATCCTCTTCATACTCCAGATGGAGATGAGCAGTTCCGCCCGATGAATGTAGTCCAGATAATTCTGGAAAGCAATTCTCTGGAATATTACGGAAGAGGATTCACTCCGTTCCTTGACTCATTGATGAACGAGAGTCTGACTTGCGGGCATACATATGCAAACGGAAGGATAAGCATAGATGCAATGGCATCGGTTCTCAGCAGCATTCCGAGAATGGGTGAGTCTTTTATCCTTACTCCTTCGGCCTTGAATCCTATTTCAAGTGCTGCAGGAGAACTTGCAAAGAATAAAGGCTATCATACTGCCTTTTTCCACGGGGCTCAGGAAAATTCTATGGGTTTCAAGGCATATAGCCATTCTGTCGGATATCAGGAGTATTATGGCCGTGAAAGTTATGGTAATGATGCTGATTTTGACGGCCACTGGTCTATCTGGGATGAGGAGTTTCTTCAGTTCTTTGCGCAGAAGATGAATTCCTTCCCTCAGCCTTTTGCTACTGCTGTCTTTACTGCGACATCCCATCATCCATATGTAATTCCGGAAAGATATGCCGCTATCTTCGAGGAAGGACCTCTACCTATACATAAATGTGTCGCATATACTGATATGGCTGTCAGAAGATTCTTTGAGACAGCTTCTACGATGCCTTGGTATGACAATACCTTATTTGTAATATGTGCTGACCATACCAATATTGTGGAAATTCCGGAGTATGGCACAGAAGCCGGCCGCTACAAGGTGCCTATAATGTTCTATACCCCGGACGGTACCCTCAAGAAAAGGCTGGAAGGCACTTTGCAGCAGATAGATATAATGCCGACTATCTTAGGATTATTGGATTATGACCTTCCTTATATTGCTTTTGGAAACGATATGACAGATACTCCGTCAGAAAAGTCTTTTGCAGTCGGATGCAATAATGGAGTATTCCATCTGTTCAAGGACGGTTATCTTCTGATGTTTGATGGCGAAAATCCTGTAGCCTTATATTCCTATGCTACAGACCGAATGTTGGAGGATAATCTATTGGGAAAGGTTGACTGCGAGAATAATCTCTTGCTTCTTAAATCAGTCATTCAGCAGTATATGGAAAGAATGACTGCTGCAGATGGACTCTCATTATAAAAAAATCCGACCTCATCTAAAAGAGGTCGGATTTTTTATCTGATTACGCTCCGAAATTATCGTAGAGGATATTTTCAGGCGGAACTCCGAGTGAATCGAGGAGTTTTACTACCGCGCCGACCATCATAGGAGGTCCACACATAAGGTAGAGTGCATCCTCTGGTGCCTCGTGCTGCTTGAGGTAAGTCTCGAACATTACATTGTGAACGAAACCAGCTACGTAAGGTACACCAGCTGCATCAGCCTCCGGATCCGGTCTGTCGAGAGCAAGGTTGAACTTGAAGTTAGGGAATTCCTTCTCGATTGCGTGATAGTCATCGAGGTAGAATGCCTCCTTAAGTGCACGTGCTCCGTAGAAGAAGTTGACCTTGCGGCTAGTCTTCTCAGTGTGGAAGAGATGCATAATGTGGCTACGCATAGGAGCCATACCTGCACCACCACCTACGAAGATGAGTTCCTGCTCTGCAGGGAGATCCTTAGGAAGGAAGAACTCACCATAAGGACCTGACATTGTGATCTTGTCACCTGGCTTGAGAGAGTAGATGTATGATGAGCAGATACCTGGATTCACATCAACCCATTTGCCGGCAGCTCTGTCGAACGGAGGAGTAGCGATACGTACGTTGAGCT
>JAEIGA010010865.1_pt1 | contig 13805 bp, 12 predicted proteins | sample 9270691 | NCBI WGS metagenome assembly JAEIGA01 (sample SAMN17057246, study PRJNA624740) | gut metagenome | biome: biome; isolation source: fecal sample | host: Bos grunniens | place: China: Xizang | collected 2019 | reverse complement strand
TATGGAGGAACCAAATAATGGGATTTAAGAAAAAGGAAAGTCGCGAAATGCCTGAGATGAATACTTCATCTCTCCCTGACTTGATTTTCACCATCTTGTTCTTCTTCATGATTGTAACCACCATGCGTGAGGTTACATTGCAGGTGAAGCTCGTGGTTCCTCAGGGTACCGAACTCGAAAAGCTGGAAAAGAAGAGCGCAGTAAGTTATATCTATGTAGGTCCTCCTACAGATGCACTTCGTGCTCAGATGGGTAGCAGTACTCGTATTCAGTTGAACGACCGCTATGCCGAGCCTCGCGAGGTTATGGACTTCGTAGCTCAGGAACGTCAGGGTATGGCTAATCAGGCAGAGCAGGTTATCTCCATCAAGGCTGACTCCAAGACCCAGATGGGTATCATCACCGACATCAAGGAAGTATTGAGAAAGTCTTGGGCATTGCGTATCAACTACTCTGCAACTCGTAGACAGTAATTTAAATTACATTAATTATAGAATGAACGGGAGTCACGCAGACTTCCGTTCATTTTTTCTTTATCGCACAGAATATCCTTATGTACATAAGTATTATAGCTGCCGTAGCAAAGAATATGGCAATCGGCAACGAAAACAGGCTCCTCTATTGGTTACCCAACGATTTGAAGCGTTTCAAGGCTCTTACCACAGGTCACACTATAATCATGGGTCGTAAGACATTCGACAGTCTCCCCAAGGGCGCCTTGCCCAATAGGAGGAATGTAGTTCTTTCAAGGTCAGTTGCTGAACTGCCTGGTGCAGAGGTCTTTGCTGACTTGCAGACTGCACTTTCTTCATGTTCTGATACGGAGGAAGTCTACATTATTGGAGGAGAGAGCGTTTATCGTCAGGCGTTGCCCTTTGCAAATCGTCTTTGTCTTACCGAGATAGATGCACAGCCCACACATGCTGACGCTTTTTTCCCAACTTTCAGTCCATCGGAGTGGAAGGAATCTTTCCGCGAATGTCATGATGCCGACGAGAAGCATGAGCAAAAGTATAGTTTTGTCGATTATATAAGGTATTAGTAAATAATTATACGTAAAAGTGCGTAGTGTTCGTTTTTTTTTTTTTAACTTTGCAATCTCATAATCAGATAAAAGCAAAACAAACAATATCAATAACAAACAACCAAAAACAATTTATCTTATGAAGAAGATTTTACTTTCTTTGTTTGCTGTGCTGATGACAGTAGGGGCATGGGCACAGCAAACTCCGGTGCTTACCTATGAGAACATTACAGCACCCAAGGACATTACTTCTGATGCTGCTGCTATTCGTGTAATGTCTGGAATGACATTTGTTGCAGATGTAACAATCACCAATTCAAGTGATGCACAACTCTTGTTTGCTGCAGTAGCAGATTATACATCAAGTAGTACAGATAACAACACAGTTTGGGGTTTGGGTCTAGGTGGAAATTCTTTGCGCTATATTGTAGGTGCAAGAAATGGTGGATGGTATTCAAGTACTTCAGGCACTCTTACTACCGCAGCCAAGAAAATTGTATTTACATACGATGGTACAAATATTAAGTATTATGTTGATGGTGAGAATATTAAGACACAAGGTTCTACAAAGGAATTGAGTACTTTTGACGGTGCAAATGCAAGATTTTATCTTGGCGGAGTTGTTTACAATACTAATACTGAGTGGGGTAAGTTTAGCGGAACCATAAGTAAAGTAGAGATTTATAATACCGTGCTGACAGACAGAGAAGTTTTGTTGATGTCTCATACAGAGGATGAATTGGTTACCGAGTGGAAGACAGCAACACTTGCTGCCATTGGTAAAGTGGGCGGTTATTCAGAGAGTGTGAGAGAGGAAATCGAGGCGGTTGCAACCCTTGACGGAATTGCCGAGTTTGAAGAAACTCACGAAGTATTAACAATTAGCACAGACGCTTACTACCGCTTAATTTGTGTTGCCCCTAAAACAGGTAATAATGGAGATAACTCTTACAATACTTTGACCTTCAATGGAAGCAGTAATCTAGTGACAGCTCCTACTAGCAATTCTAATATCAATCAAATCTTTAAGTTTGAAGATGCTGGTGATGGCAAGTATTATCTGAAAAATCTCTGTGCTAATGCTTATCTTAGCAAAATTGCCGCAGGAAGTTATCGTTCCCAGGTTGTAGCTCAGAATGATGCATGCAAGGTAGAACTGCAATCCTATGGTGCTGCCCAATGGGAAGTGCACAACAGCGAAAGCAACGACACAAATCATAGCTTGTTTGCCGAGAATCATCCCAAAGAGGCAGTTCCCTATGCTTGTGCCGGTTGGGACGGAGGGGCCAACTCTGCATCAGCGTGGTATATTGTTCCAGTTGTTGAAGTAGAAGTTGGTATAAATGGTTTTGCTTCTATTTATCTGCCTTTTGCAGTAGAGACTGACGAAGCTAAGATATATGCCATTGAGTCTGTCAATGCTACCAGTGCTATTTTGACTGAGAAGACAGGCATTCCCGCTGCTCAGGGTGCTATCCTCGAAGGTAATGGCACTGCTACTTTGAGTATCGTTGACGAAGTAAGTTCTGACTGGTCTGGCAACCTCCTCAAGGGTACTTCTGTAAATACTTATGTTGAGGGTGATGCTTATGTACTTAGCAACAATAATGGTATTGGTCTCTACAAGGCAGATCTGAACAAGAATGCTGCTGGTGAAACTGGTACAACTCACTTCCTGAACAACGCAGGTAAGGCATATCTTCCCGCAAGTGCTGTTCCTGCAGGTGCTCGTTTCCTGAGCTTCGACTTCGGTACAGAGACTGCTATTGAGAGCGTTGAGTCTGTTGAGAACAATGCTGCAGTTTACGATCTCTCAGGTCGTCGTGTGCAGAAGGCTCAGAAGGGTCTGTACATCGTAAACGGCAAGGTAGTTATAAAGTAGTGAGACCAGAAGCAAAGTTTACTTTGATTTTGCCCAACGGAAACAACTTAAAGATTTATTACTGGTAGGGACACGGCATGCCGTGTCCGCCCATAGGAAACAAAAAAACATTAAAACTATTATGAAGAAGACATATATTGCTCCCGAAGTGGAGGAGATTAAGGTGAATGTAGTGAATATGCTTGCTGCCAGCATGGATATTAGCGAGGAAAAGGTTGACACCTCTGAAGAGGGTGTACAGGAAAACCGTCGTGAAGGCCTCTCTTCTAAGGGCGTTTGGGAAAACGAGTGGTAATCCCATAAATATTATAACATTGAATGTTTGCCGTGGTTCACTTTGTAGGACCACGGCTTTTTTTATAATTATGGATTGCTGCCTGATGCGCAAAACATACCCTTATCCGTTCATAGTGCAATGCTGACCATTAAACGTTACTTGTTCCTTGGTGGTTCAGACAAATTTAGTTACCTTTGTAGCAAATAGAACATGATTTACGTATGAAACAATATTTAGACCTACTGGACCGTATCCTCAAGGAAGGCGTGGATAAAGGCGACCGTACAGGTACCGGTACCAAGAGCATCTTCGGTCATCAGATGCGTTTTAATCTTGAGGAAGGCTTTCCTTTGTTGACAACAAAGAAGGTACATCTGAAGAGTATCATCTATGAACTATTGTGGTTCCTGCAAGGTAATACCAATGCAAAGTGGCTTCAGGAACGTGGTGTGCGCATCTGGAACGAATGGGCAGACCCCGAGACGGGCGACCTTGGACATATCTATGGCTACCAGTGGCGTTCATGGCCCGACTACAACGGAGGCTTCATCGACCAGATTCAGCAGGCAGTGGATACCATAAAGAACGACCCCAACTGCCGCCGTATCATAGTCTCGGCATGGAATGTTGCCGACCTTGACAACATGAACCTCCCACCGTGCCATGCCTTCTTCCAGTTCTATGTGGCAAACGGCAAACTGTCTCTGCAACTATACCAGCGCAGTGCCGACACCTTCCTTGGCGTACCTTTCAATATAGCATCATACGCCCTTCTGTGCATGATGATGGCACAGGTGTGCGGTCTGAAACCAGGTGAGTTCATCCACACTACTGGTGATACGCATATCTACACCAACCACATGGAGCAGATACACGAGCAGCTTTCACGTGAACCTCGTCCATTGCCACGTATGGTGCTTAATCCCGATGTAAAGAATATCTTCGACTTTAAGTACGAGGACTTCACTCTGGAAGATTACGACCCATGGCCGGCAATTAAGGGAGTGGTTTCTGTTTAATGTTGAATGTTGACTTGCGAAGCTTGATGAGCTTGCGAATAACGTTGAAGGTTAACGTTGAACGGATGAGCGAGGAGTAGGGACGCTACGTGTAGCGTCCGTCATTCAAACCAGGCAGGGCATTCTGCAACTATTTACTCTTCATCATCCACTTTGGATACTTATCGGACGCTGCACGCAGCGTCCCTACTCCCAACTTTCAAATTCTAATCTATCATCTGTTATCTGTACTCTGTTAATCCCGCTCTGCGGTCTTGACTTTGCTCCCGCTCGGCATAATTCAAACAAGTTTAACTATTGTTTTCCTCCTTGTCGCTCAACATAATTCAAGTAAACTTGATTCTGTGTTCGCTCCTGCGTCGGTTGATTCTGCTCTCGCTTACTCGCAAAGTTATCTGTACTCTGTTATCTGTACTCTGTACTCTATATCCTACACACTATTTCCAATGCAACAACTGCCCAAGGATTTCATATCCCTGATGAGGGAGCACTACGGTGAGACTGATGCTGATGCTTTGTGCGATGCCTTGCTGACTACAGAGCCGGAGGTGTCTGTCCGTCTCAATAGACGAAAGATTTACGAGACCCACCCCAACCCTCCCTGTGAGGGAGGGGGAGTACAAGGACTGCCATGTGGGGCGGGATGGGAACCTGTCCCTTGGTGTCCAGATGCCTATTACCTTGCCGAACGTCCTCCCTTTACCTTCGACCCCTTGCTTCATGCCGGGGTGTACTATGTTCAGGAGGCATCTTCAATGTATGTTGCAAAGTTGCTGAAGGATTATGGTTGCGATGTTCCGTGTTGCGCTTTGGACCTTTGTGCCGCTCCCGGTGGCAAGAGCACCCTGCTTGCAGGTCTTCTTCCCGAAGGGTCGCTCCTTGTCAGCAACGAACCTATGCCCAAGCGTGCCAATGTCCTTGCCGAGAATATGCAGAAGTGGACACGCATGCCCGAGGGGCATTATCCTGTGGAGAGTATCGTTACCAACAACTATCCTGCCGACTTCGGCGCTTTCTCCGATTGCTTTGACCTTGTTGTCACCGACGTTCCCTGCTCGGGCGAAGGCATGTTTCGCAAGGACGACCAGGCCGTGGCAGAATGGAGTATGGACAATGTGATGATGTGCGTGGAGCGTCAGCGTGGCATACTTAGCGATATATGGCATGTGCTGAAGCCAGGCGGACTGCTTGTATACAGTACCTGCACTTTCAACCGTTTTGAGGACGAGGACAATGCCCGATGGATATGTTCGGAGTTGGGAGGTGAACTTCTCGAGGAACGTCATTTCTTGCCCGGTCGCGACCGTGGTGAGGGTTTCTATTGTGCTGCCATACGAAAGAGTGGGGAAGGGGAGAGTATTGATGCCATATCGGCTGTGAAGGACAAGATTGTACGCAAGTCCAATTCTACTCTCCGTCCTATGCCCAAGGCTTTCGAGTGCGAAGGCCCGTGTGTGGAACTCTCCTACGACGAGGCCTTGGCATATCTGCGTCGTGAGGCCATTCGTGTTCCGGCCCCCAAAGGTCCGGTCACTCTGTGCTACAAGGGTTTCCCTCTCGGTCCCGGCAAGGGTGTAGGCAACAGAATTAACAACCTCTATCCCGAGGCATGGAGGATAAGGAGCACATACACAAAGAAGTGGAGCCTTGGAGGAACGGAAAGGTGAAAGGTGAAAAGTGAAAGGTGAAAAGTGAAAACGGAAAACTAACATTGTGATTAAACAAGGGCAGAAGCAAAGTAGGGACACGGCATGCCGTGTCCGCAAAACCGATGTTTCATTGAACACACCTTTAACCTCATTCCCCAAATGAATACCTCTTTACCCAAACGTAAATCTCCACGGGCTCACTGGTTGGAATACAATGAAGGGATGTACTTCATTACTGTCTGTACCCATGCTCACAGGCAGATACTGGGGAAGGTGCGTGATGGAGTTATGTCCTTGTCCAGGCTGGGAGAGTACCTTGACACATGCTTAAAGAATGTGTCCTTGCATCAGGCGAATGTAGAGGTGATACAATATGTGATAATGCCCAATCATTTTCATGCTATTGTTGATATAAGGCAAAAGGATGCGCTTGCTAATGAGGCGGACACGGCATGCCGTGTCCCTACGAGGGAGGAGCGTGCTGAAAACAGAATACGATGCGAGCGGTTGCCTCTGTTATCAACATTTGTCGGCAGTCTCAAGTCTGCCGTCAGCAGATATGCTCACACCATGATGTCCGGTGCAGTATGGCAACCTCGTTATCATGATCATGCTATTCGAGGAGTAGAGGATGGAAATAACATCTCATTATATATAGATAATAATGTGGCTAACTGGGAGAAGGATTGCTTCTATCGTATAGAGGAGTGAATTAACGATGTATGCACATGGTATGGACACGGCATGCCGTGTCCGCAAAATATACACCAACAACCGGTGGACACGGCATGCCGTGTCCATACAAGAATTTACACTTAGTACCCAACGCTCTAACTTTCAACCTTAAACTTTAAACCTTCAACCCCCCCCCCATATGACTAAAGTTCTTCTTCACTGCTGTTGCGCCCCATGTTCCAGCGCTATCATAGAATGGATGTTGCAAAACGATGTCCGTCCAGTGCTTTATTATTGCAATCCCAACATATTCCCCGAGGAGGAGTATCTTATACGCAAGAACGAGTGTACACGATATGCCGAGCAGTTGGGACTGGAAATAATAGACGAGGACTACGACCATGCCTCCTGGTCTTGTGCCATTACTGGTCATGAAGACCAGCCCGAGCGTGGCAGCCGTTGTCTGGAGTGCTTTCGTCTGCGTCTGCTTAGTGCAGCAAAGTGCTGTAGGCGTTTGGGCATAGAGTCGTTTACCACCACACTGGCAAGCAGCCGTTGGAAAAGCCTTGAACAGATTTCCGTAGCCGGTCATTGGGCAGCAGAGCAGGTTGGCCAGGTGCGCTTCGACGACCGCAACTGGCGCAAGGGAGGCCTGCAGCAGCGTCGCAACGAACTGCTGAAGGAAAATGCCTTCTACAATCAGGTATTCTGTGGTTGCGAATACAGTCTTGCTGCACGTTTGCCTATGATGCAAAAGGCAGAAATACGCAAATGGATTAAGGGGTTGAAGTCAGCCCGTTCTGCCGAATGGATGAAACAGAAGAGCAACGGGATATGTTCTTCCCTGCTTGCCGACGGCCTTTGGCGGGCTGCAGGCACTGTGTTGCTCTATCATCCCTTGCCAAGCGAGGTGGACACAACAATGCTGCTGGATAAAGCCCTCCTTATAGGCAAGCGTGTACTTCTGCCCAAGGTGGTGGGAGATGAACTTGAACTTCGCATATATACACCAGATTCATTGCAACAGGGAGCTTACAGCATAATGGAACCAACGGGCGAACTCTTTCCTGTAGATTCGTATCACGAAATAGACCTTGCCGTCATCCCCGGTGTGGCATTCGACCGCCATGGCACGCGCCTTGGACGTGGTAAGGGATATTACGACCGCCTCCTTTCGCTGATGACCAATGCATACAAGATAGGCATCTGCTTCCCTTTCCAAATGCTTGAACACCTCCCCTCCGAACCACATGATGTACTCATGAACGAGGTGATTTGCTGAACGAACGGAAAACACACAGCAGTAGGGACGCAGCGTGCTGCGTCCGCATAGAATCAAATCTAAATCATAAACTAACGGACGCTGCACGCAGCGTCCCTACTCCCAACTTTCAAATTCTAATCTATCATCTCTCCTTTCTCCTTTCTCCTTTCCCATCTTTCATCTGTACTCTAAACCCAAAACAATGAAACGTACTCTTTTCTTTGCTGTTCTTGCAGCACTCTTTGTGGGATGTTCCCGTAAGCAGTCCACACTTACCCTCGCGCTTGCCGGTATGGATGCCGAGGATTCTGTTATCGTCTACAATACCGGTATTACCGACGGATTCCGTAATGCACTGGTAGACACACTTGCCATTCCCAACGGCAACCTCTCTATTGCCATCACGGGCGACAGTGCACGGTCCTATAAAATCTACAAACTTCCCCGTCGCTATCCCGATGGCACCATGGAGGCCATGAGCATGGTTGGTATAAATGTGCCTGTTATGCCAGGAGCAGATATCAAGGTGGAGGGAGATTTCAGCAACCACACCATTGCTGGCTCTATTCCTTTCTACAAGGACCTTGATCTCATCTATTCGCATATCAAGCCTCTGACAGAAAAGTCAATGCAGGCTGCACGTGCAGCATACGACAGCACCAAGCCACAGGCAGAGCGCGACTCTCTCATGGCTGTTTCCGAGGCCTACAAGGATAGCATACAGGACCTTGTAGCTGACTATGTTTACTATTGTCCCGACTCCGAGGCCGGACTCTATGCCTTTTATATGTATGGCAATATAGAGAAACATCATGACCGCATCGACGAACTATGCGAGTGTGTTCGCTATGGAGTCTTGGCCAACGTGTATGCCGAACTTAAGGCGGACTACCAGGCGCTGCTGAAGCAGAGAGAGGCAGAGAAGAGAGTGGCAGACGGTATGCCGGCTCCTGAATTCACCTTGAACAACATAGAGGGTAACCCCATTTCCCTTTCCTCCCTGCGTGGCAAGTATGTAGTTCTCGACTTCTGGGGCACATGGTGCGGATGGTGCATCAAGGGTATGCCGGAGATGAAGGAGATGTATGCCAAGTACAGCCAGCGTCTTGAGGTCGTGGGCATAGCATGTGGCGACACTGAGGAGGCATGGAAGAAGTGCGTTGCCGAGAAGGCCTTGCCATGGACCAACCTGTTAAACGGCGCAGGCGATGCCGATGTTTCGTCTCTGTATGCCGTCACAGGATATCCCACAAAGGTAATCCTCGATCCAGAGGGTCGTATCCTCAAGACCATCCTTGGCGAGTCTCCCGAGTTCTATACCTACGTGGATTCGTTGATGAAGTAGCACATGAATATATTCGGACACGGCATGCCGTGTCCCTACTTTGCAAACGAACATCCACTTGTAGGGACACGGCATGCCGTGTCCGCGAAAAAAACATTTATGCCTAATGAACACCTCTTTGCCTAAACGTAAATCTCCTCGTGCCCACTGGCTGGAATACAATGAGGGGATGTTTTTTATTACGGTCTGTACACATGGACACAGACAGATATTGGGAAAGATACGGAATGGAATGATGCTGTTGTCCAAAGTGGGTGAGTTCCTTGATATGTGTCTTAAAGACTCGTCATTGCATCAAATGAATGTAGAGGTGATACAATATGTGATAATGCCAAATCATTTTCATGCCATTGTTGATATACGCCGGAACGAATCGCTTGCATGTAATGAGGACACGGCATGCCGTGTCCCTACGAAGGAGGAACGTGTCGAAAACAGAATAGGATGCGAACGGTTGCCTCTGTTGTCAACTTTTGTCGGCAGCCTTAAGTCTGCCGTCAGCAGATATGCCCACACTATTATGTCCGGTGTTATATGGCAACCTCGTTATCACGACCATGCTATTCGTGGAGTGGAGGATGCAAACAACATCTCATCGTATATAAAGAATAATGTGGCAAATTGGGATAAGGACTGTTTCTATAGCGTGGAGTAGTGGCTTTGCCGGACATCCATAAATTGCAAATGACCATCCACTCGTGGGGACACGGTTGCCGTGTCCGCGAAACTCAGTGGTAGGGATAGGCGTTGCTTTGCGGACACGGCATGCCGTGTCCCTACATTGCGAGCATTGTCCGTACATTACAAATGACCATCCACTTGTGGGGACACGGTATGCCGTGTCTGCGATCTAGATGGGTCATTAGCCTTGTGCACAGGGCATACTATATGTAAACTTTTGTTGTACTATCAACAAAGCCCTGTTGATAGTACAACAAAAACTTACCGCTATCGAGGACCAGCCGGTGTCCTCGGTAGCGGTAAGTTTATCCCTTCCTTTTGATTTTGTAATCACCCCAGCAGGGCATTGTCTCTTTGGCGAGGAATTGGATTGGCTCTGTTATGCCCAGTTCCTTTGCTATCCGCTGTATGGTCTCCTGCACGGCAGGGGGTGTGAGGAACTCTCCACGGTAGTAGCGGTAGTAGTTGTACTCGCCATACTCCTCAATCAATCTGGCTTTCAGTTCCGAAGCCTGAACCTTGGACATGCGGTTATAGATATGCTTGAAACCACAGGCAAAGTCCACCGGTGCACAATCCAGATAGCGTGGGCACCGCTCCGTACCGCCCTGTTCCTCTATCCACCTGTGGTCGTAGAAATATGCACGTTCCATTGCAGGTTGCTCCATGTATGCCCTCCAATGCAGACACGTCTCATGCCTCTTGCAGTCCTCACATGAGCACAGCGTGAAATCCTTGGGCATGTACCTCAGGTCAAGTATCGTCATAGTGTATATTGTCTTTTTGATGAAGCAAATCTTTCCTTTGCCAGGCACTCTCGGGTATAATGCTACTTCAGGAACACGAAATAGACAGCCATTATCATGCACACGAAGGCGGCGAGGTGGTTCCAGTGCAAGGTTTCGCCACGAAAGCAGGTAACGGTGTAGATGGTGAATACCAACAGGGTTATAACCTCCTGGATGATCTTCAGTTGGAACAGCGTGAAGGGACCGCCGTTTCCCTTAAAGCCGTAGTGGTTGGCAGGAATCATGAAACAATATTCCATCAGTGCCAGTCCCCATGAGATGAGGATGATGATGTACAAGGGTGTGTTGCCGTGCAGGATGTGCATGTCCTGCAGTTTCAGGTGTCCGTACCACGCAAGGGTCATGAAGATGTTGGACACGATGAGTAGGATAATGGGTAGAATGTAGTTCATATTGTTTAGAGTTTAGAGTTGAGTGTTTAGAGTTTAGGGTGCGGACCCTCCCCCTTCCCCCTCCCTGTATGGGCGAACAAGGTCTTTAGAAGATGGACTGAATGTCCATCTGTGCCTTGTGAGGGGAGCACACTCCTGTGCGACGCGCGGACAGGAGTATATAGTACTGGGAGTTAGGGATTTTATTAAAAGGTTAATAGATTTTATTAATGCTTAATATTCATTGTCGGTTTGTAACTTACTCTACCCCTGAGACAGGGGTAGTACCCGAAGGGGGAGGGGGTGGACAGTTTTCACCATTTCGTTTGTATCATCCACCCCCTCCGTCGCTTCGCTCCTCGTCCACCCTGTCTCAGGGGGACAGTTTGCTGGCGCGGTGCTTACTGTTGTAACTACCCCCCTCCCATAGAGGGGAGGGATGGGGTGGGTCTTCACTCTCCTTGCCGACACATGTATCCAGCATACGTTTCCGTTCCTTTTATCTAGTCAGGGCGAACTTCATGCTTAGGCCGAAGTCCTGGGTGACGGTGGGGTATGCCGAAGAGGAGAGCAGGGGTACGGTACGCTGGCGGTCGTAGAAGAGCGTCATTGTCACGTAGCGGCTCATGGTGTAGTCTGCACGGAAGGACGCCTTCACTGCCTTGTTGCCAGAGGTGGCCTCGGACAGACCGGTCTGGATGTCGCGCCGGATGGCATCCTGATTGCGGATGGAGAAGTCGAAACGCAGGGACAGGGCATGTGCAAAGTTGCTCTTGCTGCTGTTCTTTATATTCTCGCGACCGTCGCTGCCGGTGTCCCGGTTTTTCAGCGAACGGTTCTTGGCGGTAGACTTCATAGCCTTCTGGCTGGCACGCTTGCTTCCGAATATGCTGCCCAGGCGGAAATCGTTGATCTTGTATCCCCAACCGAGGACGAAGTCGCGCGAACCGGTTTCGGTGAGCTGTGCACTGGTGATGGACAGGCTCATGACACGTGTGGTGCGGTATTCTGCCTTGAGGGTCATGTTGTTGTGGAACGTGAAGTTAAAACCGATGAGCGGAGCGAAGCTCTCGTTAATGCTCACTGTGCTGATGTCGTAGCAGCTGCTGGGCGAGTATGCCCCGGTGGCCTGGCTCTGTGTGAAGCCCAGGTCGGTGCCGTTCATGAACTCCATCCATGAGGCGTAGGAGTTGTAGGAACCCACGGCATAAACGCTCTTGTAGCCGTGCGACACGGTGACGCTCTTGAAGTAATCCCTGATGAAGGGCAGGTTGGAGAGTCCCTTGTAGGTCAGTGTCCAGTTGGGCAGCATCCTGGCCAGCGAGGGGAAGATGTTCAGTTCGCGTGTTGTGCCGCCACCGGTGTATGCCGCCAGGAAGGCAGGAATCATTACGTCCGCTCCGTACATGTTTGCAGGTGTGACGTTGCCCTTTGCCGGGTCACCGGCACTGCCAAGGTAGGGCACTCCCATGGGGTCCTTGCCTCCGATGTACTGTGCCTCCACGCGCTGCTGGTAGACGGGGAGCATGGAGCGGAACTTCTCGAAGGTGGAACTGTAGTATCCGTTTGAAGCATTGCCGCTGCCAGAGAAAGCCGAACTGAGCGACACGATGGTCATGTTGAACGAACCCGTCTGTGTGGTGGGTGAACCCTGATACATGTACTGTATGCTCTTTGAACGGTTCATGGTGCGCGACATGTTCAGGTCTATCTTCATGTCGGTGAACGGTTCGAGGCTGGCCTTTATCTGCAGGTCCTCGGTGGTGGAGGAAGTGGCAGGGGTGGACAGACTGTCGGCACAGAGGAGCCATCCGCGCTCCTTGGCAGTCTCGATATAGTCGTCAGACACAAGTCCGAAACCGAATCCTACGCCAGGGGCAAAGCCGTGAGCCGAGGTCATGCGCTGGCCGAACATGTCGCCCACCTCGGGCATGAAACCGGACATGGCCAGGTTGTAGGTGTTGCGGTATGAGACGGACACGTTCCTCACCATCATGGCAAAGCGTGCTCCTGCCTGTGCCCATTTGTACCAGCCCTGTTCACTCAGTTTGGGTTTGGCAATTACGTTTATGCGCACCTTGGCAGTGTCGGCACTGTCGGTCATGAGCACAATCTTGTTCTCGTCCAGTTTCTTGTACTTAACCTTATAGTCATGTCCCTTGCTGTCCTGGATGCGCACCTCCAGGCGCTTTGACTTCTGGTTGTGGGTGATGGTCATGTTGCTGTCAGGAGCAAGCACTATTTCGCGTGCATAACCCTGTGTGCGCTTCTTCCTGTCCTTCTGCGCTGAAGTTCCCTTGGCATTGGTCTGGGCGCCCTTGCCCATGGTGCGTGCCAGGATGCTGTCAACACTCTCGCCAGTCTTCTTGGCCTCCTCCTCTGCCTTCAGGCGTGCCTCCTCCAGCTTATCCTTCTCGCGCTGCTCCTTCTCCTTCTCGCGCTTCTTGTCGTTGCGCTTCTTGTTGGCCTCCGACTTGGCATTGGAAGCAGAGAATATGCGGTTCACCTCCTTCAGGAAGGGCGACTTGTTGTAGAGGGTCTCCAGTGCCAGTTTGCCGTTGGCATTGATGCTTCGCTGGGTGTTGATGCTATGTCCCAGACTGCTGCCGTCCTCCAGTTCGGCACCGCGTTTCCAGGAGTACTGGCTGTTGTAGCTGGCATCTGCCGTTATCCAGTCAAAGGCAGGCAGTTTGTTGATGGGCAGTTTGTAGGACATGGTGGCGCTCTGATTATAGTCCAGAGGACGGCCAAACCCTGCCAGACTCATATTCACGCTATCCTTCCATGCCTGGTACTCGTCGGGGTAGAG
>JAEIGA010010864.1_pt1 | contig 13805 bp, 28 predicted proteins | sample 9270691 | NCBI WGS metagenome assembly JAEIGA01 (sample SAMN17057246, study PRJNA624740) | gut metagenome | biome: biome; isolation source: fecal sample | host: Bos grunniens | place: China: Xizang | collected 2019 | reverse complement strand
GGCGCCGAGGCGGGGTGTGGGGGTGCTCCCCCTGGTCACCATTCTCCGTCTATTTCATTTGCTTTTGATATTTTCTTGACCTGGTAGTCGGTGCCCACGCGTGCTCCTTTCGCTTGATTGCAACAATAATGCGCAGCTTGCAGGTTCCCCCAGTCCTGGGCTGCTGCAGCTGCGCTGTCGTATCCATATAGCTTCCATTTGCTCACGGGTTTTATTTCATCTATAACGAACGACAGCGGATGCTTCGCGTCGCTTGGTTCGTCGTAGTGTATCGCGCCCAGTCTTCCCTTACATATTCCGCAAGGCGCATCCATTGCTCGGAACCGTGCGCGGTACTTCCGGCGGAGGGTTCCGTTCTTATAGCGGGGGTTAGTTGACATGGGGCTTCTTTTCCTCCTCAACATATCGGCAACAAAAAGAGCCCGGGTTGTCCGAGCTCCTTCTGTCGTGGTCAGCAAAATGATTGCTGGCTGATTACCACGCTATAATATTAACATGTTTTAATGTGTCCATCACAGACCCCCGGGGGTTATTTTTTCTTTTTGTCCAGTTCTATCTGCAACGCTTCAAGGGCTCGCGCCTTTAGTCTCTGTTGACTGGATAAGCTGTCGCAGTCTCTGATCCTCAAAATGTCCCACCACTTCCGGTTGTTTATGTAACGAAGGATGAGGATTTCCTGCTGGTCTTCGCTGTCTAGCATCCGGATGAGTCGCATCGCTTCGTGTACGTCGGTTATATATTCTTTTTTTAGCTTCAATAGTTCTTCAGTCAAATCTTCCTTGCGTTCAATCAAAGCGAACACCAACTTCTCCAGCTTGTCTTGTCGTGGGGATGTCTGCGTCTTATCCGGTGTATAGTTCAAAGCGGGAACGGTTATCATTTCATTGTCTATCTTGTCCAGCTCGAACTCTATCATCTCGATGTTGCGCTTTGTGTCTTTTATATGCTCCATGTATGCACTCGCGTTCATTTCATCCCTCCTGTATGATTCCGAAGCCTGCCCCTTCTACCTTCTCCGCTCTCTCTGGCGTCATCTCTGCCTCGTCTCCTGGTCTCATGTACTGATCGAGCTCGATGTCTCTATATGCTTTTATTATTCGAACCGTGACTGTGGTTGGTGGTTTATAATTGCCCTTTGGTTTTGTGTTGCCGAGTATCTTGCGCCATTTGGTGATCTGCGTGCTGTTGTTATAGATATATTCGAACTCCGGTATATCCAGGAGCTGTGTCGTGTCGTATGTCTTCGGGTCTGCTATGATGTGCGCGTTCTTCCTTTCCTTCACTCCTATTTCCTCAAGTATTGGGAGCGGGGTTGTTATGACCGGCGTGCCTACGATTAACGCCTCAACAATGCTATAACAGAATGCTTCCGTGTCTGATAGCTGCACCAGGTAGTCTGCCATGCGGATGTAGTCTGCTATATCCAGGCGCGGTTGCATCTGTATGATCTCCGGCGGTGCGTCCTTCAGCGGTTCGTTTGAAAATACAAGCCATATAAATGGCACGCCCTGAGTCTTCATCTGTGCCGCAAGCTCTCGCATTTTCTGCTGTCCCTTCTCCGGTGTATCTAATCGTGAAGCGGTTATAAGTAACAGCCCCGGCTTTGTGTCCGGTTTTGCAACAAGGTTTTTAATTATTGTTGCATCCGCTGTCTCATCTCCGAAGCTATCCTTCACCGCTTTTGAAACGGTGACCACCTGTCCTCTGTCCTGTGGTATGTGCCAGGGATTTGCCGCCTTGCATCCGTGAACCATTTGTATTGTTTGCTTTGCTTCTATGTTACCCGGTATCTTATCGAAGACCCGATTCATGATCAGCGTGTCGCATTTGACCCTCAAGTCTTTATTATTCTTTATAACCGGCACCAGCTTCTGCAGGCGTTTGATCTGCGTCCCGCTCATCTGGTCGTATATAACAGCGATGTCATAATACTTCGCCATGTATGTACAAAAATTATATAAAAAACTCTCTATGCCTCCGATGTTGTATGCGTGGCTTATATATAATGCGACTTGTGTCTCCATTGGTTTCTCCTTTACTTTTATATAGTTTGATTTTACTCCCCTTGCTTCGTCCGCCCAGGTTCCTCTCGGCTTTGTTATCAGCGCATACTTCTCAAGCTCCGGGAGGTCGTTTCGGTTTGTCATGATGACCACCTCGTTTGCCTTGCATGTCTCTTTTACTTCCTCAAGTAAAAAAATATCATTCGCGGTTATTAACGGAAAATAATAGACAATGCGCTTTGTCCTGGTCTTCCCCTCTCTGTATTTTTTCGATAAGCTGTCCGGGGTTGTTACTCTGTAATAATACATATAATCCGGCGCGCATATCCTGCGTGCGTTTGCCAGGTTCATCCGCCTTGTGAAGTCCTCGTCCTCTGCCGCGTCTCTGTTCTCGTTGAACCGGGTATCCCCTATAAAATCCCGGCGCCAGACCCTGGTGCATACAGATGGATTGCTCAGCTTGTCCTGGTCGTTTTTTAATTTATAGTTGAACCGCTTATCCTCAAGGCTTCGCCATGATAAGTCCATATAGTCCCACGCCTCATCTGCTCGGCTTCTTATGTACTGGATGAAGTCTTCCGCCACCATGTCGTCTGCGTCTATAAATGCGATGTATTTTCCCGTTGCCTTTTCCAGTCCTTTGTTCCTGGCGTTTGACAGCCCTTTGTTTTTCTGTCTGTAAACCGTCGCCCATTCATATGGTGTTTTGTATGGCTTTTCTGATCCGTCGTCTATGATTAGCACCTCAACATCCGGGGCGATCTGCGGGCTCAGGCGTTCCATTAGCTCGTCGATGTATGGCTCCGCGTTATATGCTGGAATAATAATTGTTAAAAATTTCATTTTGTATCCTCGATAAATCTTTTATATTTTTTAAAAAAATAATCCTCAAAGTTTTTATAATATTGAACCCGTTGATAATTGTCTTCAATGGCGCGCAGCCTGCATGCATAAATTTCCGTCGGGTTGTCTTTTATAATTTTAACAGCTTCCGGTATTTCCCAGAGCCGTCTGATCTGAATAATTCCATCCGTGTTGAATATTCCATCCAGGTTCCTGGCTCCGAAATATACCGGGATTGTTTTATTTGCAAAACAGTTGAGGAGCTTCTCTGTGAACCATTTGTCGTCGATGTAGTTTTCAATAACTACTGAAAAGAGAAAATGCGCCAGGGCTTCGTGTGTTGTTGTCCTCGGGTGTCCGTCTATGTCTCCCAGGATTTCTGCATCCCCGCTGATCTGCCTTGCAATCTTTTTGCGCTCAATATGGAGCGGGCACATTTCTTTTGCTCCGCATATCATGGATATATCTTTGTTTTTATAGTCCAGGAGCTCTCTTATTCCTGCGCCGTCCAGCTCTTCGTTTTTCTCGTACTCATTCCAGTATTCTATCGGCAGCGCGTTTGGTGCTATCCTTAAAAGCTGGCTATCATGTGTAAATATATATTTAAACCGCGAGTAGTCTGTTTCTAGTTTGCTATAATTTACGGCTTGCAGGCTCCGGGGTTCTATCATCAGCGCTGATTCCCCGTGCGGCTTCGACTCGAATGCGTGCCAGATTTGTCCGTCGTTATACAGTACGATGTCCGCTTCGTCTTCTGTCTCTGCCCTGTGGTTTGGGAAGTGATCATATTGGCTATATAATTTTATTTTCATTTAACGCCTCCACTATTTTTTCATATGCGATGCGCTTCTCTTCTTGTTTTGTCCATGAGCTTTCATATGGACTATGCTGCAAGCTCTCGCATTCTTCAATTATCTTTTTAACTTCTGCCAGGTCGCATCCATCCGTCCTTCTCTTTTCCATGTTCTGCTCTGTGATGCGTCTCTGTTTTAACTCGTACAGATAGCCGCATAATATGCGCCATATTACTTCCCAGCAGATTTCCTCTGTTTCGGCTTCTTCGTCATTGTTAATGGATGCCATCCTTGCTCTGGCTGCCCTGGTGTCGACTTCCTTTTCTGCAATCTCTATCCAGTCATTTAATTGCATTTTTGATTTCCTCCTTCTCTTCCTCGGTTAAATCGTCATAATATGCCGATCTGATTCCGAGTTCTTTTTTTGCTGCTTCGTGTGCGACTGCAAGTCTCCAGCCGCGCTCTCTGTATTTATCAACTTTTTCATAAAACTGTTGGAAGGCTTCGCATTCCTGGCATGATTCTTCTTTCGTGCATTCCCAGTTTGTCCCGATGCCATTTATCCCTATTTTCCAGGATTCGAAGCATGAAAAGTCTATTTGCTTTTTATTCTCCCGCGCATCCCAGATAAAATCCTCAAGTGTAAATTGATAGCCCTCGGCGGTCTTTTCTAGTTCCTCGCAGTATCCTTCCGGCGGTGTATTTGATAAATGATAATTGAAAAGCTCGCCCGGTTTATATACTGGCATCCCGTGTTTCATAAAGACCGGTTTTGTCTCGTCCTCGTCTATCCTCCAGGGTTTGCCTTTTCCGTTCGGTATCACCCAGCATTGGTTCATTCTTCGCCCTCCTCAAAAACGCACGCCCATTTACAGCATCCGCTGTCTTTTTTAAACTCGCAAGCGCTGCAGGGTCTGTCTGTTAAATGGCTTATTTTTTTAACCGCCTTGATGGCGTTGTCGATGGTCTTCGATGTTTTTCCACCTGCCATAAACTTAAAATAGTTTTGCATCTCTTCCAGCCCCTTGATTGTCTCTGTATCTGTCATTCGCTCTCACTCCTCCTCTTCGTTTTCCTGAGCTTTTTGTATCAGCTCCAGGATATGTTCATCCGATGTCTCAACAATGGCTTTAATAATTATCAGCTTGATTTCGCTCACCATCTCTTTTTGTTCTGCTGTCATTGTTTTTCTCCTCATAAATCAAAAATGCTCAACTGGTTATCTACTGGCAACACGCACATTTCTTCTTTTGCCCTTTTATAAAATTCTTTGTTTATTTCAAAACCATAAAAATTTCTTTTTGTTTCCAGGCAGGCTCTTCCGGTTGACCCGCTCCCGAAACATGGATCAATTACGACATCATATGGATCAGTAAAGGTCTCAATAAGTTTTTTCAGAAGTTTAACGGGCTTTTGTGATGGGTGTATTTTTGGGATGTCTTTTCCGTCCTTTTCCCATTCGAACCAGTCAAAAACCATTTTCCCGGTGCCTCTGATGTTTTTCCCGTTTTCGTCGACCTGGACTCCATTTCTGAATTTTGGCAATTTATCGCGATAAAATAACAGTGCGTGCTCCGTTGCTCCCACCACTCTCATGTTCGCCTTTAATACTTGGGGGCTATAATTTTTTATAAAATAAAGTGGTATATAATTTTTAAACCCTTGCTTTTGTGCTGCTAATATTAGATCGTGCTGTTGTTCAAACGAGCAGAAAACTATCATGCATGGGCTATTTGAACTTCTGCCTCTTCCCTGTGGTTTCGTGTCGTCTTTTCTCATAAGTCTTGAACAAAAATGAAAATATTCGTAAACATTAAAATTAAAATCCGATGCAAATGCGCTTTTGCCCGCCAGCTTTGATTCTCCATTTTTGTTGTCCCCCCCACATACCACATCGGATTTGAGCCATAAAAGTTATTACCTACGTTGTATGGAATATCCGCGATGATCAGCTGTGCTTTTTGTATTGGGTAACATTTCCATCCTTGCATCGAGTCGTTGTATAACTCGCATTTGATTTTTCTCTCGTTCATTCTTCTATCTCCTCAATTTTAACTTTTCTATATGGTGACCACTTGCCCTGGTTCCTGGCATGGCTCATGCTGGATGCGATGTTGTTCTCTGTTATCCCTAAAATGAGCGCCAGCTCTGCCTGCGTCCTGGCGACCGCGAGTGGTAGTTCGTATTTGTCATGCGTGACTTTCAGATATACGTATTCATTCAACGATGTACACCTCCGCCTTTTGTCTTCCAAACTGTACAGCCGCGCTGTAGTCGTCTATAAAAACATCGATAACATTTGAAGCCATGCCTCCGCGGTCGTGTACATAAAACATGCCATAGCCCTCAATAAAAATGCATTTGTGCCATAGCTTTGGATCGTTGCTCGCTACGGTTACGCCCTCGCATGGCATCTTGCCATCTGCGCATGCGTTTCCGGTTGATACATATGCGGTGAGCTCGTATTCTCCCACGCTCTTATAATGCGATTCATCTAATTGCTCCGCGTAATATGTCGGCGGGACCGGTTCCTGTGGTATGGGTTGCAATACAAGCCCCAGAACTAAAATTGTTTTTAACATCCTTCTTCTCCTTGCTAATCATTAACCTTTTCAAGATAATATTTTTCGAGATCTTTCAGGCGGTTTTTGCTCCGGGTTGCGGCTGGTGTCTCTTTTTGCTCATCTGCTGGGTAAACAGTCAGCCATCCTCTTTCGATTGCGATGTTGATCAGCTCGATTTGTTTCGCTTCGCTGTTGGTCAGTTTGTTAAGTCTCTTTTTGAATAATTCGACCGCCTTGTCTGTCATCGGTTTTCTTAGTGATCGGCGATGCTTTTTGAATTCCTCGATGGCTTCCTCAAAATCGCTATTATTTGTTTTGTTACTTTTTATAAAAGTAACATTATCATTATCATTTACATTATCAGCCGTTTTTGCCGACTCGTTTTCGGCTTTGCCGACTTTTGCCGCTTCCGTTTCGGCATTTGCCGGCATTTGCCGGCTTTTGCCGTTCGTCTTTTCTGCGCCTTTTCTCCCTGCCTCTCGTCTTTTCTCGACTGTTTCCTCATATTTTTTGTTGTTCTGATCCAGGTCAAATCTTGCAACATCAAACGATAGCGCGACCGCGACATCCTCAATTTCCGGAACCGTTCCGGTCTCCTGGTACTCAATTAAAAACCGGATAAGCTCCCCGAACTGCGCATTCGTTAGCTTTGCAAATTTGGTTTTATATGCTGTATATATCAGCAGGCTGTCTCTCATGTTTGCATCTCCTTATTTTTTGAACGGTAGATCATCCGCTGCGTTTTCTGGCACATCCATGAAGCCATCGGCTGGTGCCGCTTCTGGTGTCGCCTCCTGGCTTCTTTTACTCTCTGCGAACTCCTGCTCTTTTATAACGATTTCTGTTGTGTAGTGCTTCACGCCGTCCTTCTCATATGAGCCCGTTTGTATCCTTCCGGTTATTGCGATTTTTGTGCCCTGCTTCAGGTACTTTTCCGCGAACTCGCCATTCTTACCGAATGCCACGCATCCTGGGAAGTCTGCGCCTGCGTCCTTGCCTCTGCGGTCAATCGCGAGCGTATACCTCGCGATGCATAGCTGCTCCCCGTTCTGCGTCTGGGTGTATCTGACCTCTGGGTCTCTTGTTAGCCTGCCCAGTAAAATAACTTTATTCATTTTGCTTCCTCCTCAATAAAATATCTTTTGAAGTGTATCTCTTCCCCGTAACGGTTCCGACCTGTCTCCATCTTGGAACTGATCAGCATCCCGCTCTTTTTCATTTCGCTTATTCTCGATGCAAGTCTCATAACACCCAGGTCTTTCATTGCCTCAAACTGTGATATACTTCCGAAGTCCTGCATGTATGCTTTTACGCGTTCACATTGTGTTGGTCTACTGTTCATCGTGCGCCTCCTTCCATAACTTGATAAATGCTAACAAGTCCATTGTTACCAGCCATGTTTTGTGACTCTTCCTGTGCATAACGACCGGGATTTCGCCGTCTCTGGCGTCTCTTCTGCTCTGCATCATCGCGTTGTCTATGTTTAAAGCCTCAACGCGTTTGCATTCTATGTGCAGGCCTTCTATGCCTACAACATCCGCATCCCCATTTGCTCCGCTGTATTGTTGCCCGCGTCTCGTTGTGAACCCGTGGCGGTTCAAAACCTGGGCGAGCTCCCTTTCGCCGTCTGCTCCTTTTCTTCTGCTGTTCATAGATAATTAGCTCCCATCATTCTGATCCATGCTTCCCTTGCCGCTTCTTCTGCGTGGTTTTTGTATGGATACTCTTTAATAAAATTTTGTTCCCATGTTTCCTGGGCTATCTGCTGCAAGTAAAGTTTTATTTTGTCGCCGTTCTTCCCGTGGACTCCATCTGTGCCTTTGTGGTGCCATTGGCATAACATAACGATTAGCCCCTCGCGGTCTGATATGGCTCGGCGCCCTCTGCCATATATCATGTGATGTGCTTCCAGGCGTCCTTTGCATTTGCTGTCCCTGCAATAACAAGTGTTAAAATCTTGTGGTATGATGCTTTTTATCCTTGCCATGCTGCTTTCATCCTCTCTATTTCATCCGGGGTCATCGTTTCGATCTCCAGCTGTTTTGCTTCGTAGATTGTGCCGTCTATCAGTCGCGCCATTTCTTTTGTGTCGTATGTGTGCGAACCTCTCATAACTTGATGCGCCTGGTATGTTTTCCCGTTCGCCAGCTCCTGCGTCTGTCCTGGGATTGGTCTCAGGTGCATCGCCTCAACTTTTCGCCAGTCGACCCGCGCTTCCAGGATAATGATGCCGACCTCTGTGTCCGGTTCTCCATAATCTGCGATGAGTTGGTTGTGTGTCTCCGTGTGGCTCTCGCCTATTTTTTCGGCTATCTTATCCACTAAAACGTGAAAATATGCATTTGCATTCAGGCTTCTTTTTGCTCGCCATTCTTTTATCTCGATTGCGATGTCTTTTCCCTGGGTTGTGTCGTATATCTCCGGATATTCCTCAAGAGCCAGGGTTATTAGAACTTTTTTTATTGAATAATCCCGAAACGGTGCCCCATGCCATTTGCCTTTCAATCTCATCGATTAGCTCCTCCAGTATCTCTTCCATGTTTCCGCGCATGTCGTCATAGTCCTTTATGTATTGCGCTATTTCTTTTAATGCATCCATGTCCGGGAACTCGTCATCCTCAATTTTAAAAAAAATTCCATAGCTTGGATTGTTAGCGATGAGCGGCTTGACCTCTTTTATGTTGTATGCTTCGGACAGTCCTTCGGCTGATATAAAAATTTCGATGTCATCGCTGAATGGCTCGAGCATCTTTATCAATTCACTTTTTTGCATCCGCCTTCTCCTTTTTGTTGTCCTTGTCCTTTAGTTCCATAAACTGAGCGAAGGTCATATCTTCGAGTTTTTGTATCCCGAAATATTCCAGGATGTTGTCCTGCTGTTCCTTCTTTGGATATCTGTTTTTGATTGCCTTCAGATCCAGCGCTGTTATCTTCTGCGCTTTGATCTCGTCTTGTTTCATCTGCTCCTGTCCGCTGATTGCGTTCTCTACTTCTTCCGCTGATGCGATGCTCGTATCAACTCCCAGGGCTATCATGCCCAGCGCTCTGCCGACCGCCGATGTCTCACAATTCTCGATGTATGATGTTTTGTTTATGTATGAAGTCGTTTCTTTTTCCTGGGCTGTTCCGGTTGCCAGTATTACTTCGGAACCGTCGGCAAAATACCAGCCGACCTTCGCCTGCATCGTTACGATGCCGCCCTCAAGGCTGAGGATTTCTGTTTTTATGAAGCCCTCCGGATATAACTGTCTAAACGCTTTTATTCGCTGATTAACTTCTGCATATTGCTTGCCCTTGATTTCTGTCGTCTTTATGCTCTCATTTGCTTTTTGTATGTCTTCAAACGTCATTGCCCTCGTCCTCCTCTTCGATTGGATTTGCTATCGCTTCAACAAGTCCAGCGGCAAGAATAACGCCGCAGGAAAAAACCCCCAGATTTGTCATTCCTTTTGCGTATGCAATAACAACAAGTATTAAAGCGATAACAACTATTGAGGCGCATAGCCTCTTCACTTTGTTCAAAATAATTTTTTCATTCATGGCATTTCCCTTCCGTATGCTTTCACATACTTTTGCATGTTTGGGTGTCTCAACATTTCCCGATTTTCCATGTAGTCCTGGAAGGCGTCCGCGTCTATCCTTCGGCAAGTTCCGCCGATTATTGCGCTTGCTGGGTATCTTTTCAGGCTTTGCATCTCCTGGATAAGTTTTCCCGCCATTGATCGTGATATGTTGTACTTTTCGACAATGTCTTTCGTTTTGTAATACATCCAGCGCCTCCTTCCTGCGTATCCGCAAGTTGTTAATTAAAAAAAATTTCCAGCGGGTTGTCGATTTTTAATACTTCGACCATCTTCTCGATTTCGGCTCTCGAAAAGTCGCCATTGTTGTTCAGCTTCCTGTAGAATGTCGACTCGTTGATGCCTATTGCCTGGCTGATCTCCGCCGCGTTGATTCCCCTCAGCACCATCTGTGCCTGGAGCTTTCGCTTCTCAAACATTTTGCACCTCCTTTGTTTCGTTTTCGCATCGCGTTTCCGCAAGTTTAATTATAATAACATTCTGCATAAATGCAAGTGTTATTTTTTCTTTTGCGCAGAATATTTGCAAAAATGCAACTACGGTGTTATTATTTCGGCGAGGAGGTGTAAATATGAAAATACATGAAAAATTAAAAGCCAGGCGCCTTGAGCTTGGTCTTACATTGGAAGAAGTCGCCGCCCGCGTCGGTGTGAATGATTCTACTATTTCAAGATGGGAACGTGGCGACATCGCTAATATGAAACGGGATAAAATTTTGAAATATGCCGAGGCTTTAGATATCAGCCCCGCTGTAATAATGGGATGGGAACCCGAAAAGTCCGAAATAAAAACAAAACGGCGCCCGCCTACTCTCGCAGAATTACGCGGGCAGACCCCGCGCATAAATGTTGAATATGTGGATGTTTCTGATCTAAACGCAAAACAAAAAAAATTGTTACTTGCTTATTTGGATGCGCTGCGCAATTTATAGGAGGGATGTGTATGTCCAGAAAACGTGTCGAATTATACGAAGAATTATTACCGGATGGCCGATGCAATTATCGGCTCCCGTATATCGATAAATTAACCGGCAAAAATAAAAAATTATCCGTAATTATGCCGAGCTGTAACAACTCAAATTATAAACTTGCTTTGCGTATCCTCCAGGATCGCCTCGATGAACTCATGGTAGACTCCGGGGATGCTAATATTACATTGTGGGGGCTCTGTGAGCGCTATTTTGCCGAGAAAAAACGAACCGTGAAAAAAAGTACATTCCAACGAAACGAAGCCACCCTGCGTACTCTGAGCGGGTGGCTTGGGGATGATACTCTGGTTAATAATTTAACGGTTGCATATGTCAAAAATATAATATTGTCGCATTCAAAATATAACCATACTTACAACGAATATATAACGCGTTTTAAGGCGCTTTTGAACTGGGGATATATAAATGGCTATCTAAACGATAAAAACGTCATAGAACGGCTCACAGCCCTGCCAGATGATAAAAAATCGCGCATTGAAGATAAATATCTCGAACGGGAAGAACTCCAGGCGCTCCTGGATGCTTCCGAAAACTGCCCGCGGTGGCATAATGTCATTCATTTCATGGCGCTGTCTGCTCTGCGTGTTGGTGAAGTCATCTCTTTAAAGGATAGCGACATCGATGCTGAATATATCCATGTACATTCAACCTATGAAATAACTGTTGATAAAATCGACTCACCGAAAACGCGGGCATCTGAGCGCGATGTGTATGTCCGGGTTGAACTTGCTGATCTAATTAACAAAATAAGAAAATACGAACGCGAGGAGCGGTTCAAAAATGGGGTGCGGTCTGATCTGTTCATCTGCGGCAAGGATGGCAAGCGCTTTGAGTATTATTCTTTTAATAAATATCTGCGCGAACTCTCCCAGCGTGTCCTGGGGCGTAAAATAACCACCCATGCTTTAAGGCACACCGCTGCTTCTCTTTTAATAGCTCAGGGCGTTCCTCTTGAAACGGTTTCGCGAATGCTCGGCCATGAAGATAGCAAGGTCACGCGGGATATATATTTGCATATAACAAAACAATTAAAAAAGCGGGATAATGATTCGCTTCGCAACGTGCATATTCTATAATTATTTCCCTTTTATTTCCCTTTTGGAAAATAAAAAAAGCCCGGATAGTCCTATTTTAAAGGCTTCCGGGCTTTTTCTTATATGCGGATAACAAGCATTGAACTATTGTTTTAAAATATGCCCATTTTTAGCGGTTAGCGCCTATTTTAGCCACTTCCGGGAAGTCTCCGCATTGAACCTTTGCGTTCATATTGTCCATAATTTCCCTTTTATTTCCCTTTTTATTTCCCTTTTTCTCAACTAAAAAAACGCCCTTCCGGATGGGGGTTCCGGTCGGGCGCTCTTATGAGGAGTGCAAAAAGTTTTTTATATTTTCATTCCCACCATGCGGCCGCTCTTATCAAAGCTATATATTTTGCCGCCGATTGTTTTTGTGCCTGTCACCATGTATCCTTTATCATCAAAATAATACCATTCATCTGCTATCAGCGCCCATTCATCTTTTGCATACCATTTGCCGCCGATCTCTGCAAGCCACCACCCTTTTTCGTCTTGCATCCATCTGTATGCCTTGCCGTTCCAGGAGCCGTCTTTGTTTACATAGTATAATTTTTTTGTGGTGGCATAGTCCTGAGCTTTTATGTATTCATCCGCCGCCATGTATCCGTCAGTTTTAAAATAATAATCTTTGCCGTTGATCTTCTTCCAGCAACTTTTCGGATAGCCGCCATCTTTGTATCTATACCACCAGCCCTTGTTGTCCTGCACCCATCCTTCCGATTGCGCCAGCTTGTTTTTGAACTCTGCATTCCATTTGCTGTTATCTGTCCAGTATGCTGGGCATCGTTTTCCTGTGACGTCAAAATGTCTTATTACGCGCTCGACTGGTATCTGGTATTTGTCCATTAGCTCTTTAGTCAGCGCGATTGCGTTGTCGATGGTCTTCTGCGTCGGATATATTGATCCGTTTTTGTTTGTGTCGCATAACTCAATGTTGAGCGTGTTTTGATTCGTGGCTTGTTTCCAGTACTTGCCACCGCCCTTTGATGTGTCCGCTGTCTTGGCTCCTACTGAATACGCCACATAGTTATCAAGTACGGATTGATACACCGTGTTATCATCCACGAAATAATGCGCCGATGCTGTCAGCCCTGGTGTCTGAAAATAACGGGCGTTATTATATGCCTTGTCGCCATCGTTTGCGGTGTAGTGAATAACAATGTATTTTATATCCGAAACTTTGCGCATCATTCCGTAATTGGTTTTATGCGCCAGGACTGTCTGTTTCTCCATTGTTTTCCTCCTTCTTAATGTTTAGATGGCTGACTCCGATCAGCGTGCCGATAAGAAGTGCCAGGGCGTCGATGGTTGCTGTTATCTCTGCGCCGTATGGCAAGCCCCATATTTTTGCTATGGTAAAATAAAACACCCCCAGCGCTGGGAGTGCTATAAGTGCGACCCATTTCAATACATCATAAAGTTTGTTGTTTAAAATCATCCCATTACCTCCTTATCAGATACTCTTGCAGGTCGTCCCTGGTTTGTTTCAATTCTTCCATATGGTTTCCGTCGATGGAATGGCTCATCAGCGCCAGCATTGATTTCATCAAAATGCGGTTTGCCTCTTGCATCTCGATTTGTCCCTCTTCCAGCGCCTTGAGTCTCTTGTTGTCTGTGTCTAAAAGCTCATCGTGTTTTTTCAAGATTTCATCCCTCGTGTCTGTAGGCTTGTGCGCCCATTTAATAATTCCGATTACAACGGCGCCCGCTCCTCCTAGTGCAATAATAAACGTACAGGCGAGCTGGACGACCGTCCATAATTCATTTAACATTTTAGCAACCGCCACCCCCTTTTTCCGCTTTTCGATTGAGCGATAAACTCTTCTTTAATGCTCTAACATTACCTTTAAATTATCGCTTGCTAATGGTTGTCCATTAGTGTTACATTTTTTACAAACTTGAATATTATATGGTATATATTTATTCAAATTAAAATCATATTTATCAGCCATAAGT
>JAEIGA010010863.1_pt1 | contig 13805 bp, 7 predicted proteins | sample 9270691 | NCBI WGS metagenome assembly JAEIGA01 (sample SAMN17057246, study PRJNA624740) | gut metagenome | biome: biome; isolation source: fecal sample | host: Bos grunniens | place: China: Xizang | collected 2019 | reverse complement strand
TTTTCAAGATGATTCATATTCTGACCTGCATCATCAAACACAAAAACTAATTTTGCATTATTAACAGCATTAGGAAGATAATCATATTTTGAAACAACAACTTCTTTTTTTACTTCTGGTTGTTTTTTTACTTCAGGAACAGATTTTTTTTCTTCTACAACAGGAGTAACAGTTTCTTTTTTTACAGATTCAGTTGTTTTAGATTTTGATTCCTGCGCAACTTGCTTTTGTGACTTTTCCTGTTTTTGCTGAACAGAACTTGAACTACTAGTTTTTGATTGTTCCTTTGAACTAGAAGACTTTTGGGAATTTGCATTATTTTTTGACGCAGTATTATTCTTTGCGGAATTATTTTTTGAAGAATTATTATTTTGAGAATAAACTTGTTCTTTAGGAACTGAAACAGGTTTTTCCCTAACATTTGATTCCATTGTAGTATTCAAAAAAAGCAAAATAGTACATAAAATCACAACAATCGAACATAAAATGATAATTTTATCAGTAGGAATAAAAACCTTTGGCTTTTTCTTTTTAGATTTTGAAGTTCTAGGTTTTCTTGTTTGAGAAGTTTTTTTTGTACTTGAAGTTTTTCTTTTTTGCTGTGCCATAACCGTTTTATTACTTATTTTTTATATAGTTCCATTTTAATGATAAATGTTTTTGATGTCTACATAGCGTAATTTTTCAAAAAAAAGCTTTTCCCTATGTTTATTGAATCGGATTCATAAATATTATATAATTTTTCTATCTTTTTATAAACACGGAAGGAATATATGTATATTACTTGTCTTGACTTAGAAGGCGTTCTTGTTCCAGAAATTTGGATTGCATTCGCAGAAGAAACAGGAATCCAAGAATTAAAACGCACAACAAGAGATGAACCTGATTACGACAAATTAATGAATTATAGAATTAAAATTCTAAAAGAACACAATCTTGGATTAAAAGAAATTCAAGAAACAATCGCAAAAATCGATCCTTTACCAGGTGCAAAAGAATTCCTTGATGAATTACGCTCTTGCACACAAGCAATTATTTTAAGCGATACTTTTGAACAATTTGCAGCTCCTTTAATGAAAAAACTTGGAATGCCAACAATATTCTGTAACACACTAGAAGTTGCTCCTTCTGGAGAAATCACAGGATTCAAAATGCGTTGTGAAAATAGCAAATATACAACAGTAAAAGCATTACAATCATGTGGCTACGAAACAATCGCTTCTGGAGATTCTTACAACGATTTAGGAATGATAAAAGCTTCAAAAGCAGGTTTCTTATTCCGCTCAACAGAACAAATCATCAAAGACTATCCACAATTTCCTGCCTTCACAGAATACAATGACTTATTGAACGCAATCAAAAGCGTTATAAAATAATTCATAACATATTGTTATAGTATCTTGTTTGTGTTAAACTCTCAAACAAGATACTAATTATATAGAAGAAACACATCAATTTTTAATCACAGCAAATTAAACAGAACACAAAACTTTGAACAATTTCAGAGTTATTATATATTTTACATTTTTATACAGAGGTCAAATAAATGAAAAAGTCATTCCGTCTTTTTTGTGCGTTCATCTCAATCTTAAGTTTTTTCACTTTTAGCTGCCAACACGAATTACTTCCATCACCAAAAAATGAAACAACTACAGATCAAAACCAAAATCAAGAAACAGTAATTGGTACAGTTCCAGAAAATCTTGTAGCAACACACGGATTAAAAGGAAAAATTGAATTATCTTGGCAAGGCGTTCAAGATACCGCAAGATACAACATTTACGAAGCTGCAACTCCTTATGATAAATTCATTCAAATTGCAGAAACAACAACAAACACAACTTCTTACACATTGGAAGAAAAATCAGGTGCTTCAAAATATTACAAAGTTACAGCAGTCAACAGAAATGGCAAAGAAAGTCCATTCAGTATTGTTGCCCACGGAACAACCTTAGCAATTCCTGTAATTACATACATCGGACAAGACGAACAAAATTCTGATTCAGCATGTTCAGTTCATTGGTATATGAATAACTGTGATGAAACAACTTATCAGCAAAATGTTAGATATATAATTTCTTGCTTTGATCCACAAGGAAACAATGTTGCAGAAAAAATCCACGAAGGAAATACTGCATATCCATCAATTCAATTTGAAGATTTAACTCCTAACACAAATTATTCCTTCCAAATTACTGCTTACATTGTTTCACATCAAAGTGATACAGAAATTTCAGAAAAAGTAGATGCAGCAACAGCAAGAAGATTACGCCCTAATCCTCCAGAAAAATTAACTGCAACACTAGGAACTGATACAACAGAAATAAAACTATCATTTACTTTACCAGTTATGGTTGATGTTGCTTTAGGAAAAGGAATTTACGAACCAAAACCATTGTACTTCAAAATATACAGAAGAGTTGCTTCAATTTCTTCCGAAAGCACAGAAGAACCTTGGGAACTTATTAATGCAAAATTTGCTACAGACGATTTTAAATCACAATATACTCCAACAATTCCAGAACAACCATACGAACCTGGACAAATTGTAACATTTACAGATACCAAAGATTTAATTCGTGGATTAATGTACGAATATAAAATCCAATCATACGCAGATGGAACATCTAGAGAAATTAGTTCTGATAAATCCTTTGCAACAACTCCAGGATTCTTAATGGCAGTGCCTAAATTTAACACTTCCTATGAAATGGAAAAAGATTTAAAAGGAACTGTAGACGAAAGTGATGATGTTTATTCAAAAATTACAACAACTTTTGATTTTACATGGAAAGAAATGTACGGTTATGACAAAAACTACGGTTTCCTTATTGGTGAAAAACGCTACAAACTAGAATCATACAATGGAGGAATTACCGACGAAATTGGAGATGCAGAAACTTTCACATATTATTCTTCCATTGAAAAAATTAATAATTTAGAAAAAATCTTTGATTTAACTAATTTAGATGAAACTAGCCTAGAAGCAATTTCTGGATATTATACTTACAAACTCTACATCATCGAAAACCCAGGAGAAAATTACAATGTTCCTCTTGCAGGATCAACTATTGACTGTATTGCAGAAATAAAAAGTCATTGTACAGTTCTTGTAACTCAAGACACATCTGCTCCAGAAATTAATGGTTTTACAGGAGAAGACGGTTACAAAAATAAAATTAAACTTTCATGGATTTTTGATAAAACAATTTCAAAATATACAATCACATACGAAACAGAAGATGGAACAGAAGAAACAGTTGATGAAGAAGTTTTAAAAACTGCTTTAGAAAATGCTGTAGACGGAGAAATTTTTACATTTACTCATGAAGTAGAAAACGGATTTAGTGCAACTTACAAATTAACTGCTTTAAGAGGAATTAGTGTTAGTTCAAACCCAATTACACTTTCTACACTTGAAACACCAATTTTACTTTTTGATTCACAAAATCCAAAATACGATACAATTTCAGTTTCTTGGAAACCTGCAAATAAAGCAGAATCTTATAACTTATCTTATTCTATTGACGGAACTAATTATTCCACACCAATAAATATTCCAGTTCCAAAAGAAGATGTAGAAAACCCTGAAAACTTTATTGTAAATGCAGATAATTCTTATACTTACAACTTTGTACAACCTATAAAATACAATGACGCATCAATTGCCGGAAAAGATGTTATAGTAAAAATTGAAGCAACAAACACAAAAGATTCAACAACTAGCAACATTACAACACAATTACTTGGACCTGCGAAAACAGCAGTAAAAGCCACAAACGGAAATTTTGATAAAATTACAGTAGATTGGTATCCAGTAAAAGGTGCAAAAAAATATCTTGTAAAACGTGATAGATTTTTAGTTAATAATACTACTTTAGAAAGTACAGATATTTACTATGTATCAACAGATGGAAAAACTATTTCAGTACAAAATGAAGAATCAGTTAAAGACACACAATTAACTGTATCATTATCAGAAGATAAAAACGGAAATCCACAATTCCATTTATATGATTATTCTTATCCAAATTCAGACAATACTGAATGGAAGAAAAATCAAGACAAAATGAACTGGGGATTCCCGTATCACTACACAGTTTTCCCACTTGAAGCAGAAGACCACACTTTTGATAAAGAAACAGGAACATTAGCAGAAAAAGTTACTTATGAAAATTTATCTGCAGTAGAAAATGTTGGTTCTTTAGTAGGATACGGACACAATGTTAAAGCAACAAAATCTGAAGACCCAAGATTAATCACAATCACTTGGGACAAACCATACTACATCGGAAATAACACTCCAGTTTTATGGCGAAGTAAATCAGGTGAAAATGCATGGGAAAAATGTTCTGTTGATATTGACGGAACTGGAAACTTCGTTTTAGAACCAAAAGGAAACGAAAGAATTATTCCTTACGATTTTGCAATTAAGTATGAAAAATCTGATAATAAACCAAATCAAACATACTTAGATGATTTAGCAACAAAAGTTGATGAAAACAACGAGCCAAATAACAAAGGTTACGCTTTTGCTATAGCCACATCTGCAACAAATGTAAAAATAAATGGAGAAGCAGGTTATCAAGAAAAAATTTCATGGGAACCTTGGGATTATTCACAGCGAGCAAGAGGACCAAAAGAAGATGCTACTTATACAGTAAGCATTAAAAATAACAACCTTGGTGCCAACTGGAAACTTGTTGCTACATACACAAATGCTGGAACAGTAACAATTAATAATCCACCAGAATATGATACAACAATTGAACAATATGGCAACGGAATTATAATTACACCTAACGGATTAAGTAAAAACAACAGTGCAATCCACAACGGCTTACTAAAAGTTTTACGCGATTATAAACACTACGCACAAGTTATTGTAACAAGAGAAACATCTGCAGGAGTAATTACTGCATCTTTTGCTGATGATGAAGAGAATATGTATATTGTTAGAAAAATTACAGAGGGTGAATTATGTAATAATGTAGCCTTAATTGTAGCGGATGCACTTTATAAAACAGGTATTCCATACAAGACTGTGAATGGAAGTAAAACAAAAACAAGTGAAGGAAAAGAAGGTACTTTTTCAATAACAGGATCACCAGTTAGTGCATTTGATTATAAAAATAAAATCACTTGGGGCTTTGACAATACAGCTTATAAACATGAATTCTCAAATGGAATTTCTTCTACAAATAGGGAATCAATCACAAGTGCTTTCACACTTACAGCAGGTAATGCATCTTCAACTGAATATGCCAGTGATGATAATAAACTTTATCATTTACCTACTTTAGCTATATCTGTAACACATGAAACGAAAGAACCTTCTTATCAAGGAACAGTAAGTATTTCCGTTGGTGAAGCAGGTAAAACAACTACTTATTCACTAACTTTTAAAAAAGATGATACAACTATCAAAACATTATCGAAAGATACAGCATCTAATTTTTATAAATATTTTCCTTATGACCTTGGTACAGACCATACAGATCCTGATAAAACTTTAAATAAAAATTTTATTATTTACCAATCACCATGGTGGAACTAAATTTTCGGAGGCACATAAAACATGACACATAAAAAATCAAAACAAACCCTAGTGCTTTCTGCACTATTAGCAACAACATTCACACTTTCTTCTTGTGCACAAATGTTTCAGTCAAAATTGCCAATGGAATTTGGATCAAATACAACACTTGGAACATTATTCGAAAAAGAAGATGAAATATCTCAACTTGAAACTCCTAAACAAGTATTTGTAAGCCAAGGACAAAGTTCCTCCCAAATACTATTAAGCTGGGATCAAGTTGAAGGAGCAACATCTTACACAATCGAAAGAGCAATCGTAAAAGATTCTACAATTACAACTGCTCCAGACGAAAGCGAATTTCAAATCATTCAAAAATTTGTTTACGACACAACTTACACAGACAATGTAATTGATTCAAACGCAAATTACCTTTCTGATGAATATCAAAAAAACTATAAATACTACTACAGAATTATAGCTCAAAATCCACGAAAATCTTACGACCCAAGTTTACCAACAACTCCTGTATGTGGAACACTATTCAATCCTGTATTAAATGTAACAGCAGACTTAGGAAAAGCAACAGATTCAATCAACATATACTGGGATGAAGTAAAAAACGCAACAAAATATCAAATTTGGCGAGGAGTAAATTCTAATGGAACAAGCATGGAAAAAATTGCTACTGCCCAGCCAACATATGATTACGCTACAAACAAATTATTTTTCAAAAACGCAATTTCTTCATCTGAACAAGGAATTGAATTCTACTACAAAGTAATTGCAGAAAACAATTCAGGAAACCAATCAATAAATTCTCCAATTGCAATGGGCTTTTCATTAATGTCAGGTGCACCTGTTGCTCCAAACAATGTAAAAGTTTCAAATGGACGAGGAACAAAATCTTCAATAAAAATTACTTGGGATCCTGTTGTTGCAGAAAGCACAACTTATTACACAATTTACAGAACATCTTCAGTAGATTCATCATTAACATTACTAAATTCAAAATTCGAAGGCACTTCTTTCACAGACACAAAAGGATTAAAACCAAACGAATATTACTATTACCAAATCCAATCTTTTATTGTAGATAGTGAAACTCAAGAAAAACTAAAAAGTCCAATGTCTGACACAGGAAAAGATTCAAAAACTCCAGCAGAAGGATTTATTCTTAGTGCTCCAAATAATGTAAAAGTTTCAAAAACAGATTCTGGAGCATTATATTTATCATGGGAAAGTGCAATCGGTAATTCTGATGAACAAAACGCTTACACATACAAAATTTATTGTTCACAAAATGAAAAAGATGAATATTTAATTTGTGATGATAATGTTCCAACTATATTCCAAGATGATGGAAGAATTTATGCACAAGTAAGCAAAACGGCTAACTTCTATAAAATAAGTACATTCTACAATGGAATAGAAAGCCAATTAAGCCAAGCCGTAGCACCTTCTCCAAATCCTGCACAAAATATTATTGTTTCTAAAAATGCAAACTTAGGTTCAGATAAAGTAGCAAACTCAAACGGAGTTTATCCAGTAGAAATTTCATGGAATGCGCCTTCTGATACATCAAGTTTATCTTCATACCATGTATATCGTTCCACAAAAAAAGAATCTGGATTCAGAAAAATTACTGAAACTCCAATTTCACACACATCTGGAACTAATACATATTCTTATATCGATTCAAATGAAACTGCAAAAACACGAACTAATTATTATTACAAAGTTCTTGCAGTAAATTCACTAGAACAAGGACAAGAATATTCATCAACAGATTATGGTTACGGTGCATTAACTCCTGAACAATATATGCGTGAATATAATAAAACTGCAATTAATTCACAAACAAAACTTACACTTATGCACAAAAGTAATGATTTAGACAAACTTGGTTCAGAAAGTGTAACAGGATCAATTAGTGGATCCCTTTCATATAATGCAAAAACTCAGGGACTTGGTGCTAGAATCACAATGCACTACGATAATTACGCAGATTACTATATCGATGAAAACAACAAAGAATTAGGAATATATTTCTTAATCACAGGTGATACAAACACAACAGCAAGCATGGATGCAAGTGGAAACATGGATGGAACTGTTGTTTGTACAGGAATGTATCCTGGAAGCGTAATTTACGACAAAATCGTAATTAAAGGTGGAGCAGCTGGTGGCGGAACATATGGAATTATTCGCCAAGGCTTTGATGGACAAGTTCAAGTTGATTGGACAATCGGTGAAGAAGGCCGCTAAAAAAAAGAATAAAGAGGAATAATATGAAATCAAACAAAAAATTAATTATATCATTATTAACACTTATCACTATTTTTACATTATCAAGTTGTTATACACCATCTCCTTTATATGGAACATGGAACGATAACTTAGGAAACAAAATTACTTTCATTTCAGATGGAACATTCATGGCAAAAATCGTAGATTCTAACAAAATTACAGTTTCCTATGAAGGAGAATACACAGTAATTGATAATGCCTTAATTTTTAATACTTCTTCAGGTGATATTATCAACACAGAATGGGATTTAAGAGGCTCTATGCTTTATCTAACTTGGACAACAAAAGATAAACAAATAATTTCATTAACACTATATCACACAGCAAAATAAACTAGGACTCAATATGAAAAAATTATTTTCAATAATTACGCTAATTTTTATTTTCTCTCAAGTAATTTTTGCACAAAACAATAATCAACAAGAAGAAATCAATCCTAAAACTGGATTCCCTGAAATTAAACAAAAACCATTTATTGTTTTCAACGAAGGAGTTTCAGGAGCAATGATAACCCGTCTTGAAAAAAAAGATGACCGTAGCAATCTTGTTAGAGAAAATTACTTAATTGGAGCGTTTTTCGAAATTCAAACAGAAAATATGAAACCAATCAACAGTATGATTAAACTTTCTGCATATTATCCAATGTATAATACTTTCAATGGAATGATGCAAAATTCAAAACAAATTATTTTATACGCCTTTGATTTATTTGCAGGACCAATTATTCAAGCAGATATGTGGAATTATGTTTTCTTAAAATTCGCAGGTGGTTTACACTACATGTATCAATTAACAGATGAATACCACATGAATTATCTTGGACTTGGAGCATTAGCAGGTGTAGAATTACCAATTTCAAAACATTGGACAATCCTATTAAATGGCACAGCTACTTTAGATTACCCAAATCTCGGCACAAACAAGAATATTCAACCTTTTGATATTTCTTGGCAATACCATGTAGACTTTGGAATTAGATACAGCAAAAAGAAAGCAAATAAGTATTCATACATAAAATCAAAAGCATCAAATAATGAAATACTAAAACAAGAATCAAAAGAAATTTCAAAATAAAAAAAGGCTGTCAGAAAAATAATCTGACAGCCTTAATCATTTTAACACAAATTATTTATTTGCAGCCAAAACAATTGATGTCATAGGAGGAATTGTAAGCATTCCGCCTTCAACTGTTACACCAGCATTAGAAGCAAATACTAAAGGCATATCACATCCTTCAGGAATTTTTACTTTTACTGTTCTTGATGAAGAAACATTATGTGCAACAAATGCTTTTTCAACATCGCATTCCATAACATAAGATTCAACTACAGCGCTATCAGTTGGAACAGCCTTTAAGCGTCCTCTGTGTAAAGCTGGATGAGCAGTTTTTACACGAATAACGCGTTTATAGTGTTGAAGCACAGATGCAGGATCTTTTTCTTGAACATCTACAGGAACAGTTTTCTTGTTATAAATTGCTGCATTTCCATAAGCACCAGAATCAATCCATGTTGGAGTAAGTTTTTCTTTTCCAGCAGCTTTCCAAACCATTGGAGTTCTCTTTGATGGATCATCTTTACCACTCTTCATTCCAATTTCTTCACCATAATAAATAAATGGAATACCTTCTGCAAGAATATACATATTAGCAGCAAGTTTCATTTTTTCTGGTTTATTTCTTAACCCAGCACAACTTCTTGGTTGGTCATGATTAGAAAGGAATGGAGCATCAATATAATCTGGATTATTAGAAGCATATAATGAATATGTGCTTTCCAAACTTCTTGCAAAACCATTATAAGTTGATGTATCTGGATCGTCAGGAGTATTAGCTTTGTCATTCATTTCCTGATTATTAATAATCTGAGTAATTAAAGTTCCTAAATCAAAGTGGAAGTTTGACTGCATACCACCTAAGTATTTTGCACGAACAGCAGTTGGATCCCAAACTTCAGCAACACAATATGCATCAGGATTTACAGATTTAATATAATCATTCATTTCTTTCCAGAAAGCAATTGCTTTTGGCATAGTTTCAGAACCAGGTTTTACTTCTGCACTATTGTATACATGACCTGCAGCATCAAAACGGAAACCGCTTACACCTTTGTCGAGCCAGAATTTAAATACCTTTTTAAATTCTTCACGAACTGCTGGTTCATCCATATTCAAATCAGGCATTTGTGTACTAAACAAACCTGCATAATAATTCATAACAGCAAGTCCACTCTTATCTAAAACAGGTTTTCCATTAGCATCAAGAACTGGACTAGACATATCAATTGTCCAAATATTTCCAGCAAGACCTTTTTGATTTCTATTGTATGGACCACCATTTTCTGCAAAATCTAAATCATTAATCCAACGGTACCATGTACGATATGGGCTATCAGCTTTTTTAGACTGAATAAACCAATCGTTATATGCAGATGAGTGGTTACATGTCATATCAATAATAACACTGATTCCGCGTTTTTTACATTCTGCAAGAAGATTTTCAAAATCTTTCATTGTACCATATTCTGGATTTACATCGTAATAATTATCAACATCATATCCGTGATATGACTGTGATGGGAAAATTGGCAACATCCAAATACCTGTAATTCCCAAGTCTGTAGTTGTTAAATCATCGCCATCATTCAAATAATCAAGTTTTTTGATAATTCCATTAAAATCACCAATACCATCTTTGTTGCTATCAGCAAAAGAACGAACAAACATACTGTAATAAACACCTTCACCAGGTTTTGCAGCAGTTCTTGTTACAGCAGCAAGTTCATTAACAGCCAATTCTGGGTCAACAGCTTTAAATTTTGTCTTAGGCTTTGCTGCAAATGCAGTTGTTAAACAAGCAGCCAAACATACAGATGCAATTGCAATTTTTTTAGATTTTGTAAGCATAAATCCTCCAAAAAAATAATTTACAAAAAAAATGCAGTTTGCAATTAAAATCACAAACTGCATATAAAAGTACGGAATTAGTTAAAGGTTACTCTTTACCACTAGTACCAGCAAGACTCTGAAGCAATGACTTTTGACCTGCAACGAACAAGATAGCAAAAGGAACTGCAACAAGAATAGCACCAGCAGCAAACATAGTAAAGTTGTCGTTTGAGCGACCACTAATCATTTCATAAAGACCAACCGCAAGAGTCTTCTTATCATCACTACGAAGAACCATTCGAGGGAAGATATAGTCCATCCATGGTCCAGTAAAACTTGTAAGTGTCAAGAAAACAATCTGTGGTTTAGCAGCAGGAAGAATAACTCTAATATAAGCTACTAAAGGAGAAGCACCGTCAATATAAGCAGCTTCTGCAATATCTTTAGGCATTGTATCAAAATAACCCTTCATCAACTGGCTATTGAATGGAATACTTCCAGCAGCATAAACAAGAACAAGACCCCACAAAGTATTCAACGCATTAAATTTCCACAAAATAACGTATGTAGCAACCATACCAATAAAACTTGGGAACATCTGAAGAACAATCATACCAGCCATAATTTGTTTACGACCAAGGAAGTTGAATCTTGAGAAGATATAACCAGCAGTTGTACAAATAATTACTGTAAGAAGTGTATTCATACAAGCAATTTTCAATGTATTCAAATACCAAGTTTTGTAGTTTGTTCCGTGAGAAGTAACAACAACTTCTTCTCCGCCGATCATAGTTCTATGTTCTACCATTTCATCAGGATCAGCAAGAAGACGACGATATTGCCATAAAGATGGTTTCTTTATAGAAAATTTAGCTACTAATTTTCCTCTTTCACCTGTTCCCTTACAATAAGAACAGTCGATAAGTTTTTTACCCTTAATAACATTTCTCTTACCATCAGCATCTTTAGAAGAAACAGTTATTGTTTGATAAGCATTTCCTGTTCCATCACATTCATTACAAGGATATTTTACATATTTATCCTCTTCTTCAGTAAATGGAATAACAGAAGTTGCACCAAGAGAGTTAGTCAAAGTAAAAGAAGAACTGATTGTAAACAATACAGGATACAAAACTATAATTACGTTAATAATCAATACAATATTTAATAAAATACTGATTGGTGTACTGCGATTTAAATGTTTTTTCATTATAATTCTCCATCCTTGAATGATTTAGTTCTTGTGAAGTTATACAATGCAAACGGTACAAGTACAACGAAAACGAGCAATGAAAGAACAGATGCAAGATTATATCTTGAAGGTGTATTCATTGTAAGCTTATAAATCCATGAAACAAGAAGGTCTGTAGCACCACAGCTTGTAGTTGTAGTCAAACCTGGTTGTGGCATGTTTGGTCCACCACCTGTTAAGAAGAATACAGCACCGAAGTTGTTGATGTTTCCAGCAAACTGCATGATAAGTGTTGGTTTCAACTGGAACATAACAAGAGGGAATGTAATACTCTTGAACTGATGCCATTTATTAGCACCGTCAATAACAGCAGCTTCATACAAAGAGTTAGAAATAGCAGTCATACTACTTGTTGTAAGAATCATACTGTATGGGAATCCAATCCAAATATTAACAAAAATCAAAGATACTTTTGCAACCCATGGGTCAGAAAGATAACTAAAGATTCTTGGTGTAGCACCCTGAGCATCAATAACACCTAAAAGTCTAAGTGTATGGTTGATAGGACCCATCTGACCATTTAACAAGTTTGCCCAAATAAAGAGAGACAACATAGTTGGAATAGCATATGGCAAAATATAAATAGTTCGATAGAAACTAGGAATTGCTACGCGTTTATCTTGAAGGATAATTGCAAAGAAGAATCCAACAAAGAAACATGTAAATGTAGAGAATACAGCCCAAACAATTGTCCAAATAGCTGTATTAGCAAAAGTCTGGAACCAAATACCACCACCCATAGCAGCATTTTTAGAGAACATTGTAACAAAGTTTTCTAATCCAACCCAGTCAACTAGATTGTTAGGCGGAATATGGTCTGGTGAAGAATAGTTTGTAAATGCAACAAGTGCAGAGAATAACAAAGGAATAAGAGAGAAAACAGCAATCATTACAACACTTGGTGCAATACCAATTGTAGCAAATGCGTTCTGTGATAAGTCATCTCTTGTTTCTTTAAGTGTAGGGAATCTTCCGTTCTTAATGATTTTTGCAGAATCTTTAATTGCAGTTCTTATGTTAGCAATATAAAGAACAACAAAGAATGCAATAACAACTAATGCAAAAATACCATTAATCATCATGAAAACGGAGTGATCCATATATTTTGCAACATTAGTTGGTTGTTTTGAACCAAGAGTAGCAAGCCCTATAAGAGAACTTACAATTGGACCATTAAACCAAGCTCTATGTTCGATAGTTCTTTTTCCGTGACTAGCAGCTCTACGACAAAGATCACATCCATCGTAATTTGAGTCAAATTCGTTTTGATAATCATCTAAAACAAATGGAACATCACTTTGTTTTGCAGCTTTTTTACCTTCTTTTACTTGTGCAGTATAAATTTTAGCTGCATCAGATGCACAGATTGATGCTAATTTTTTATCAAATGTATTTACAATTTTGTAGTATTTATTTAATACAGCATTAACTTTCTTTTCTATTGCAGTTTCTGTCAAACCTTCAAGTTCTTTTTCTTTTTTTGCAATAGTTTTTTCAAGATTTTTTCTTTCTTTTTTGTCAGAAACACTTTCTAGTTCAACTTTCAAATCTTCAATTTCTGCTGCTAAAGTTTCAGGTTCATAGTGAATATCATCTTCTACGCTGAAAATGACGTCTTCTGTAGCAAAAACATCAGTAAAATCTAAACCATCAACGTAGTCAGGTGCATATTTCTTAAAAAATGATTCCATTTTTTTTGCTCTGGAATCAAGAATTTTATCAAGTTTCGGATATTCAGCATCTTCCAAATAGACAATCATTTCGTCTGTAGAAGGAAGACCTTTCATATAATTATCTTCAGCTTTATTTGCAGGGATAATC
>JAEIGA010010862.1_pt1 | contig 13805 bp, 11 predicted proteins | sample 9270691 | NCBI WGS metagenome assembly JAEIGA01 (sample SAMN17057246, study PRJNA624740) | gut metagenome | biome: biome; isolation source: fecal sample | host: Bos grunniens | place: China: Xizang | collected 2019 | reverse complement strand
CGCATAGTGCGCCCTTTCGCAGGCGCTTCCATAGAATAACAAAACTTCCCCTTGAAGTCAAGAGAAAGTTTGGTGTTTTTTATAGAATTTTGCATTTATTTTTTGTATATTTTGCAACGTTGTGTCCGGGGCGTTTCTCAACCACAAAATGTTGTGTTTTTTCCTTTTTTCCGCCGTCAGAAGCCGAACCTGTGGGGCATCAGCTGATTGAGTCGATAGCTGACATAACGGTTTCCAGCCTTTGCGCAGAGCACTTCCATTTCGGGGTTGAACTCACACAGAAACTGCCGGCAGGATCCGCAGGGCATGCAGTAATTCTCTCCCTCGGCATAGATGGCGATGCGGAGAAAATCCCGGCGTCCTTCACTGATGGCTTTGCAGCATGCAACCCGTTCCGCACAAATGGTATCTCCATATGCTGCGTTTTCCACGTTGCATCCGGTGAACACCGTTCCGTCTTCACACTCCAGCGCAGCCCCAACGGCAAATTTCGAATATGGAGAATAGGAATGCATCGATGCATTTTTTGCGATATTCATCAATTCACGATCGGTCATGGTTCTCCCTCCTTCAACCGGCAGAACATACTCTATATATTATAATAATGTATTACTGGTGAATTTTCCACTCCTGGAAGCAGAACAGGGGTTCTCCCTGGTTCACGGTGATGTTGGACACGACGCCTTCGTGGGTGATCATCTGATGCTTCTCATAGCAGATGGGCACGATGGCCGCCTTCTCTGCGATATACTGGCACATATCATCGCAGGCCTTCTGGCGGTTTGCGTCATCCGCTGCCAGAAAGGCATCAATGTTTTCCGTATGCGTATAGTCGCCGCCCCGGCTGTAGTTTGCCTGGCCTCCGGGAGACAGAATACATGTCAGATCAAAATCCGGAGTCAGCTTCACTTCACAATAGGCAATATCAAACACACCATTGCTCAGTGCTTCCTGATAATCCTCCCATCCAAGACTTTTCACATGTACCGGGATTCCGATATCGTTCATCTCTTCTGCAAATTTTTCCGCCAGCTCCACTTTCGCGGGGGAATCACTGCAAACGAGAAAGCTCAGATCAAGGTCCAGCGCATCCTCGTCCGGTTTATATTCTGCCAGACCGTCGCTGTCATAGTCGTCCACACCGATCTTCGCCAGTTCCTTGCGGCATGCGCTCAGATCGTAGGACAGGTCATCGTAAAAGGCCTTGTTATACAGCGGACTTGCCGGACTGATGGGTGTGCAGGCTTCCAGCGCATTTCCCTGCAGAAGAGTCTCAACCATGTATTTGCGGTCGAATGCTCTGCTGAAGGCATGTGCAAGCTTATGATCCTGAAAACATGCATCTCCCATATTGAAGATTACGAAATGCAGATTTGTCGTATTGTAGCTTCGCGTGGAAATGGAGCTTCCGAAGCCGAGACTTGCCGAGTTGCTGGGATCGTTGATCACCAGATCCACTGTGGAGTCATTGAACTTCGAAATATAGTCATCTACGGACTCGTAAGACTGCAGGTAGATCTTCTCCACGGGAAGGTTCTTTGCGTCCTTATGATAATCATTGGGGATCAGAATCTCACTGTCATCGCTGAACATATACGGTCCGGACCCCACGGGATGGCTGTTATACAGCGTTTCGCTTTGAATGACCGGCACTTCCAGCAGCGCGGGGAAGCTGTAGTTTTTCTTTTTCAGTTCCACAATCACCAGTCCGTCCTCATCCGTATAGACGCTGGAAACCCAGCCGGACAGTCTGCTGTTGAACCGGTTGCTCACTGCAATATTCAGAGAATAGGAGACGTCATATGCGGTTACTTCACTTCCATCACTGAAATAGTGATCGTTATCCACCACAAGGCTCCAGGTAAGCCCGTCCTCCGTATTCCATTCCTTTACAACTGCTGGCTGAACCTTCATTCCGTTATCAACATTGATAATATCTTCATACACAAGGCCGCAGACCATCTGATTGTCGGTGTCTTCCGCCGTCATGGGGTTCAAAGAAGAACTGCTGTCATAAAAGAAAGAAAACTTACCATCGGAATTGGTCGAGGTATGAGTATATGTCCCTTCATCCGAGCCAAGGTCGATGTTGGCATCCCCGGTGAGCACCTGCCTTCCGCAGGCGCAGCACTGCAGGATGATCACCAGCACTGCGATTACCGCTATCCACTTTTTCGTGCTTTTTCCCATAGGCACCTCTTACAACATGATCACGGCACACTGACTGCCGCGCTGTCCACCCGTAACGCGGTGAGACCAGTATTTCTCCGGTTTGCACATGGTGCATTCCTGGGAAATATCGATATGGTCTTCCCGCAGGCCAAGCTGGATCAGTCGCCTTGCGTTGACCCGTTTAAGATCCAGCATATCTTTTCCGTTTTCGTTTTTCCGGACCAGATCATCAATCTCTTCGCCCAGATAATGACGTGCGGCATCGACAACTTCCGGTCCCACTTCGAAATGGTCCCATCCGATTCCCGGTCCGATCGCCGCACCGATCCACTCCGGTTCGGCTCCCAGCCGGCACATCTCATCAACTGCATTTTTCAGGATGTCCGCTACCGAACTGCGCCATCCGCAATGCACTGCGCCGATGACGCCATTGCGGCCATCACACAGCAGCACCGGGATGCAGTCGGCAATATAGATCATCATGGGAAGGCCAGGCACATTTGTGACCAGTCCGTCCGCATCATAGGGAACCGGATCAAACACCTTTCTCCGGTCTCCGTTGTCTGCAACTCGCACCGTAGCCTCATGGATCTGCCGCGTTGTCGCAAAATCATCCGGACCAACGCCCAGGATCTTTCCGACCCGAGCATAGTTTTCCCGCACACAGGCAGGATCATCTCCTCGGTTTTCTCCTACGTTCAGAGAACTGTAGATCCCTGTGCTGACCCCTCCGTACCGGGTCGTGAAGCCATGCTTTGTCCTGATACGGTCCGACACCAGATAGACCATCGAATCTATGGTTTTTTCTGTGAACATTACTCTTCTCCGCAGTTATTTCTCAAATCGCCCGCAGCATTCTTTGTATTTCAAAGGACGGGAACCGTCTTCCTTCATCTTGCCGCAGGGACACGGGTCGTTTCTTCCCGGTTTCTTCACTTTCTTCACCGGCTGCTTCTTTACGGTTCCGTCTCCGCCGCCGGTAGCTGTCGTTGCTCTGGCAACACTCTTTCTCTGGATCTGCTGTTCCTTTCGCACCTGCACGGTATACATGCGGCGCACCGTTTCCGAGCGGATTCCATCGATCATTTCTTCGAACATGTCATAGCCGTCCCGCTTGTAGGCATCGATGGGCTTTTCATTGGCATAGGCACGAAGCCGGACATCCCGTTTCAGAGCATCCATGGCATCGATATGATCCATCCAGTATTCGTCCACGACTCGAAGCATAACGACACGCTCGATCTCCCTCATAATGGGATTGCCGTTGGGATCCAGTCCGAAATCATTCTCTTTTTTGTTATATACATCCTCTGCGATCATGGCGATGCTTTCCGTAAGTTCTTCCACCGTCACTTCTCCGGAGTACTCTTCCATCTTGATCACACCATGTGGCAAGAACAGTTTTTCCAGTGGCACGACACCTTCGTCGATCTGCTGCTGGTTGTCTGCCACGCCGCCTTCGATGCTGGTGTTGAGGGAGGCGGTGATATAATCACGGACCATTCCCATGATCTGGGCACGCAGGTCTTCGCCTTCCAGAACCTTCCGGCGTTCGTCGTAGATCAGGTTTCTCTGCTGATTCATGACATCGTCAAACTCCAGCACGCTCTTTCGGGTCTCAAAGTTCCGGCTCTCCACGGTCTTCTGTGCCTGTTCGATGGCATTGGAGAGCATCTTGTTGTCCAGCGGAGTATCTTCGTCGACGCCCAGAGTTTCCATCATGTTCATCACCCGCTCGGAACCGAACAGACGCATGATGTCATCCGTCATGGCAATATAGAACCGGCTCTCGCCTGGATCTCCCTGACGGCCGGAACGTCCGCGCAGCTGATTGTCGATGCGGCGGGATTCGTGACGCTCGGTACCCAGAATAAACAGGCCTCCCGCCTGCCGCACTGCATCCGCTTCCTTGTCGATAACTTCCTGATGGGCCGCTCGTTTTTCGGCATACATGGTACGTGCGCGGAGGATCTCCTCATCATTGGTGTCCGCATAACCGGTCGCCTCTGCAATGATCTCTTCGGAAAAGTCTGCTCTTCTCAGATCGGTACGGGCAAGATAGTCAGCGTTGCCTCCCAGCATGATATCCGTACCACGGCCAGCCATGTTAGTGGCGATGGTAACGGCTCCGAGCTTGCCGGCCTGTGCGATGATCTCTGCTTCTTTCTCGTGCTGTTTTGCGTTTAAGACATTGTGCTTGATACCGCGTTTTTTCAGCATGGAGGACAGCAGCTCACTTTTTTCAATGGAGATTGTGCCGACCAGGACCGGCTGTCCTTTTTCGTGACAGGCGATGATCTGTTCGATGATCGCCCGGTATTTCCCGGAGTCGTTCTTATAGACCACATCCGGGTTGTCGATACGCTGTACCGGTTTATTGGTGGGAATCTCCACGATATCCAGCTTGTAGATCGCACGGAATTCCTCTTCTTCTGTCAGTGCTGTGCCGGTCATGCCGGACAGCTTGTCAAACAGACGGAAATAGTTCTGGAACGTGATGGTTGCCAGTGTTTTGTTTTCCTGCTGAACATTGACGTTTTCTTTCGCTTCAATCGCCTGATGCAGACCTTCCGAATAGCGGCGGCCCAGCATGATACGGCCGGTAAACTCATCTACGATGAGAACTTCGCCGTCTTTTACCACATAGTCGATGTCCCGCTTCATTATGCCGTGGGCACGAAGAGCCTGGTTGATATGGTGGGACAGAGTGGCATTTTCAATGTCTGCCAGATTCTCCAGTCCGAAGAACTGCTCTGCCTTGGTGACACCGCGGCTTGTGAGTGTCGACGTGCGGAGCTTCTCATCTACGATGTAATCGGCATCCAGGCTTTCATCTTCCTCTTCCTTGGAATCGGTAGATGCATAGACGATCTTTTTCAGTCCGCGGACGAACTGATCCGCTCTCTTATACAGATCCGTGGACTCACTTCCCTGTCCGGAAATGATAAGCGGTGTCCTGGCTTCGTCGATGAGGATGGAGTCCACCTCGTCCACGATGGCAAAGTGATGTCCGCGCTGAACCATATGCTCTTTGTAAATGGCCATATTATCTCGAAGATAATCAAAACCCATTTCATTGTTCGTGCCATACGTAATATCGCAGGCATATGCCGCACGGCGTTCCTCCGAAGTCTTGTCATGGATAATCAGTCCGACGGAAACCCCCATGAATCGATAGACTTTTCCCATCCATTCCGAGTCACGTTTGGCCAGATAATCGTTGACCGTAACGATGTGCACGCCGTCCTCTGTCAGGGCATTCAGATATGCCGGAAGAACCGCAACCAGCGTCTTGCCTTCACCGGTTTTCATTTCGGCGATTCTTCCCTGATGGAGCACGATACCGCCGATGATCTGGACGCGGAAGGGCTTCATGCCAAGGACGCGCCAACAGGCCTCACGGGCAGCGGCAAATGCTTCCGGCAGAATATCATCCAGCGTCTCACCCTGTGCAAGACGCTCTTTGAACTCCGGAGTCTTGGCTTTCAGCGCATCATCTGTCAGCTTGGAATACTCGTCATTCAGTGCTTCCACCTGATCCGCGATGGGATATAATTTCTTCAGCTCTTTGTCGGTATAGCTTCCGAATAATTTGTTGAATAAACCCATTTTTCTTGTTGCTCGCTTTCTGAATTTGCAAAATAAAAAAACATCGGCGTGCGATGTGCATTATATACTTCTACAAAATAAAGATTTTATCATATAAATGTAAACAAATAAAGTATTCTGCCTCTGCTGTTTTTCAAAAATGACAGAACAGTTGAGAAAGTATAACACGAAAAGACATTGCCTGAATATCGTTCATGTTGTATTATTGTTAGCGTAAAATCATGTTATTTTTCTATATATAGTGTTTTATTGTGAGGAACATTCATGAATCACATTGGTTTTGACAATGACAAATATGTAAAACTGCAGTCACAGAATATCCGCGACCGCATTAAGCAGTTTGGCGGAAAGCTTTATCTGGAGTTTGGCGGAAAGCTGTTCGACGATTATCATGCTTCCCGCGTCCTTCCCGGTTTCCAGCCGGACAGCAAAGTCCGGATGCTTCTGGAAATGAAAGAAGAAGCCGAGATTGTTATCGCCATCTCGGCAGACGACATCGAGCGCAACAAGCGCCGCGGAGATCTTGGCATCACCTACGATGATGATACGCTGCGCCTGATCGATGCGTTTCGGGGCATCGGGCTCTATGTCGGAAGCGTAGTCATTACCCATTACCGTGGACAGTCCGTCGCCGATGTGTTTCAGCAGCGACTGGAATCTCTCGGTATCAAAGTGTACCGCCACTATATTATCCCCGATTATCCTTCCGATATCGCACTGATCGTCTCTGACAACGGATATGGAAAGAACGACTATATCGAGACCAGCCGCAGTCTTATCGTGGTAACCGCTCCCGGCCCCGGTAGCGGCAAGATGGCCACCTGCCTGAGTCAGCTGTATCATGAAAACAAACGTGGCATTCGCGCCGGATACGCCAAATTTGAGACCTTCCCTATTTGGAATCTCCCGTTAAAGCATCCGGTTAATCTGGCTTATGAGGCTGCGACGGCAGATCTGGACGATGTAAATATGATCGATCCCTTCCATCTGGAAGCTTATGGAGAGACAACCGTCAACTATAACCGCGATGTGGAGATCTATCCGGTTCTGGAAGCCATCTTCAAAAAAATCAGCGGTGAGACACCTTACAAGAGCCCCACGGATATGGGCGTCAACATGGCAGGTTACTGCATTGTAGACGACGAAGTATGCCGGGAGGCCTCCAAACAGGAGATCATTCGCCGCTGGTATGATGCCGCCGTCTCCGAACGGCAGGGTCTGTCTTCTTCCTCGGAGGTCAAGAAGATCGAACTGATCATGAAGTCATTGGATCTCAGCTCCGACGACCGTCCTGTAGTTGCCGCCGCTCTCGCTAAAGAGGATCTGACCGAAGGGCCGGCCATGGCAATGGAACTTCCCAACGGTACCATGGTGACCGGAAAGACTTCTGACCTTCTCGGCGCTGCTTCTGCCTGTCTGATCAACGCTTTGAAGAATGTTGCCGGTATTGATAAATCGGTCATCCTGATGGATCCCGGAATTATCCAGCCGATCCAGAAGATGAAAGTTCAGCATCTTGGCAACCACAATCCCCGACTGCACCTGGACGAGCTTCTCATCGCCCTGTCCATCTGCGCTGTCACAAGCAAAGATGCGGAGAAAGCTATCGAGCATCTGGACAGGCTCGCCGGCAGCCAGGCCCACTCCACCGTGATCCTGTCTTCCGACGATATTAATGTGTTCAAAAAACTGGGTGTAAATATTACATTTGAGCCGCGTTATCAGACGAAAAAGCTGTATCACAAATAACGTTCTGAGCGCCTCCTATCTTTTCAAAAAGGCAACGCTCCTCCGTTAGTTTTTTCTCCAACGGGGGAGCTTTTTCTATTGACAGAGCTTATATAAAATGTTATTATCTCATGGCTGAAAGTTTCACATAGGTTTTGCGCGGGCGTAGTTCAATGGTAGAACACTAGCCTTCCAAGCTGGATACGAGGGTTCGATTCCCTTCGCCCGCTCCAACGCTGGTGAATATGCGCCAATAGCTCAGCTGGATAGAGCAACTGCCTTCTAAGCAGTAGGCCGGGGGTTCGAATCCCTCTTGGCGTGCCAGTTGCAAGAAGGCAAGCAGCACGGATGATCATTGTGTGCTTGATAATAATAAATGGTGGGTGTAGATCAGTTGGTAGAGCGCTGGATTGTGGTTCCAGATGCCGTGGGTTCGAGTCCCATCTCCCACCCCATTTAATAAAAAAGAGGACCTGTGTCCTTTTTATATAATGGTGGGATGTGGTGTAACGGTAACACACAGGACTTTGACTCCTGCGTTGTGGGTTCGAGTCCCGCCATCCCAGCCAAACTTGGCATGCCCCAGTAGCTCAGCAGGCAGAGCACCTGCCTTTTAAGCAGGGTGTCCGGGGTTCGAATCCCCGCTGGAGCACCAAAAAGAACTCTGATTCAAAAATCAGAGTTCTTTTTTTATGTTTTCTCCGATTGATTGAGCAGACCCCAGAACACAAACACGATGGGGAGGATCAGTATCAGGCCAAGGCCGAAAAAACTCTGTATCCAATAGCTGCCCATTGCTGTAAGCAGCACCTTCTTTTCTGCACTTCCGCTGCGGCCGTTTCTGATGCAGGTTATCACGATAAGGATAAGATACAGCAGAAGCCCCACGACTCCCTCGCAGACCAGATACTCCAGAAACTCATTGTGTGCGTTATCCACCCGGGCTTTCAATGTCCTCCCGGTCTCTGGAACATATCTCTCGTATACGATCCCGGCCCGATCTGCAACGGTACCGGGTCCTGTCCCGATCCACAGGTGCTGGGGAACTGTTTTCAGCAGTGTTTTCCAGATCCCGATTCTTCCGGACCCGATCTCATCATTCCATTGTCCCTGTAAGATGTTTCCCAGCTCCGATTTTTCGCTGGTTTCTGTGACCGCAGTTTCCTGCACATGTCTTTTTCCGACCGATATCCCCTGTTCGCTGAAAGAAATCACTTTTGCCAGGAGAACAGTCAGCACTACGATCATTAAGAGAATTGCGGTCTTCTTCCGGACCCCGGGCGCTTTTCCCGAAAATCCGGCAGCCAGAAGACCGGCCACTCCTGCTGCTGTTCCAAGCAGTGTTGCCTTCACATTCATCACAACAGCAATAAATAAACAGAGTGTGGCCATTCCGGTCAGTACCCACATGCTTTTTCCTTTTTCATACATGGCTGTTCCTATTGTCAGCGGGATTCCCAGACACAGCAGCGCCCCGAAAAGGTCTACATTCCCGACATTTCCAAGAAATTCGCTGGAATACTGGATTCCCTTGTCATAATAATTCCAGCCGCCCGGATACAGTCCGAAGGGATTCTTTCCCATAAGCTGAAGCAGAGAAACGACACAGCAGATAAAAAGTGCCGCTGCAAACACGGAAACATAGGCTCTTCGTAACCGTCCATACGAGGATACTCCTATATAGATAACTGTATAGATTGCTAGGCTGAAGAATCCGTTATAACGGCCGGAACCAATCCAGACATGGTCCGGATACGGAGACAGCACGGAAGAGACCCCTGCGCAGAAAAGCAACATCGCTATGATCCATTTGTCTGCCGACATGGCGAACCCTGTCTTCGTTCCCATTGCAGTGACGGCAGTGGTAACCACCCAAAGGCCGGTCAGGATCGCGGCATAAGTAAATTTTGCGCTAGTCAAACCTGTGTATCCGCCTCGCCAGAACCACAGTGGAAGTCCCCCGACCATCATCATGATAAAGGCATTTGTGGTCCAATATGGCGAAAACCATTTTTTTGTACGCAATTTGCTCATGTTTTTTGTCCAATCGTATTTTTCCGGCAGAGAAAAACTCTGTTTTTTTGTATTAATTGTACCTTTAATTCTGCTCCGTGACCATATATAATTGTCTGGCAAAAACAAATAAGGGGATATTTGAAATGAAACGTTTTCTCAGCGTGTTTTTATGTGTTGTCATGGCTCTGTCCATGATCGCGGTTCTGGTTGGTTGCGGCAAAGAAGAAGCTGCACCTGTCAATGCATCGGATTCTGAAATCGAATACGTTGATCCGGCAGATTCCACCGGAACTGATATTGAATATACGGAGCCCACCGCATCCGATACCGATATCAGCAAATAATGAAAACACTTGGATCTGGTTTTTCATAAACCAGATCTTTTTTTATGGAAAAAGGTACAACCCACAGCTGTGGGTTGTACCTTTGAGTTTTCGTTCGCTTAATCCAGGAACCAGCCGGAACCTCGTCCAAGCTCGTCCATTTTTCTCAGTGTCATCAGTTTTCCAACCGCTTCTTTGGGAGAAACATTATTGTAGAGCACATCATATGCTGCAGACATGATCGGCAGATACAGCCCTTCCCGGTCTGCTAACTGCTTAACTGCTTTCGCAGCATAATAGCCCTCTGCCACGGAACCTATCGCTTCCATTGCTTCTTCCACGGTTTTGCCTTGTCCGATGAGTTCGCCCACTTTGCGGTTTCTGGAATGAGGAGATGTACAGGTATTGACCAGATCACCAAATCCACCCAAGCCAGAAAACGTCTCCGCTTCCGCACCGAAGTGAACTCCGAAATTCGTCAGTTCCATCATCCCGCGGGTCATAAGCAGTGCTTTGGTATTATCTTCATATCCCAGTCCATCGCTGCAGCCGCAGCAAAGCGCGATCACATTCTTCAAGGATCCTGCGATCTCCACGCCGCGCACATCCTTGCTGGTATACACACGAAGTGCTTCATTCATAAATGCGTCCTGCACGATCTTGGCCTCTCGGACATTCGAGCTTGCCACCACGCATCCGCTGGGAAGCCCCTTTGCCAGTTCCACCGTGTGGATCGGGCCGGAAAGAACTGCGGCGTTATATCCGGTTACCTCCGCAATGATCTCCGTCATGGTAAGATTGGTATCCGCCTCAATACCTTTGACGACGGAAACCAGAATGGATTCTTCTGAAAGATACGGTGCCACGGTCTGACACTCCTGGCGCATTGCAAAGGAAGGACACGCAAAGACGACCATGTCTTTTCCCGTTACAATAGTCGGGTCTGCCGTATATTCAATATCCTGCGGCAATGTAAGATCCTTCAGCCAAGGACTTACGTGTGTCTCAGATAGATTTTTTGCCTGTTCCGCATCCGGTGCCAAGATAGTAACCGTGTGTCCGTTTTTCGACAGAATCATGGAGAAAACGGCACCGGCACCGCCGGCACCAATTACTGCTATGTTCATAAATCTAATCCCCTCTCAAGCTATGGACAAGCCAACAGAATTCTGTTGTATCTATTTAAATATACCCTCCTGCGGCGGTCTCTTCAAGGATAGTTTTAACTATTATGTTGTTAAAAACTTAATTTGCACAGAAATCAGTCCACGTTTTTGGGTTTTTTGCGAATCGCACTCTGTTTTCCCTCGTTTTTTATCAATTAGTGTCTCGTTGTCATCCGTTTTCAGGGCTTTTCATTATTATGTATTCATCTCTCAGAAAAAGGGATCCGGATTTCTCCGGACCCCCAACTTGTACTTTTATTCAGCTTTCCCGCTTGGATCCCCAGAAGAACAGGGCTACGGTACCCGGACCGGTATGGCTTCCGATGGTAGTTCCCACGGAGTTAATCACTACTTTGCCATTGAGATTCGGAAACTGCTCTTCAACAAGGTCCGCTACCGCACGGGCATCATCAAAGCATCCTGCATTGGAGATAAAGCACTTACCTGAGTACTCATATCCGCCATCGGCAAACTCGCCCATCTTCTTTACAATTTCCCGGACAATTTTTTTCTTTCCCGGGATCTTGAAGCGAGGAACGAGATGGCCCTCATTATCCATATTCATCAGCGGACAGATATTCAGCATCCCGCCGAACCAACCGGAAGCCTTGGAGATACGTCCCCCTTTTACAAAGAACGTCAGATCGGTGGAAAAGAACCAGTGATGCATATTCAGTTTATGCTCTTCTACCCATGCATGCAGCTCTTCCAGACCCATTCCTTCGTCCCTCTTGTCAGCAAGGGTTTCCATGATCAGTCCGTATCCGGAAGATGCTCCCAGAGAGTCTACAACATAGATCTTCCGGTCAGGGTAATCCTCCTCAAGAATGTTGGCCGCATTCACAGCAGAGTTGATCGTGCCGGAGATTCCGGATGAGAGACAAAGATGAAGGATATCCTTTCCTTCTTCCAGCATCGGTTTCCAGAAATTGATGTATTCATCCACATTCACCTGAGAAGTGGAGGTCTCTGCGCCGTCTGCCATTGCCTGATAAAACTGATCGAACGGAACGGACTGTCCCAGATCATCAAAATACTCTTTTCCATCCAGAAAAAAATGGAAGCAGACATAATGAATGTCACGACTCTCAAAATGCTCTTTCGAAAGATCTGCTGTTGAATCACAGCAAAGAACAAAGTTACCCATGGGTTTCTCCTTCATTGAATTGGTCTATGCAAAAGTCTCTCATCTAATAATAGGCGGGAGGTTTCTCCCGCCTATTATACATCATCTCAAAAAAATTTAAAGTATCAGAAGAACGTTGCAATGGAATTTTCCGGTGCTTCTGCCGGTTCCAGTTCGATGCAGGTCAGGACCGGACCTTTCTGTTTGTATGCAACATGAAATTTATAACGGATTTTCGCCGTTAATGTCACCCAGCTGTCATTGACAACTTTCGATGCCTGATCCCACTGACAGACAAGCGCAGCAAACTGTGTGTCTTCGATACAGCATGTCATCACATGGCGTCCGACGATAAATGTTTTTGACGGCAGTTTCTTTCTCGTCAGCGCACGGCAGAGAACCTTAACGGTTTTTCCTTCGTAATTGGACGGATTTTCCGTCAGATCCCGATACCAGATTGCGTAGTCATCCACCCCGATCTCAATTATAGGTGCGTTGATATCAAAGGGCAGCGGATCTTCAATATCGTCGTATTCCACATCGTCTGGAGCATACTCGTAGGCGATGTCCGCCCGGCGGGATGCGCCGCGAACAATTTTGTGATACGGCATCTTATCCATTTCTCGGGTAAACCGATTGAATACCACCAGCTCGCAGCTCTTCAGCTTGTCATACGTCAGCTGCCGCATGTTCTGATTGTAGGTCAGGAAAGTTGTGGCATCGGCAAACATGAACTCCTGATAGACGATCCATTCCTCTGGCATCGCCTGATAGAGACTGTCCAGCATCCACATGCCGTTGTACTCTACCACAACGCGCTCGGCATCGGTCTCCTTGATGAACCCGCGTAACAGATCTTCGGAAAGCTCGCTTTCTTCTTCAACGATTTTGATAAAGACATTCTCTCCGGAAAACTCGTCCGGTTCATACTCCTCAACGCCTTCTTCACACACGAGCAGAAGCGTCTTTTCTCCTTTGTTGAAGCGCTCGTCGCACAGAGTTTCCTGTATGAACTTTGTCTTTCCCGATTCTAAAAACCCGGTAAACAGATATACGGGAATATCATTTTCATTCAATTCCAAACAACTCCTTCAGAGCATCTTCCTTGATTTTGGATCCGATAACACAGAACCGTCCGGTAAGGATTGGGGCACCCTTTCGGATATCCACTTCTTCCGGAACATAATCGAAATAAATCCATTCCGAGTCAATGGCATTCAGCATACCTTTTGCACGAAGGACCATACCGTATTTTTCCTCATCTCCCAGCTGATCAAGAATGTTGCGGACTTCTTCCTCAGTGTATTTTTTCGGTGTTTCGGCCCCCCAGCTGGTGAAGATCTCATCAGCGTGATGGTGATGTCCGTCATGATCGTGGTGATGATGGCCGCACCCGCACTCATCACCATCGTGATGGTGATGGTGGTGATGCTCATGTTCCTCATCCTCATCGTGGTGATGATGGTGATGTTCATGCTCCTCATCCTCATCGTGGTGATGATGGTGATGCTCATGTTCTTCATCGTCATCGTGGTGATGATGGTGATGTTCATGCTCCTCATCCTCATCGTGGTGATGATGGTGATGCTCATGCTCCTCTTCCTCATCGTGACGATGATGGTGATGCTCATGTTCTTCATCGTCATCGTGGTGATGATGGTGATG
>JAEIGA010010861.1_pt1 | contig 13806 bp, 13 predicted proteins | sample 9270691 | NCBI WGS metagenome assembly JAEIGA01 (sample SAMN17057246, study PRJNA624740) | gut metagenome | biome: biome; isolation source: fecal sample | host: Bos grunniens | place: China: Xizang | collected 2019 | reverse complement strand
TATGGCAAGAAGGGAGGCAAATAGCCTCTCTTTTTTTATTTATTTCGACTTGTTTTGGGTCTCATTGTAAAAATCTATAGTGTAGAATGTTGGCATAAATGCAAGGAAGGAGTAATTCTCGTGAATAATTCGGTGGATTGGAAGGCAATCAAAGCCGAGTATATCGCAGGAGGTACAAGCTACCGAAAACTTGCGGAAAAGTACGGTGTTTCGTTCAGCACTCTCAAAGAAGTGGCTCGGAGAGAAAAGTGGACAGACCTTAAAGAAAAAGCCAACCACAAAGCTGATACGATTTTAGCTGAAAAAATTGGGAGGAGAAACGCCAACAAATCCGCAAAGATTGATATGTTGGTGGATATGCTTCTCGATAGGATTGGCGAACGGATGGATGCTCTCATTACAGAGGGCAAGGATGTGAAGAGTATCGCATCAGCTCTGAAGGATTTGAGAGACCTTAAGGGCATCAAGGACAAACTGGACGAGCAAGAACAGAAGGCTCGGATCAAGAAGCTTCAGAAGGAAGCGGAGGAAGAAAGAACGGATAATAGCATCACCGTCACGATGGAGGGCGGAGCTGACGAATATAGTAAGTAAGGAGTAGGATAGACCGATGAACACGATTAACATCATCATTCAAAATAAAATTGCCTGTTTGTTAGATATGAATAGCTTCATAGTGTGTGGGAACAAAAATTATACCATCAATTTCACATTCGATGAAGAGTGGGATGAGTATGAAGCAAAAACTGCACGATTCAAATGGGGCGGTAAATGCGTTGATGTTGTGTTCACTGGGAATCAATGCTCTGTACCAGTAATTCTTGATACGAAGGCTGTTAAGGTTGGTGTTTACGCAGGGGATTTGTACACGACAACCTCTGCTAACATTCGTTGTATCAGCTCGATTAGATGCGGTAAGGATGCTCCTGTTGCTCCTACACCTGAAGTATACGACCAGATCATGCAGATGATAAACGATGGGATGCTGAAAGGCGAAGACGGCAAAGACGGCATTGACGGCAAAGACGGTGTCGATGGGAAAGACGGTGTCGATGGGAAAGACGGTGCGGATTTATACCTTGGCGAAACATCTGACACGGCATACGCAGGCGATAAGGGCAAAGCTTTGAGTGGGAGAGTGTCGAAAAGCGAGAGAGACATTGCTTTTTTGTATGCAATCGCTGAACAAGGCGGTGCATTTACGAAGACAACGATGAGTGATGCATTCAATACCAGAGTCACGGCAGACGGCTTGAACATCGTTGACGGATCGCCTACTACTTTGAAAAAGGTTGTCGGTAGTACGGTAAAATGCGAGAATTTGATACCTTTCCCTTATGATGGCGGTGGAGTTGGAACTGTTAAAACGGTTAACGGTGTCACAATCACAGTACAAGCGGACGGCGGTGTTCATATGAAAGGCACGGCAACGGCAAATGCGTATTTTAGTCTTACGGCAAAAGGGGCAATAAATTTAGGAGATACATCAATCAACACGATTAAAGGAGAATATTCAAAATCAAGCGGGAATGTTTGTCTTAGCAAAAGTGGAAGTATGGCTCTTAATGTGATGCTTGCTTATGATGGTGGGAACAAAAGCATTTGGTTACGAGTAAACCCTAACGATACGGTTGACGGGGTTGTTTACCCTATGATAAACGAAGGCACAACCGCATTACCCTATCAACCCTACTTCGAGGGTTTGAAATCTGCGAGGTTTGCAGGCATTGAGAGTGTAAACGCAGACGGCACGGAAGTATCTACCCTTCCTTTCCCCAAAACGGAATTAGGCAAGTGGGACGAGGTGGACTTTGAAAAGCAAAGGGTTGTAAGGGGTACGGAAACTATTGTTTTTGACGGAACGGAAAAGTGGACACTTCAAAGCATAAATGAGAATGGCATCTATAATTATCAAGTGGGCGGTGAGAAAGCAGTTCGTACAGACCGTTCAATGTGCAACTTGTACGATTTTGACAGTACACTGATTGCGAACGCAACAAAAGAAGGCTATTTATTAAACGAACCAGGCACATTCTTTATCCGCACAAAATCCTATACAACGGTTGAAGCGTGGAAAGCACACCTTGCAGAACTTTATGCGAGTGGAAATCCTCTTATGCTTGCTTATGAATTAGCAACGCCCACCGAAACACCATTCACGGCAGAGCAAACCGCAAGCGGTAATGAATACATTGTCTACAAAGGCGGTACGGAAAAGGTGCTTGACAATGACGGTGCGGAGTTTGGTGCGGAAAACACAATCGAGCAAGTATATTACACGATAACGGAGGGATAAGATGGAGGTCAAATCGATAGAAAAAATCAGCAGATCGGACTTGTCTGCTTTGAAGAATGCCAAAGAAGCACAAAGGCAAGTTAGAGAGCCTCTTTTGGAAGCCTTTGATGTGTATAAGAGCAATGTAAACTATGGTGTCATCATAGAGACGGAGGCTGAACACAACGCTGTTTTGGAATGGTATCACAAACTCTGTGACTTGATTCCAGAAGCATTCGAGAACATCCCTTCACAAATCGAAAGGTACTTGAAGGGTTAAAACCAAATATAAGATAATTCGATGCATAGTGCATCAAAGGGGATAACATTATGAAGGCTATAACGATCCCAGAAAGATTTGGATATCCCACAGTGGATATTACGGTCAATGGCATTGAACACACGCTTGAAACGGGCGTGGAGGTTGAAGTGGCTGACAATGTTGCAGCAGTGGTTGAAAATGCTCTTGCTCTTGCACCTAAATATGGGAGAGCAGGTAGCAAGCTTGCTCAACTTGCAGAAGGTAGTATTACTGAATTGACCTTGGACGATTTGGATGGGATTGTAAAGATATCCACCTATGCTTTTGCATATTGTGCAAGCTTAAAAAGCGTAGTAATTCCTTATAGCGTGGAGAAAATAGAATCGTTTGCGTTCTATAGTTGTATCGGCATTGAAAGTGTACGCTTTGGAGACAACAACAAGCCTATCACAATGGGAACAAATGTATTCGATTGGTGTGCAAAATTGGCAAGGGTATACTTACCCAAAACACCGCCTACTCTTGTGAGCGTTAATGCTTTCGCTAATGTCAAGGCTGATTGCGTATTCTATTGCAAAACACAGGAGAGTTTGAATGCGTATAAGGCAGCGGAGAATTGGGGGGCATTATCAGGTGCTTATACCTTTGCTGTTGAGTCTTAAGAGGAAAGGATGTGATGTATCGTGATAAAGCTTCATATCCCACCTCCATCTGATAAACAGAAGCAATTCCTGAAGGCTGAAACAAAGCACATAGGCTTCGGTGGTGCGAGAGGGGGCGGTAAGTCTTGGAGCGTGAGGGCAAAGGCAAAGCTCCTTGCGTTGAATTATGCAGGTATCCGTATACTGATAGTCAGACGGACATATCCAGAGCTTATCAACAACCACATCAATATCCTTCGTAAAGAGCTGCTCGGCATAGCCAAGTACAATGACAAGGATAAGGTGCTGAAGTTTAACAACGGCTCTACAATCAATTTCACATACTGCGACAATGACAAGGACTTGGACAGACTGCAAGGTGTGGAATATGATGTCATCTTCTTGGACGAGGCTACACAGCTCTCTGAATTCCAAATGAAGACGATCACTGCCTGCTTACGTGGTGTCAATGACTTCCCAAAGCGTGTGTACTATACATGCAATCCGGGGGGGCAAGGGCATCAATACATTAAACGCATCTTCATAGACAAGGCTTATGAGGATGGGGAAGACAAGAACGACTACACCTTCATTCAATCCCTTGTTACGGATAATAAGGTGCTGATGGAGAGTCAGCCTGACTATATCAAACAGCTTGAAGCTCTCCCTCCCAAACTGAAAGAGGCTTGGCTGTATGGGAGATGGGATATCTTTGAAGGACAATTCTTTGAGGACTTCGTAGACCGTCCTGAACAGTACGCAGACCGTACTTGGACTCATGTTATCGATCCCTTTGAGATTCCAGAGGGATGGAAGATATACAGAAGCTTCGACTGGGGTTATAACAAGCCGTTTTCTTGCGGTTGGTGGGCGGTTGACTATGATGGCATAGCATACCGCATACTGGAGCTTTACGGCTGTACCAAGACACCTAACGAGGGTGTGAAGTGGACTCCTCCGCAGGTATTCGCAGAGATTGCAAGGATCGAGAGAGAGCATCGTTGGCTCAAGGGGAAGAAGATTATCGGTATAGCCGACCCTGCTATATGGAATGCCGAGACGGGTAAGTCCATAGCGGATGTGGCTGCGGAACACAGCGTATTCTTCCAAAAGGGTGACCACGAGCGTATCGCAGGGTGGATGCAAGTGCATTACAGACTTGCCTTTGACGAGAGTGGCTTCCCTATGATGTATGTCTTCAGTAACTGCAAGGCTTTCATCAGAACGATGCCATTGTTACAGTACGATGAGCATAAGCCTGAAGACCTTGACACGGATGGTGAAGACCACTGTGCTGACGAGGTGCGTTATTTCTGTATGAGCAGACCTATCAAACCGAGGATACCCAAGAAGCCTGATGACTTCGCAAGCAATCCTCTCAATATGTTCCTTGACATATCCAAAGAAGACATCAAGGGGGCGAGAAACCGTCCTAAAATGGAGATTATAAGCGGAGGCAAAGATGGATAAGGAGAAGAAGAAAAAACCGCAAATAGAGGGCAAGGAAGGGCAAGAACGGGCAATACAGCCTCAATCCCCTCAACAGCCTTCCAATGAAGAGCAGATGATGCGTAGACAATCCGCACCGAGACCCACGGCACAGAGTGAAGCACAGAAGCTGTATCAGCAGCAGAAGGCAAAGGCTCAAGCCAACGGCGGTGCTATTGGATTTGGTCAGGCTCTTGCACAGGTGATCGGAAAAGAGCAGGTGCAGAGTGCTGTCCAAACGCTTCAGAAGTACAAGACTGGCAAAGCCAACCTTGAAACACGCATTGTGGAAAATGAACAATGGTACAAGCTCCGTCATTGGGAATGCATGAAGGATAAGAGCCAAGAGGTACAACCTACCTCTGCGTTCTTGCTTAATGCATTATTAAACAAACACGCCGATGCGATGGATAACTACCCTTCCCCTAACATCCTTCCGAGAGAAGAAGGGGACAAGGGCGAAGCGGAAATGCTTACCTCTATTGTGCCTGTAATCCTCGATCAATGCGAGTTTGAACAAACCTATTCCGATGTACAAACCTACAAATTCAAGACGGGTACAGGCGTTTACGGGGCATTTTGGGACAATACCAAACTCAACGGCTTGGGCGATATCAGCATTAAGAAAGTGGATATCCTCAACTTGTTTTGGGAAAGTGGTATCCAAGATATCCAAAAGTCCCGTCATCTATTCCATGTAGAGCTTTGCGATAACGACTTGCTTACCTCGGCATATCCACAGCTTCAGGGTAAGTTATCCACGGAAACCATCACCACGGCAAAGTATGTCTATGATGATACTGTGGATACCTCTAACAAATCCGTAGTGGTCGATTGGTACTACAAGAAGCGGAATCAGAACGGCAAAACTGTTCTCCATTACTGCAAGTTTGTAAACAATGAGGTACTCTTCGCCACGGAAAATGATCCAAGATTCGCAGAGCGTGGATGGTACGACCACGGAATGTATCCGTTCGTATTCGACACGCTGTATAGCATCGAAGGCTCTCCGTGTGGGTTTGGTATTCTCGACATCGGTAAAGGCACTCAAACCTATATCGATAGAGGCAACCAAGCTATTATGAAGAATATGCTTGCCAATGCAAGTCCTCGCTACTTCGTCCGCAGTGATGGCTCTGTCAATGCTGAAGAGTTTGCGGATATGACCAACGAGATAATCCATGTAGATGGTAACCTTGGTCAAGACAGCATCCTTCCCGTACAACCTAACACGCTCAATAACATCTACCTTGAAGTATTGCATAGCAAGATTGACGAACTCAAGGAAACCACGGGTAACCGAGATGTATCCACGGGCGGTACTACGGGCGGTGTAACGGCTGCGAGTGGCTTGGCAGCTCTCCAAGAAGCAGGATCGAAATTGAGTAGAGATAGCAACAAGGCATCGTATAGAGCGTTCCGTAAGCTGTGCTTAATGGTAATCGAATTGATTCGTCAATTCTACGACTTACCGAGATGCTTCCGCATTATGGGTGAGAATGGCACGGCTCGTTTCGTACAATATTCCAACGCAGGGATTCTTCCACAGGATCAAGGTAATGACTTTGGTACGGATATGGGAGACAGACTTCCCTTGTTCGATATCGAAGTAACCGCACAGAAGCAGTCCCCGTACAGCAAGATGAGTCAAAACGAACTCGCATTGCAATTCTTCGGTGCAGGCTTCTTCAATCCACAACTCGCAGACCAAGCACTTGCTTGTCTCGATATGATGGACTTTGACCGAAAACATTTCGTAATGCAAAAGATTGCGGAGAACGGTGGGATGTATCAGCAAATGCTTGCAATGCAACAGCAGATGTTGATGCTTGGTCAAATGGTGGATGAAAGCCGTGGTACGAGTGAAATCGCACCTGCCATCGCAGCTCAATTCGGTATGGAATTACCTAATGCTCCGATGGGTGGTGGTGAGAGTCCTGCAAAGAATGTTAAAAACACGGAGGCTCTCGGTGGAGACGAAAAGGGTGAAGCCTCCAACACCAAGAAAGCAAGGCAGAGGGTAGCTGATTCTACCTCGCCTGCATAAGAAGGAGATGACCAATGGTTAAGGTAACCTTTGAAGAAAAGGACAATAAACTCACGCTGAAGCTTGAAGGACACGCAGGACAGGCTTCCAAAGGACAAGATATAGTCTGCTCCTCCTGCTCCATTTTGGCGTATACAGTGGCTCAACTCGTCACGAACGCTAAAGGGATGGGAGAACTCAAATCTATCCCTGAAATCAAGCTTGAGGCAGGGGAAGGTTGCATCTCTTGTGAGCCTTCCGAAGAATCGTATACGGCTTTGAAGAGTGCGTATCTCTTCGCAGAGGTAGGATACATCCTACTCGCACACAATTATCCACGCTATGTGGAATTAAAACAGTTTGATACGGAGTAATCCGTTGAGATAAGAGTCGTTCACTTACGAACAGTATTAAAAAAAAGGAGTCACCTATATGACGAATCAATTATTCCAGAAGCTCGATCTCCAACTCTTTGCAGAAGGAGCAGGGGTAAGTGGCACGGGAGCGGAAGGAACTACGGGCGTAACTGCGACAAACGCCGTGTCGCAAAAGAAGGGCGTAAAAAGCAATCCTCTTGCTAATGTTGTTTACGGCAAGCAAGACGATGCAGCACAGACCGCCGATGTGCAGAATGTAACTACAGAAGCTGAAGCTGTTCAGCCACCTGATCGCAACGCAGAGTTTGAAAAGCTCATCAAGGGCGATTACAAAGACCTGTATGATGCAAGGGTGCAGGACACGATTCAGCGAAGGCTCAAAGGCACGAAGGAGACTGTTGACAAGTACAACGCTCTCACTCCCACGATTGAATTGCTTGCCAAGAAGTATGGCGTAGATGCCAACGATGTCGAGGCACTCAATAGAGCAATCGAAGAGGACGATGCTTACTACGAAGAAGAGGCTCTTGAAAGGGGCATGACCGTAGAACAGCTCAAGGAAGTCCGCAAGATGGAGAGAGAGAACGCTGAACTTCGGAAGCAGATGCAAGAGAAAAACCGCAGGGATCAGCAGGCACAGCAGTATTCGCAATGGATGGAGCAGGCAAAGCAAGCAAAGGCTTTGTATCCCTCGCTCGATTTGAATACCGAAGCAAAGAATCCTCAATTCCTCCGTCTTCTCAATGCAGGTGTCGATGTAGGTACGGCTTATGCGGTAATCCATAAGGATGAAATCATGCCTGCTGCTATGCAGTACGCAGCAAAGACCGTAGAGCAGAAGCTCACGAATAAGATTATCGCAAACGGAGCGAGACCTACCGAGAATGGCATCTCCTCGCAGAGCAGTGCTGTAGTTAAGAGTGATGTGTCACAATACTCTAAAGCGGACAGAGCGGAAATCATCCGCAGAGTCCAACAAGGGGATAAGATCAGACTCTAACTACCTGATTCATATCTCCTTAAGGCAATCTTGCGAAGAATAAAAAAAAGGAGAATGAAAACATGAAAGAACTCGCAAAAATGTATGTAAACCTTCAGCTCTTTGCTGAACTCAACACCAACGTGACCACGGATAGCGGTATGTCCGTAGAAATGAAAACCTTCTACGATATGACCCTCATCGACATGGCACAACCCAACCTCGTACACGACCAATTCGGTCAAAAGAGACCCATCCCTGCGAACGGCGGTAAGAAGATTGAATTCCGTAAATTCGCTTCCTTGCCCAAAGCTCTCACGGCTCTCACCGAAGGTGTAACGCCTGATGGCAAGAAATTGTCCGCAGAGAAAATCGAGGCAGAAGTAGCACAGTACGGTGACTACATCGTACAATCCGATGTCCTTGAACTCACCACGATTGACAACACCATCGTTGAAGCAACGAAGGTACTCGGTAATCAAGCAGGTCTTACGCTTGACACGATTACGAGAAATGTTATGCAATCTGGTACGAATGTATGGTACGCTCCCAAGGCAGACGGCACGGAAGTAGCTTCCCGTTCCGCTCTTGACGATACCTGCAAACTCACTGTTGACCTCGTAAAACTCGTTGTTGCTGACCTTAAGGCAAACAACGCTCCGAAAATCAACGGCGATTATGTCGCAATCATCCATCCCTATGTTGCGTATGATTTGATGTCCGATCCTGAATGGATTGATGTTCACAAGTACGCAACGCCTGAAAACATCTATGAAGGCGAAATCGGTAAGATTGCAGGCGTAAGATTCGTTGAAACTTCCGAAGCGAAGATTTACGAAGGCGGTGTATTCGGTTGCTTGTTCATTGCAGACGGTGCATACGGCGTTACGGAAATCACGGGTGGTGGTTTGCAAACCATCATCAAGCAAAAAGGCTCGGCAGGTACGGCTGACCCTCTCGATCAAAGAAGCTCTATCGGTTGGAAGGCAATGAAGACCGCAGAAATCTTGGTTGACCCTTACATGATTCGTGTCGAATGCAAATCCAAGCTTTCGGCAAAGGCGAATGTAAACTAATCGGCGTAACGGAGGGGGAGGTAGACCCTTCCCCTCTAAATCAAATTTAAGGAGGCTATAATGGCTACGAAAACCACTGAAACCAAAGAAGTAAAGAAGGTAAGAATCAAGCTTCCCCTCACCAGAACTGAAAAGAACGATGTGTGGGTGGCGGTAAACGGCAACAAATTCCTCATCAAGAGAGGCGAGGAAGTGGAAGTCCCTGAATATGTTGCAGAGGTGCTTCAGCATAAAGAAGAAATGCTCGCCATCGCAATGGAATACGAAGAGGCTGCTAAAAACGAAGATAAGTAATGTAAAAGCGGAGTCCATAAACTCCGCTTTTTAAGAAAATGGAGGTAAACATGACAATTATCGAGGCTATAAACAAGATCGATGTACTCAAGCCTAACAACTACACGCAACTGGATAAGTTTGGGTGGTTGTCTGAACTGGATGGAATTATTAAATGCGAGATAATTGACACGCATGAAGGGGGAGAAGGGATTGACTTCAACGGGTATAATCCTAACACCGCTCTCAAGACGGAACTTCTTGTCCCTGCTCCGTATGATGACATCTATGTTAAGTGGCTTGAGGCTAAAATTGACTATGCTAATGCTGAATATGGCAAGTACAACAACAGCGTAACGGCGTACAATACGGCTTATTCGGCATTTGAAAGATATTATAACAGAACACACATGCCCATTCAGCGTAAACTGAAATTCTTTTAAGAGAGGTGTAAGGAATGAAACTCCCTATATTGAATGAATTGGAGACAACGAGGGATATGATTGATGTCTTTGCAGGCTACAATCACAACCTCCGCATAGGTGAAGGCGAGTTTTACGATATGAAAAACCTTGCCTCCACCAATTATCCAGTCCTCTCGCCTCGTGGCAGTAGAGGGGTTTATGCTACTCCTTCCAATCCACAGGGACTTATTGCAAAAGACTCCCTCTGGTATGTGGATGGTACGGACTTCGTCATCAACGGCTATAGGGTAGAAATGGGACTCTCCACCGATCCTAAAGACTGTCCTAAAACGCTCGTATCCATGGGGGCGTATGTCATCATAATGCCTGATAAAAAGTGGGTTAAACCTGCTACAGACGATGAAGACCCTACCGCCTTTGTACACGGCAATATAGAGGCAGACTTTACCACAAAAGAAACAGTTACCTTTGGGATGTGCAAAGCAGATGGTAGCAGTTACGACTCATACCAAGCATACGAGCCTGACATCACGGAGGAAATGAAGAACGGAAGCGTGGAAATCCCGTTATGGCTCGACACCTCTACCACACCTCATTCCTTGAAGCAGTATTCGCTCTCCAATGGGATGTGGACAACGATTCCTACGACCTATGTAAAGATATCCTGTAACGGCATCTGCGAACATTTTAATGTCAATGACGGCGTAACCATATCAGGCATTGAAATTGACCAACTCAAAGACCTCAATAACACTATGATTATTTGGGCGATGGACGAGCGAACGGATTCGGAAGGGAAAAAGATTGGCGAGTGGATTGTTGTTACGGGCATCATTGACGAGGTTGTATCGCAGGATGCAGATAAGCCTATCACAATCAAACGGCAGATGCCGAATATGGACTTCATCGTAGAGTCTGAAAACCGCCTTTGGGGTTGCAGATACGGCGTGGCTCTGAATGGCGAGGTTGTGAACGAAATCTACGCATCCAAGCTCGGAGACTTCAAGAACTGGAACTGTTTCATGGGCATCTCTACGGACAGCTACGCAGCTACTGTGGGTACGGATGGACAGTTTACGGGTGCAATTACTCACCTTGGGTATCCGATTTTCTTCAAAGAGAACTGTATGCACAAGGTCTACGGCAATTATCCTGCGAATTATCAGATTAGTACCACGACTTGCCGAGGCGTACAGAAGGGAAGCCATAAGAGCCTTGCCATCGTGAATGAGGTGCTTTACTACAAGTCCAGAACGGCGGTTTGTGCTTATGATGGCTCTCTCCCTCAAGAGATATCCTATGCACTTGGGGGTGTGGCGTATAGCGATGCTGTGGCTTGTGGTCACGGGAATAAGTATTACATCTCTATGCACGATGATACCGCATGGCATCTCTTCGTGTATGATACCGCAAAAGGGATGTGGCACAAAGAAGACAATACCAGAGTGGAAGACTTCTGCTCTTGCAGGGGAGAGCTGTACTACATCGACAACGCTGATCGAAAAATCAAGACGATATTCGGAAGCGGAGAGAAAGATGCCTCCAAAGTGGAATGGATGGCAGAGACGGGCGTTATATGTACAGGCGATCCTGACAAAAAGTATATATCCAAGCTGAATATTAGAATGTCACTTGATGTGGGGGCAAAAGTATTTGGCTATATTCAGTATGATTCGATGGGTGAGTGGGATCAGCTATTCATGATGGAAGGTACATCATTGCGTAACTTCACAGTACCCATTAGACCGAGACGGTGCGACCATTTGAGGCTTCGCATTGAAGGCATCGGTGAGGCGAAGATATATTCTATCTCTAAAACCATTGAGCAAGGGAGTGATGTCTGATGAGTTTTGATATCCAATATCCTAATATCACATCCGCAAGCGATGCAGGTAAACTTGAGCAGATTCGCAGCTATCTCTTTCAGCTTGCGGATCATCTCAAATTTGCATTAAACGCCATTGAAAAAAGCGGTACAAGCTCCCTTCAGGTGACCAATAATTCTAATCCAAAGGCTGTTTCTGAAAAGGAAGCGGAGGCAACCTTCAATTCCGTCAAGGCTTTAATTATCAAATCTGCGGATATCGTGGATGCATACTGTGAGGAAATCAATCAAAGGTTTTCAGGGGAGTATGTGGCACGGTCTGACTTCGGTACTTATGCAGAGAATACCGAGCAGTCCATAACAACGAACTCCAAGGAGATAAACCGAGCATTTACCGACATCCAAAAGATTGAGAGTGATATTGAGGGTCTTGAACACAGTCTCATCGAGGTAAATGCCAACATTAGGTCTGGTCTCTTGTACTACGATGATGATAGTGTTCCCATCTACGGTCTTGAAATCGGTCAGAAAAATAGGATCGATGGCGAAGAGGTCTTTAATAAGTACGCTCGATTCACGAGTGATAGGCTCTCGTTCTATGATAAGAACGATACAGAGGTAGCATTCATCAGCGATTACAAGCTGTATATCACGAACGCACAAATCACGGGAACGCTGACCCTTGGCAGGTACGACCTCGACACTTCCAACGGACTTGCGTTTAAGTGGGTATAAGGAGGGGACTATGGCATTAAGAACTATAACAGGTTATACGAACAATTCATACATTGACTGTAGAATTACATGGTCAGCCACAACGAATACCGCTTCCAATACAAGTACGGTTACGGCAAGCCTTCAATACAAGCGTAACAACACAGGGTATACCACTTCTGGTACGGGGACATTTAGCCTTACGATAGATGGTACAAAAACAAGCAAAACGGTCTACTTGAATATCACGGGGAACGAATGGGTAACTGCCATTACTGCGACAAAGACAGTGAGCCATAACTCGGATGGCACGAAGTCCATCACGATTTCGGCAGACGGACACATTGGTAGTACAACGCTTGAAATGACAATCTGTAGTGGTACGGCAACGCTCGATACAATTCCGAGGGCATCTTCAATATCGTATGTGTCAGATGTTACACTGGGCAATATTTGTACCGTGCGATGGACTCCATATTCAAAAGGCTTCCGCTTCAAATTCAAGTTTTCGGTTGGTAGTTGGTCATTAACCACAGCAGCGATTCATCCCAACACAACATCGCTTTACACCAACGCATCATACGGCGTATCGTTAGAGGCAGCACGGCAATTCCCTAATAGTAAGGATGCGGACATGACCGTCACGCTTTATACCTACTCTGATGAGGCGTGTACAAAGCAGGTTGGTACGGCATCAACGGCGAAGTGCAAGGTGTATATCCCTGAAAACGAGGATACTATTCCTGATCTTGAAATGGAACTTTATCCTGCATCAAACTCACTTGGAGATAACTTTGAGGGTCTTTATATCCAAGGGAAAACCAAGGTAGAGGCAGACTTTTCAGGGACGAAGGGGAACTACGGTGCGAGTATTAAATCGTATTCAATGACAGTAAGCGGTCTTGGAACATACGGCTCGTCGTCTTCGTATACATCGGACTGGCTCTCTACGGCAGGGACTATTTCCGTTAAAGGTACGGCTACAGACACGAGAGGTTGTGTTGGCTCTACAACGCAGGAAATAACGGTTATTCCATACTCAAAACCGATCTTAATCCCATACAAGGGGGAGAACTCAATCGTATGTCAAAGATGCGATTCTGAAGGCAATTTAACCACTTCAGGGACTTATCTCCGTATCAGGGTAGGAAGGAAGTACAGCAAGGTCACGGCAGACGGCGTACAGAAGAACTTCTGCCTCTTGCAGTACAGATACAAAACGGAAGGTGCAACGAGTTTTTCTCCGTGGATAACGCTTTTAGACAAGAGTAGTACGGACACGGATGAAGTGGATGTTGTGCTTGAGAATGTTGTGTCATCCAAAACGACATCTTATATCGTGCGAGTGGGTGTTGTCGATGATATAGGCGAGGAAGCAACTGCGGAATTCACCATCCCAACGGATCGAGTTACAGTACACCTTAAGGAAGGTGGGAAGGCTGTTG
>JAEIGA010010860.1_pt1 | contig 13807 bp, 9 predicted proteins | sample 9270691 | NCBI WGS metagenome assembly JAEIGA01 (sample SAMN17057246, study PRJNA624740) | gut metagenome | biome: biome; isolation source: fecal sample | host: Bos grunniens | place: China: Xizang | collected 2019 | reverse complement strand
GGCGTCATCGTGGCTATGATGGCTTTGATTCTACGCCATGGAACGATGGCACGCTCCGCCGTTGGTGGGAGAATATTAAACGCTGGATTCGCGACAAATGGAACGATATGTTCCCTCCTCGTCACCCACGCATCAAGCATGATAAGGATAGTAACTACCGCGACTATCACTACCACGAGCCATTGTAGTTTTGCAACGACTCAGTAGTCGGTTTTCTCAATATTTTGGCTTATATTGTAGTTTTTTTAACAAATTAACCCTAAAATCGCAAAAATTTTAATGATTTTTGCGATTTTCTTTGTGTGGTTCGAAAAAAAGTTGTATATTTGCAGTCGCAATTCCACGCCGGGGATGTCTGCGTTAGAGTTGTAGCGTAATTTTGTGTGCTTGATGCACTCTTCTACATCAATATTCTACACATTTACTGCACTACTCTTACAATGCTAATCGGCTGGGGGAGCAGACATATTTATAAGGCGTTTGTTGACGCTCTGTTCTGACACTTTGAAATCTCGCAAATTTCAGTACATTCAGGACTTAGCAACGATAGATGCTCTACGGGATATAAATTATCCCTCTTGTGCCTATTTTGGTACGTCTTTTGCGTATATGCGTATACGCGCACGCGTACCTTAACTATAATGAGTAGCACGAGAGATTGTTTATATTCGGCGTGGGCTTCGCGTTGTCAGTTCTAATGTACAAGGCAATGCGAGAGCCTCAAAGTGTGGAACTGGCGAGAGCAAGTTTCACGCTTTTTTTGTGTATATATGTCTGGGAATGTATATTCGTTTTAAGATTAATATATAGTACATATGAAACAATATTTGCGCTTATCTGTTCTCTTTTTTGCAGTTTTAACTGTAAGTAATGTATGTGCTCAACAGGTTAATACCGTGTATTTTTTGGAAAATGCACCTATGCGGCACGTTATCAACCCTGCTTTTCAGCCTGTCAGTAATTTTTACATGACTTTCCCCGCTGTTGGTTATACTAGTCTATGGGCTGGCAATAACAAGCTTAGTTTGGGTGACCTGGCCTTTAATGATGGACATGGAAATACCATCACTGCTCTACATCCTAGCGCAGAGGGCCATTTGTGGAACAAATTACCCAACATGCTGAATATTGACGAAGATATTCATCTCAGTCTGTTTGGATTTGGATGGCGTATCCGTGAAAAGGGCTATGCGCATTTTAATATCACAGAGCGTATCATTACGGAAATAGGTATGCCTAAGTCTATATTTGGTCCACTACTTCAGCAAGATCTCAACACATGGGATTTCTCATCGCTGAGAGCATCAACTACTGTATATACAGACTTCGCTATTGGTTACTCGCACATCATCAATGATCATTGGACAGTAGGTGGAAAACTCAAAATACTGCTCGGTCATACACATATGAGTGGTAAGTTTGACGAATTGCATTTCAATTCCACCCAAGAGCAATCTGCACTGGTAGGTTCAGGCACAATTAAGCAAGCGGGCATTTTGCGTACAATAGCAGAAAGGCAAGACCTGGATCTTAGTAGTATTTCCAACGTATGGAACTATCTCAGTCCTATGGGGTATGGTGGTGCTGTAGACTTAGGTATGACCTACAAGCCTATCAAAAACCTGCAGATTACAGCAGCTATAACCGATTTGGGTTTTATCCATTGGAAAAATGGTAATAGAGCTACGCTTAGCATTGATACTACTTTCAATGGTCTGGGCGATTTCGTATATGAGGACTACGTATCTGGCAATGAGTTTCAATCAGATAGCCTATTGGCAGACATCGCAATAGGTTTGGAACAATATGGTACAGCCATTCATATGGACCAGATTAATGACAAACCATTCGGCCAAATGCTGAATACCACTTTTAATGTGGGAATAGATGCCAACTTCTGGAAGAATCGCGTAGGTGTAGGTGTATATTCGCGCACACGCATCCACAATAATCGTATTAGCGAGGAAATTACACTAGGTGCCGCTTTCCGTCCTGTCAATTGGTTTCATCTAGCTGCCTCATATTCGTTGTTGAACGGCAAATGGAGTAATATAGGTGGAGGTATATCATTTGCTCTATACGATGGATTTATGTTTACCGTAGTTGCCGACTACGTTCCGCTATCCTATACAGACTATGCAGTGTCCGACGATATGGTCATCCCATTGCCACATAAGACACGCGGTATCAATTTGGCATTTGGTATGGCCATTGTGGCAGGTACCAATCCTAAGAAGAAAAGAGATAAAGATAAAGATGACGTATTGGACAACCTAGATAAGTGCCTAAACACCCCTGCTAATGTGCTTGTGGATGCAGATGGATGTCCTATGGATACGGATGGTGACGGCATCGCCGACTACCTAGACGAATGCTCTGATACGCCTGCAGCAGCGTACGGGGATATTGATTCTATTGGTTGCCCAATTGACACCGACCTGGATGGTGTTGCTGACTACATAGACGAATGTCCTAATACTGCTACCGAAGAGCGTGAGTATGTTAATGCATCAGGCTGTATCACAGATACTGATGGCGATGGCATAGCTGACTACATGGACGAGTGTTCTAATACCCCAGCAGCTGCATACGGATCTATCGACGCATATGGATGCCCACTAGATTCAGATGGCGACAGTGTACCTGATTATCTAGACCTGTGTCCAGACACTCCAAAAGAAGCACTGGGCATGGTTGATCAATACGGATGTCCTGTTGACTCCGATCGCGATGGCGTGGCAGACTACATGGACGAATGTCCTAACACGATCGTTGCCGCTCGCAATCAAGTGGATGAAAAAGGTTGTCCTATCGATACTGATGGTGATGGCATCTATGACTACGAAGACCTCTGCCCAACTATCGCAGGCGAAGCTTCTAATACTGGTTGCCCAGAAATAAAGCAACAAGTGCGCACAATACTCAACAAAGCGATGAAGGGTATTCAATTTGAAACTGGCAAGTCCACCATCAAGGAAAGTTCGTATGGTATCCTAAATGAAGTAGCAAGAGTATTCATTGAAAATCCTAATTACATCATTGAAATACAAGGTCATACAGACAATGTTGGTAATTACCAATACAATATTGACCTGTCCGAAAAACGTGCACAAGCTGTACGCGATTACTTGATTCAGCATGGTGTACCTGCTGAGCGAATGACTGCACATGGCTATGGTCCAGATCGTCCTTTGACTACTAATGACACCAAAGAGGGACGCGCAGTGAACAGACGTGTAGAGTTTAATATTACATTTGAAGAGACAACATATCTCGAAAAATAGTTCAATGAAAATTGGTAACTTTGCCACGTAAATAAAATGAGAATATAAATCGTATTTTATGAATAACTTGCACAAGATGAAAACATTATGCCATTCGCACCTGTATAAGAATAGGTGCTCTAAGGGGAATTTTGCGGTATTTCACCGTGTTATGCTGGTTGCATTGTTGAGTGTGGTAGCTCAGCCTATTTTAGCCGAAACAACTAAAAGTATCGGTAGGTTTTTTGTGTCTGAAACGAAATTGGTTACATTCGCTCCAGGTAACTTGCAATGCCATAATACCAATATAAAATCAGAGCGTACATGGTATTTCGCTAGTGAACAATATGAGATTATAGGTACTGATAATGTTAACGGTGGTAGTGTGATAAAAATTCCTTACGCATCAGGTGATTATGGCTATGAAAATACGACTGCAAAGGAACAACAACTAGGTGATAAGACAGACTTATTTTATTGGAGTGAAACTAAGGATCATGCATATGGTGTGAGTTATACTAGTTATGAAAATGATGTTACAGGTAGTTTTGTAGATTGGGGAAATTTGATAATTGGTGGTGATGCAGCAAACACTTGGAGTACATTGACTTACGATGAGTGGTGTTATTTGATATATGACCGCACCAATGCAAGTAATCTGTATGGTGTTGCTAAGATTATAGATGCCCGAGTCGTGGGAGGCAAGAATGGAGTAGATGATACTGGATATGGTGTGAATGGTGTGATTCTTCTACCCGAAAAGTGGGTTTGTCCTCAGGGGATTACTTTTAAGCCTGGCGTTTCGCCTGGAAATGGTATGACATGGTATGATGACCACCAAACATTCACGTTAGATCAGTGGAAGAAAATGGAAGCAGCAGGAGCTGTTTTCCTCCCTGCTGCGGGTTTCCGAAGCACTTGGAAGATGTATAATGTACAACATAGTTGCGGATATTGGTCTTCGTCTTCGTATTCTAATACCCAAGCGAGTCATTTTGGATTTAATTCTGCTGAAGTGTATGTGAAAAGAGATAATGGCCGCCATTATGGTCGTGCTGTGCGTTTGGCTCACGACACTCTTCCAATTTTGGTAGATCCTAACACCACCAAAGTGACATCCACAGCAGGTCAGACGATCACTAAAGCCGTGCGAATCACTATCTCAGACCTTGTCACTATAAACGCGGCAAACCATATTACTACTATTACAGGTACTAGCGATAATCCAGCGTTTCAAGTAGTTGAACTACGAAATGTAAGTCATGGTGAGCAATACCTAATTGTGAAATATACTCCTACTGCTACCTCCGATGGCATAGAAACGGCTACTATTACCTTGACTAGTAGTACATTGCAAGGTCGTACTTCATTCACAATGACTGGTCGCCACTTGCCTGAGAATTTTGCAGTAATCAGCAAAGTGGGCAATCAATGGTATGCTTTGCCCTCTGATGATGCAAATGGTCCTGCAGTATTAGTAACGGTAGATGATAATGCCGATCCTACTCAGGTAACGTTGGATCCAGACAATATAAGTTGGAGCATGAAGCAGCCAAAGAGTAATACTAATGATGATCGATTTATATTGACCAATTCTGATCTAAATTGCCTGAATACAAGCGCAGATGGTACTTTGCAGATTAATACTAGATACAATCCTTATAGCCCTCCCACTCAACCTGAGTTCGAATGGTTACCTGCAAGTGCAGATCTTAAGGATTATAAACTAACCAATATAGGCAATCAGAAAACACTGAGTCTGTCCGAGCAGAAAACCTTTGGCACTTCGAATCCCTACCTTTCAGATGTTGTGCGATTTGTGTCAATAAATGATGTCAAACTGTCGGATTTGCGAGTAGTAGAGTGGTATCCTACCAAGGTGTTGCTATATACAAAGGATAGCCAGTCTATGAATAGTACTACGATAGATGTAAATAATAATCTCCAATCTTCTGCAAAGGTAACTCCTGTTGGGCGCAATCTTATAGAAATCAGTGGATTGAATCTGATTGCTTCAGCAGGAAAACAATTGAGTATTCGCTATTCTAAAGGGACGGGTTATTATCAAACTGACTATGGTCAAGATATAACTATACCTATTATTATTTCAGGAAAACAGCTAAATACTAGTTTGGGTGATCTAAACTCTCTAAACAGCAGTACTTATCAATATCTTGATCTTGTAGTTCGTGACAATGCTACCCTGACTATCAATAGCTATACTCCTATAAATAATACTTTCCAAAATGTATTTATACACCCTACGGGTAAGATTGTTGTACCCGAAGGTCGTACTTTTATAGTAAATAGTTTGTGTTTCTGGGGTGGAATAGATGATATTTACGAAGGCTCCTCGTATTCGAATGAGAAATATGAAGTCCCCAAATTAGTGCTCAGGGGTACATTGCAAAATACCCAAACTGCGATAGATTATATCATGCGTGTAGATTTAGAACAAATGTATTCGCTGGCTCTTCCATATGATGTAGCTTTTGCAGATATGACCTATTGGGATGGTGAGGCAATGACTCCAGGCACACATCTCTATGTGTCCACGTATAATGGTCAAGCTCGTGCTAATCTTGATATGAGGAATACATGGCTTTATGAAACCAAGTTTCCAGGTCAAAAACTGACTGCAGGTGTCGGTTACACCATCTCGGCAGAGCCACAAGCAGACGAAAATAGTTCACTTCCAATGGATTCATATGCCCTAATTCGTATGCCAATGAAGAATAATCTAACAGCAGATGGCACAGAACAAGCTAAGACTGTTGCTGTAACTGCGTATACGAATCAAAATGGTGTCACTATCAGTGATAATCACAAAGGTTGGAACCTAGTAGGTAACCCATTTATGACTGATATCTCTAGTGATATGAATGGAGATCAGATTGTGCTAGGTTATCTAAAAGAAACTGGCACTGGACCATGGGAGTGGGTAAATGATGGTGTTCGCTATGTGACAATCCCAAACGATGATGGAACCTATTATTGGCAAGAACAATTCAAAAAGGCGACCTTACAACCATTCAAAAATTTCTTTGTACAAATTGCCAACACTGGTGAACTCTCTTTTGCTCTTGCAGCTAGACAGAACGCTCCTGCCCGTTACCTGCTTAATGACATGGAACAGGAGACCGAATTTGAGATATTACTCAGCGATGGCAATCAGTTTGATCATACAGGTTTCCTAGTATCAGAGCAGTATTCTTCTGCATACGAGATTAATGCTGATCTTGAGAAAATGTTTGGTCAGATGTCTCTTTATTCCATCTTCGGTGGATGTTCGTTGGCATACAATGCGCTCAGTTGGACGGATGCGGAGCAGCAAATATCATTAGGCTATCGTCTCCCCACAATAGGAGAATATACGCTTTCTATCTGTGAAGATGCTTTGGTAGATAGTGTTCAGCATGTCTATTTGACTGACCATGATGCGAATCTAGTGGTTGATCTGCTCGATGGAGAATATCGATTCGTAAGTCAAGTAACAGAGAATGAGGGACGATTTACTATCCAAATAATACGTAGAAGCGAAATAGATGATACTACTACAGATATAAAGCAAATAGATGTAAATAATACTTGCCCACAAAAACAATATTATCAAGGACAAATACGTATCTTACATAGAGGAAATATATACAATATATTAGGTCAACATATCCATCAATAGAATGATAAAAATGAAACTCACATATAAATTGCTATTATTAAGCATCGCTTTGTTAGGCATAACCAATGTCTATGCTCAGGATTGGTGGGGAGAAGCACCACAACCACAAATGCGTTCTACTTCTAGTATGCCATTATCTGAATCTACGTTGCCTTTTTCTGCGCGTAATGGTGTTAGTACAACATATACTTCGTACACTTTGACAGAGGAGTTGTTTTTACAGCAATCCGATGTCCAAAAACGAGCACGCCCAGAAGATTGGAATGACCCTTATCCAAATCCTATAGGAGATATTCCTTGGGCAATGATGTTGGTATGTATATTGATTTATGTATTTGTGATGCAAAAGAAATCTCGAGTGAAAGTTAAGTAGTAAGATTATATCAATATCAATACCTATGAGTACTAGCAGAGAACTAATCCCCACAAGAATGATAAATTAAATAGAGTTGCGATGGTTCGCAACTCTATATTTTTGTATTTTGTATCCGCGGCAGGAACATTGATTGCCAGCGGGGTCCCCGAAAAAGCCTGCTTTTTGGGGTGCTTTGCAATTTGTCGGTATTGTCATTAATTACTTCTCCCGCGTTTCCGTGTCTGTCCGAGCAATTATTGTTACCACCCGATAGTTGCACTGACGGGGAAGTGGTCGGAGTACTCTACTCTGTTCACATCGCATTGGATAGGAGTGATTTGGCGTGAGCAAAGGATATAGTCTATGCGAATACCTAGTGGCCCTTTCTTATACGTATTGCCCAATCTGCCGAAACTACTCTCTAGAAAACAGTCGCGCAATCCAAACTTCACTTTCCAATATACATACGATAGTGGAATGGCGTTGAAATCACCCACCACTACCACTGGATGAGGCGATTGACGAATACTTCGTTTCACTTCGCGGGCTTGTTGATGGCGCAGCTTGCCTGCATGGTGCAATTTCTGTACTAGACTGCTATTTTTGATTTCTTCCATGCTCAGCGTATCGAATTGCAAATCCTCTTTTACCAATCCGTAACTCTCTAAGTGGTTGACTATCAGTCGCAGCGTATCTGATCCTACCAGTACGTCGCATTGACTGCTGATGTTCGATTGCGATTCGTATCGAATGGTGTTCTTGTTCTTCAGCGGATAGCGTGAGAAAACTACATTGCCAAACTGACGTGTGCTGTTGTACCGCTTAAAATCAAAATAGGTATATGGGTAATTGCTCATCGCTTCGCGCAGAGCGGGCAAGGTTAATCGCGCAGGATTTTTATACACTAGCACCTCTTGCAGACACACGATGTCGGCGTCTTGGCTATTGATGTATTTGAGCATAGCTTTTTTGGATGCCAATGATTCGCCTATCATCATAGCATGGGTGTTGTAGGTCATCACCTTTAGGGTGTGATTGAATTGCTTATTTGGTTTGCTAATCTGGTGAGAGACAAGCGAATAGAGCACCCATAGTAGGACTAGTGTGAATATGCAGATGGTAATGCGCTTGAATGTTGTCATTGATTATTTAGGTTCGAGTGTTACGATTGGCACCAACATTTCTTCCATGGAGATACCACCATGTTGGAATGTATTGCGGTAGTATTGTGCATAGTAGTTGAAGTTGTTGGGGTAAGCAAAGAAATCATCGCATGTACAGAATACATAACTGCTGCTGACATTCGGACATGGCAGTCCCACTTGTTTTGGACGCGTAATCTCGAAGCAGTTTTTCGATTGGCAGTTGAGTGCTTTGCCCACTTTGTAGCGAAGATTGGTGTTGGTGTTCTTGTCGCCAATAATCTGTACAGCATTCGTGACGCGCGTAGTGCCATGGTCGGTGGTTAGCACCACCTTGTATCCCAGCGATGCTATGCGACGGAACATTTCCGCAGTGGGTGAGTGGCGTAGCCAACTCAGGGTCAGGCTGCGGTAAGCAGCTTCGTCGTTGGCTAGCTCGCGCATCATCTTACTCTCTGTGCGTGAGTGGGATAGCATGTCTATGAAGTTGAGAACCACGATATTGAGTGGTGTCTTCAGACCTTTGAATTGCTTGGTGATTTTCTCGCAGAAGTCGCTCTCATTTACTTTGAAATACGAGTAGTCATAACGTTTGCGGAAGCGGTCAAGCTGTGTCTGAATCAGGTCCCTCTCGTTGTTGTTCTTACTCTCTTCTTCATCCTCGTCAATCCATAGATTGGGGTACATCTCTTGTATTTGAAGAGGGCTTAATCCAGAGAAGATCGCATTGCGGGCATACTGTGTGGCAGTAGGTAGTAGCGAAGTGTACATTTGCTCTTCTTTGATGGTAAACCACTCAGAAAGAAGGGGTTGGATGGTCTTCCATTGGTCGTAGCGGAAGTTGTCAATCACTACGAAGAACACTTTTTCTCCTTCATCTACCAATGGAAATACATACTTCTTCATCACGTCTTGCGACATCGTTGGGCGTTTCTCGTTGGATGCCCACCAGCTCTCGTAGTTCTTGGCGATGAATTTAGCGAAGGTCTTGTTAGCTTGCTCGCGTTGCATGCGTAGCATCTCGTGCATCGCAGAATCTACCTCCTCAAGTTCCAATTCCCATCGAGTCAGGGTGCGCTCAATTGCCATCCATTCCTCGATGGTATTGGCGGTATCAATCATGTAGGTGATGTCGGAGAATTCCTGACGATAAGTCGTGTTAGTATGTTCCTCCACGATTTCGCGTTGGTGAATATGTTTTTTTAGACATAGCAGTATCTGGCTGGGATTCACCGGTTTGATGAGATAATCAGCAATCTTTTGCCCGATAGCTTGTTCCATGATCTGCTCTTCTTCTGATTTGGTAATCATCACTACAGGCAGGGTAGGACATAGCATTTTGATCTCTTGCAGTGCTTCCAAACCGGATAGACCAGGCATGTTTTCATCTAGAAACACAATGTCGAATTGTTGTTCTTGACACGCATCAATAGCGTCTTGTCCGTTGTTGACTGGGGTAACTTCATACCCTTTTTCTTGCAGGTAAATAAGGTAAGGTTTTAGCAGATGAATTTCATCGTCCGCCCAAAGTATTCGGTTCATAGTTTCTCCATTTGTTTATTAGGTTTAACATATCTTCTTGCCAATCGCTGTCGAAATGCATCATTTCGCCTGTGCGTGGGTGCTTGAATCCCAATGTCTTTGCGTGTAGCACTTGTCGTGGACAGAGGGCAAAGCAGTTTTGGATGTATTGTCTGTATTTTTGTGTGCGCAGTCCTTTCAGCACTTCCATGCCGCCGTATTTCTCATCGGCGAAGAGTGGGTGACCGATAGATTTCATGTGTACGCGTATCTGGTGTGTACGTCCTGTCTCCAGTCGGCATTCCACCAGTGTCACGTATGGGAAACGCTCCAATACCCGCCAATGAGTGATGGCTTCTTTGGCATTGGGGTTTTCTTCCAAATCCCATATTCTATATATGGTACGATCGCGTGTGTCGCGTGCGAGGGCACCTTCCACGGTACCTGAATCTTCTGCAAATGTACCCCATACGAGGGCGTTGTAGGTGCGCTCGGTAGTATGGTTGAAGAACTGCTGACCTAGATTAGTCTTCGCTTCGGGGGTCTTGGCTATCAGCAATAGCCCGCTAGTATCCTTGTCGATGCGGTGCACCAGACCTATATTAGGATCGTTGATATCCAATTGGTCGCGGAAGTAATATGCCAAGGCGTTGAGCAATGTATGTTCGTAATTGCCGTGTCCTGGGTGCACTACCATGCCCGCAGGTTTGTTGATAACGAGTACATCATCGTCCTCGTAGACTATGTTCAGCGGGATGTCTTCTGGGTGGATGGTGTAGTCATGTGGCTCGTGATCTAGCAGTACTTGCACGATGTCTAGTGGTTTGACTTTGTAGTTACTGCTCACGGGTTTGCCGTTTACCCACACGTTGCCAGCATCGGCTGCGTTCTGGATACGATTGCGCGAAGTGCCTGTCATGTGTTCTGCCAAGTACTTGTCTATGCGTTGAGGTGTCTGTCCTTTGTCCACCTCGCAACGCCAACGCTCCCATACCTCTTGTTGCTCTACCTCTAAATCCGTATCCAAATTGTACATTGTAAAAATTGTCAAATAGTAAATTAGAAAAATTCTTCTTCGTCTTGCTCGTTGTCTGCGGTGACTGTCTTTTCAATGTCCAACGACAACTTTAGATTCACGCTACTACCTTCTACAACTATTGTGCCACTGCTAGGTTCTTGCGAATATACAATGTATTCTTGGATATTCTCTTCGGTGGGTTCAATGTCGTACTCCACGATACCTGTCGTCAAGGCGTGTGCTAGCAACCACGAACGTGCTTCGCTCAGCGATTTTCCTACCACTGTAGGGATGCTAACCTGCTCGGTGCCCTGACCTCTACCTACAACGAGGCACACTTTGCTGCCTTCTTCTATGCGACTACCGGCGTTGAGCGTGCTGTCTCCTAATCGAATATCCAGCACAATATCGCGATAGGTAGATGGCTCGTAGGCGATGCTATCTACTTGCAAACCTAGCGATGCCAAGGTGGCTTTTGCTTGGCGAAGACTAATGTCACGAAGCTCTGGAAGCACTACTGGACGGCGCATCTTAGCGTTCTGAATCACGTAGATGGTACGACCGTGCTTCACTTTGCTACCAGCTAGCGGAGTCTGCTCCACAATGGTACCCTGAGGCACTTTGGTGGAGTAGGTGGAGTCTATCACCTCTATGTGAAGACCTACCGATTCTAAACTGATACGCGCTTCTTCTAGGTATAGTTGGGTAATATCAGGAACTTCGATTTCTATTCCATGTTGGGTGTAATGGCGCAAATAGATGTTTAGGGACAATACCAGAACTACTATGATGGCTGCGGCTATCAGCACATGCAGGAGTAGGGTTTTCCACGCGGATGTAGGAGTAATTTTCTTTGCCATAGCTGTTTTAATAGGTTAAAATCTATCAAAATATAGAATTTTGCTGCAAAGTTACACTTTTTTTTGCGTATTTGCAAAAAATATCTTAATTTTGCACGGAATTTGTTCATGAATATTAAATTGTTTTACTGTTTTTGGTAGAATGTTTGCTTTTGATTCTCTTGAAACATTGAAACTTTTAAATATTGAAACTTTTAAACTTATAAAAAACTAAGTGTATGAAAAAGATTTTATTGATGGCTGCCATAGCTATTGCTGCTATGGGATGCTGCAAGAAGACTGCTTGCAATGAGGGTAAATGTTGTGGTAAACCTGCTGTAGAGTGCTGCCAAGAGGCTGGTTGCCCTAAGGCTGATTGCCCAAAGGCGGACTCTTGCCAAACACAATGCTCAGACCCTAAGCCATGTTGCAAAAAAGTTGAGGGTTGCCAAACTCCCTGCCCAGAGGCTGTAACTGAGACCCCTGCTGCTCCTGTAGCTGAGTAATTAGTACGAATACAGGCAGAGTCATTCTGCCAATACACCAACCGCTTGATTAGCCATGGCTAGTCAAGCGGTTGTGTTGTTAATTCACTGGCGACGATTATATCTTCAGGTTGATTCCGGCAAAATATGTGCGGGGTGAGGCAGGACCATAGATATAACCCGCATCGCGATCCATACCTTTATCGATGTCCTTTTGGAAGTGGTCAAGCACGTTCTTTACGCCCGCATTGATCTCCAGTGTGTAGTGTTTGTACAACGGAATGTCGTAGCACAACTTGAAGTCCCACTCAAAGAAGGTAGGTGTCACTACTTCCTCATCCTCAGGTACATAGCCTGCAAAGTGCTGTACCAGCATGCTGCCTGTGACTTTTCCGTTAGTCAGAATATGAAAATGCTCTACAGGTTCGATGTTCAGGAGAAAATACCCATAGTGCTCAGGGGTGCGGAACATGCGGCGTTGTGCGGCTATATTGGGGTTTTCGCTCCATTGCAGTGGCTCGATATAGCGACTATGGTTGTACGTATAGCCCGCTTGGAAAGTAATCAAATGTCCATATCCCACTTTGGCTTCGATGTTCGTGCCTGCCACACGTGCGCCGCTGGCATTGGTGCGGGTAAGCAACAAGTTGCCTTGTGCATCATGACCATTCTCTACCAATGTGAAGACGTCGTTGAGTTGGGTAAAGAAGCCCTCGATGGTGAGGTTCATATCCCACTTGCCAGCACGAGCGTACATATCTATACTTCCACTCACAGAGTGACTATACTCGGGACGTAAGTTCTCATCCAGTGAGATGAGCGACACCTCGCCACCCACTGCGCCTACGTGCAGGTCCTCTTCGTAGATCTGTGGTGCGCGATAACCGCTGGCATAGCTCAAGCGTAGAATCAGGTCGGTCAGGAAACTTACGCTTTCTCCCTCACGGTTGGAAAGAGTGTGTTTCCCGTTTGCGATAGGAGTGAAACGAGCATTTGCGCGAGGAGAGAATACGGGCTTCTCTAACAACGAATGTTGCTCCAAACGACCTCCAATGAGAACAGACCATACGTCGTTCTTCCACTCGTTTTGTACGTAACCACCGCCCAGATGTACACGTTGCAGGGTGTTGCGATCATAACCTAAAATCTGATCGCGCAGTTGATTGTAGGAGTATTCTGCACCTGCGCTGAGGTCGGCGTTCATCCATCCGCATGGGTAAGAAAAACGATACTGAGCGCCTGTTACGGATACGACATCAGTAGATTTGCCATAGGCGTTCGGGTTATAGTTGGTACCAAAATAGCTATGGCGACCTATATGTTGGAAACTGGTGTAAGCGCTCGCAAAGTGCTTGTTGTCAGCACTATACATATCCCATTTCATGGTGGCGGCATCAATATTATGGCGCAGCTGTTCGCACAGTGGTGATTCGTGGGGTTGTAGGCTATCAATACCGTATCCACCTCGGCGATATTCAGTCGTGTGGTGGTACTCGGCGGTGAGT
>JAEIGA010010859.1_pt1 | contig 13807 bp, 11 predicted proteins | sample 9270691 | NCBI WGS metagenome assembly JAEIGA01 (sample SAMN17057246, study PRJNA624740) | gut metagenome | biome: biome; isolation source: fecal sample | host: Bos grunniens | place: China: Xizang | collected 2019 | reverse complement strand
TAATTTCTACCGCGTTGCCACCCAAATTGACTTAAAGTTTTAAGTCCGCTCGTTGCGTACTATCATACGCTCTGCCTTTTTACGGGTGCAGGTCCCGTCGATTGCTACTGCCACGCTTACTTGCGTGGGTTCGTTCGCCCTCAGAAGTCCATTCCGCTTTTGTTTTTCGCCGCAATTTCACCGCCTGCGGCTCTCTGTGGAAAAAGGGAAAAACGTACTATTCTTCCTCATCGGTTTTCGTTAAGTTTTTCCTATCTTATCATTATTTTTTTAAAAAGTCAAGCGTTTGGAGAAACTTTTTTTAAAGACGTAAAAATATTTTCAGGAAGATAGCGGGGACAGGTATGAGTTTATTTTACCGTTTACTAAAAAAGGGCGGGGCAGGTACGCGTTGAAAATAAATGGGCGGAGGGAGATTGTGGGAGAAAACCGCATGGGAGAGTTTTTATGTGGTAAAAAAGCGTGATTTTTACGGATAAATCCAAAGAATTTTAAAATAAGGGGTTGACAAGTAATTATAATAATGATATAATAAATTAAAGTATCTATATATTAATGTAAGGAAAAGTAGTATGTACAAGCATTTTTTTAAGAGAGTGATTGATTTGTTTTTATCCTTGCTTGCAATTATTATCTTATTAATTCCTATGCTTTTTATAGCAATTGCGATTAAATGTGATAGTAAAGGACCTGTATTTTTTAAACAAAAAAGAATAGGAATTCATAAAAAAACTTTTACGATTTTAAAGTTTCGTACTATGCGAATTGACACTCCGCACGATTCTCCTACACATGAATTAGTTGATCCTAAAAAGTGGATTACTAAAGTTGGGGGATTTTTAAGAAAAACTTCTTTGGACGAGCTTCCGCAAATTTTTAATATTTTCGTTGGGCATATGTCTATTATTGGCCCAAGACCTGCGCTGTGGAATCAAGACGATTTAATCGAAGAGCGAGATAAATACGGTGCTAATGATGTACAACCTGGATTGACAGGATGGGCGCAGATTAATGGACGCGATGAGTTGGAAATTCCCGTGAAAGCGAAACTCGACGGGGAATACGTTGCAAGAATGGGATTTTTCTTTGATTGCAAATGCTTTTTCGGAACGATATTTTCTGTTTTAAAAAGAGACGGCGTTGTGGAAGGTGGTACGGGTGAGTTGGAAAAGCAAGAGGCAGTACCTTTAAAAATCGAATCTGTAGATTGTAAAGAAAATAAACCTCTCATAGGGGAATAATAAAAGATGAAAATTTTAGTAGTTTGCCAGTATTATTATCCGGAACCATTTCGAATTACGGATATTTGTGAGGAATGGGTAAAGCAGGGATACGAAGTTACGGTGGTAACGGGCTTGCCAAATTATCCTATGGGGAAAATTTATGAAGGGTATAAAGATAAAAAATGGCAGGACGAGATTATTAACGGCGTAAAAGTACATCGTTGCTTTGAAATTGGACGTCGGAACGGGGTCATCTTTCGTTTTTTAAATTATTACAGTTTTGCTTGGTCATCAAAGAAATATTTAAAAAAGTTAAAAGAGAATTTTGATGTGATTTTTGTAAATCAGCTTTCTCCCATTATGATGGCAAACGGCGCGTTGGCGTATAAAAAGAAAAACGCTAATGCGAAACTGATGCTTTATTGTTTAGATCTGTGGCCGGAAAGTTTGGTTGCAGGCGGAATTCAAAAAGGTTCACTTTTATATAAACATTATCATAAAGTATCAAAAACGATTTATAATAGTGCGGATATGGTGCTGATAACATCAAAAACGTTTCGGCGATACTTGATCGAGGAACTCGGCGTAAACGAAGAAAATATCCGGTATTTGCCGCAATATGCTGAGGAAATATTTTCTGCAGATACTTGTCGAAAGACTCCTGACGGACAAATTGATTTATTATTTGCAGGTAATATAGGCAAAGCACAAAGCCTTGAAACTATTATTAAAGCGGCAAAAGAAACGCAAGATATTCAAAATTTGCATTGGCATATCGTGGGCGACGGCTCCGATTTGGAAAGATGTAAGTCTTTAGCTGCACAATTAGGAGTTGAATCGATTACTTTTTATGGTAGAAAACCGTTGGAAGATATGCCGCTTTATTATAAAAATGCAGATGCAATGTTGGTGACTCTAATAGATGAAGAAGCGTTGTCTTTAACTTTGCCGGGAAAAGTACAGACTTATATGGCGGCTGGAAAGCCGATTATAGCAGCTATAAACGGTGAAACCGCAAACGTTATAAAAGAGGCTGAATGTGGGTATTGCGGACAAGCAGAGGATTATTTTTGTCTCGCTGAGAACGTACGGCGTTTTTGTCGGGAGTACGCGCAGGGAAAAAATAATGAAATGGGAACGAATGCCAAAAATTTTTATATAAATAATTATTCGAAATCTGTATTTTTTGAAAATATAATGGCTTTGATGTGAGAGTGACGATGAAGGTTTTGATGATTAATTCTGTTTGTGGAATCAGAAGTACGGGGCGAATTTGCACGGATATTGCAGAGGTGTTGGAAAAATCTGGACACGAGTGTAAAATTGCTTACGGGCGAGAAGTCGTTCCCGAAAAATATAAAAAATACGCCGTTCGAATCGGCTCAAATATGGGCGTCAAGCTTCACGCGGGTTTGTCGCGGATTTTTGATTCCGCAGGCTTTCATTCTAAACATGCAACGAAAAAATTTATAAAATGGGTAAAACAATACAATCCCGATATAATCCATTTGCATAATTTGCACGGCTACTATCTACATTTAGGAATATTGTTTAAATATTTAAAAAGTATAAATAAACCTATTGTTTGGACGTTACACGATTGTTGGCCCTTTACGGGGCATTGTGCGTATTTTGATTTTGTTAGGTGTGACAAATGGGAAAAACAATGCGTGCGATGTATAAGGAAAAGAGATTATCCCTCTAGCTTGATTTTTGATAAGAGTAAAAGAAATTATCGAAAGAAGAAAAAATTAATGGGTGATTTAAAAAATTTACAGATCATTACGCCGTCGCAATGGTTGGCGAATTTGGTAAAAAGATCGTTCCTTAAAGAATACGATGTGAAAGTAATTCCGAACGGAATTGATTTGTCGGTGTTTAAACCCACGGAGAGTGACTTTCGGATAAAGTATGGATTGGGAAATAAGAGAGTCGTGCTCGGCGTGGCGGGAGTTTGGGACGAAAGAAAAGGTCTGGCAGATTTTTTGGGGCTTTCAAAACTGCTTACGGATGATTATAAAATCGTATTGGTTGGTTTGACTCGTAGGCAAATAAATTCTTTGCCTACAAACGTGTTGGGGATTGAGAAAACAAATAACGTTAGGGAGCTCGCAGAGATTTATAGCACGGCAGACGTCTTGTTAAATCCGACCTACGAAGATAATTATCCAACGACGAATTTAGAAGCGCAGGCCTGTGGAACGCCCGTTATAACTTATCGGACTGGCGGGTCGGTAGAAAGTGTTCCCGTGGAAAATGTAGTGGAGAAAGGGGATATAGAACGAGTTGCTGATATATTGAAAGGAAAAAGTTCCTTGGAGATTTTATGTCAACATCAAAATTTTGATAAGAATAAAACTTGTAACAAATATTCGGCCATTTATCTCGGGGGGAAGTTATGAGATTATTATTGTATACTAATATTTTAACGCCGTATCGAAGATATTTTTATGATCTGATTTATCAGCAATGCCAAGCGAGCGGGGACGTGTTCGAAGTTTGGGTAATGTCGGAGTCGGAGCCGAACCGCAATTGGTCCTATAACGATTTAAAGACGGATTATACGAAGTTATTAGAAGGAAGGACAATTGTAAAAGGAGAAGTATATTTACATTTCAATAAAAATTTGTCCAAACAATTAAAAGAATTTGCGCCGACTGTCGTAGTATGCGCGGGGAGCTATCTTTGTAAAGGAATATGGAAGATATGCTCTTTGAAAAAGCGTTTTAATTACAAAGTTGTATTTTGGAGTGAATCGCATTTACAGGAGCATAAGAATTATAGTTCTCTTAAAATTAAATTAAGAGAATGGATTCGAAAAAAAATCTATAATAAATTCGACGGTTTTTGGATCGCGGGGAAATTGTCTGAACAATTCGTAAGAAATTATAATGATAGTGCTCCTATTTGTTTTTTACCGAATTTGATAGAGGAAAAGCGATATTTTCAAGTGAACTCGTTTTCCCCTGATCGCAAAAAAGCTATACGAACGAAATATTCCGTCGATAACGACAAATTCTTATTCGTATGTCCCGCAAGATTGAGCCCAGTTAAAGGAATTCGAGATTTTATTCTTCTGTTCGGAGATAGTAGTTATAAAGATCAAGCGACCATTTTAATAGCCGGCGACGGAGAATTGAAAGAAGAATTGGAAAATTTGATTCGGTCAAAAAACGTAGACATAAAATTGCTCGGGTATAAAAATCAAGAAGAAGTAATAGAGCTGTATTCAATAGCCGATTCGTTTTTAATGCCGTCTTTATCCGATCCTAACCCGTTAACATCTATTGAAGCGTTATGGAGCGGATTACCCTTATTGGTTTCCTCGCACGTTGGAAATTATCCCGAAACCGTGCGCGAAGGGGAGAACGGATACGTGATCCGCTATGAAAACCCCAAGGAATCAATCGAAAAAATTGACAGACTGATAAATTCTTCCGTGGAATGGAGAACTGCGGCAAAGCAAACTTCTCTTGCCATTGCAAGATCGGTTTATGGGTCCGAGAAAAAAACGCAGGGTGCGATAAAATTTTTAAAGGGATTAGCCAATGAATAACGGTAAAGAGAAATTGTTTAATAAAGCGGTCGTACAACTCGTTTCGGTTGTCGTATTATTTTTTATATATTTACTGCTGCTCCCCTGGACGGCCCAGAAAGTATATATTAAAAATTATCTTGTAGACGGCTTATGTTTGTTCGGCGTTATTTTGTTGCTTATTTCTTATGCCAATAAAAATAAATTCGATATGTTCGAACCGATTTATTTCATATCGGCAATATACGTTTTGATGTATTTTATAACGCCGATATACGATATCTTGACCGAAGAATATTTATGGTACGGATATAATTTATTTGAATACGGCGTCACGTCGAGTTTAATCGCTTTTTTAGGGTATTTTGCGTTTTACGTTTTTTACAGATTCAGCTTTGAGAAGGGAAAAGATAGAAGTATTATTTTTGATACCTTAGACCAACAAAACGAACGGAGCGTGGCATCCGATACGGGTTTAATTGCGGTGATTCTGGTTATGTATGTCGTTTGTTTTGTCGCTAATTTATGGTACTTAGTGCAGTATTATGGGGCGAGTCTTTTATACGTGCTGACGTTAGGACTATTAGGAGAGATGAGCGGAACGCCTACGGACGCTTCGATAGGATTTATCTCAATGTTATCTTATTGTTTGCCGACGACGGTTTTATTATATTGGGAGTACGGTAAAAGCAAGCTCTTAAAAATAATATTGTTCGTGCCGATGTTGATGATGCAGATCACACGCGGCTTTCGTTTTTTCGTTATTCAAATTTTTGTCACGTTTTTTGCCTATTATTTCATTCGGAAGGGAAAACGTCCGAAATTGAAGGCGTTATTGGGACTGTTCGTGCTTTTGATGATCCCCGTGTTATTGATGACTCTTTTCCGCGATACGATCCGCGCCGGTGGAGGATTGAGTATTTCGACTTTTTCCGCGAGTAGATTGAAGGAAGGATTCGACGCGGCGTTTTGGGATAATCTTCGGATTTATCAAAATTTTTACGGTATGGTAGGCGTTATACCCGAAGAATTCGGATTTGTTTACGGGCGTCAAATGATCGTAGGCACGTTAGTGATGATGATCCCGAGAGCGTTGTGGCCTGGGAAAATTTCGATGTACGGTGGGGAAGGATTGGTTACTTTAATAGGTGCTAATATTGCGGCAGGACAAGCGTATCCGAATCTCGGGGAATATTATTATGCGATCGGTGTATTTGGCGTTGTTTTATTTATGTCGCTTTACGGTTGGTGGATGAAACGGGAACGCGTTAAAAATATGCCGAAACGATCGGGCGGCTTGAATAATATTATATTTGCGGTTTTATTGGGGGCGAATTTACAATTGATCATCCGAGGATATACGCCGAGCAATTTCTGGTACTTGATCTTTTCGATTTTACCTGTAATCATTTTGAAATTTTTGTTCCCTAAAATAGAACGAGGTAGAGATAAATGAAAATTATTGTAGCACACCCAGGGCGACAACATTCGTTCCGCTTGGCGTCTGCTTTAAAAAAAGCAGAAATGTTAGATTGTTACGTAACGACGATTTACGATAAAGAAAGCTCTGTTTTGATGAAAGTTCTTAAAAAATTTCTTTCCAAGGATAATCGGAAAAGAGCAAACGGAAGGAAAAACAAGGATTTAACCGATGAGGAAGTAGTTCTTTATTGTCGATTCGGCGGGTTGTTGGAAGCATTCCTGGCCAGGATAGATAAAACGAAACTCTTTTACAGTTGGTTGCAACGCGTGAACGCAAATCGTTTTGGAAAAAAAGTAGCGAAGCTTGCCATCAAGAGAAACGCAGACGCCGTTATTACATACGATTGTAATGCATTAAAATGTTTTGAACTTCTCGAAAAGAAAGCGCCTAAAATAAGAAGAATTATGGACGTATCGTCTGCGGCGCGACCATATAGAAAAAAAATATACGAAGAGGAGATACGAAAATCGGGGCATTCGGATTTAAGGAAGGAAAATATTGAATTTTGGAGTAAAAAAAAGATTCGCAGGTTCCAAAAAGAGATTGATAGAACTCAATTTTTTCTGACACCTTCTCAATTTGTACAACATAGTTTGATAGGGTGTGGCGTTGCAAAAGAAAATATATATATTGTGCCTTACGGGGCAAACGTTAGTGGGGAAATGTGTTTAAAAGAACAAAAAGAACAATTGAAATTGCTTTTTGTCGGCAATGTGAATTATAATAAAGGAATTTCGTATTTAATCGATGCGATTTCCACTTTTTCAGAAAATGAAATTTGTTTAACGATCGTGGGACAATATGATTCGTCCGTTTGGTACGTAAAACGCGCGAAGGAATCACGAAACGTTACGTTTACGGGAAGAGTGACATTTGATAAAATGAAGGAAATTTATCAACAAGCCGACGTATTTATAATAGATTCTTTTGCGGAAGGAATGGCGCAGGTCGGAATCGAAGCGATGGCTTGCGGCTTGCCGATTATTTGTTCGCAAAATTCAGGCGTTTCCGATTTAGTGACCGAAGGACAAAACGGTTTTATCATTCCTTGCGGGAACGTAGAAGCTCTAAAAGAGAAGATCGGATGGTTTTTGGAGCATAGAAATCAAATCTCAAAAATGGGAGAATCAGCGAGCGAAGTGGCTCGTAAATACTCTTGGGGATTTTATGAATATAACGTGACAAAGACATTGAATCAAATTGTGGAGGCTAAATGAAACAAGAGAAATTGTTGATCGTTCATTTGGTATATACGCTTTTCGGTGGCGTAGCGACGGTCGCGGGAAATTTGATGAAAGAACAACATAGCAAAGGCGTAAAAGTTGCCGTTGCATACGTTGAAGACGACGATTTTCTCCAAAATATGGTAGGCTTTAAATTTGAAAAGTTGCAAGTGCCATCTCCGAAATTTTGGGGACAAAATATGCTTTTCGGTATGAATATTCAAAAAGTATATGGGTATTTTAAAAATAAATATACCGAGTATGAGATAGTTATTCACGCGCACAATGTACAAACGTTAGGGCTATTTGCAAACTTGAAAGGGATTCCGTGCGTGTGTACGTTGCACGGATTTCACGCCAGAACGAATAAATTCCGATCGTTATGCAGTAGTTTTATGTACAGGAATATTCTGAGGAAAATCAAAAAGAAAAAAGGAGCTATAATCAGCGTAAGTAATAGTATTGCAAAATTCTATGATCCGAAAGGGCAATACGGAATAAAAACGATATATAACGGTACGCCTAAGCCGCAAACGGAAAGACAAGAGCATAATGAGTTTGTCGTCGGGCATATTGGAGATATCAGTTATGCAAAAGGATTCGATGCGTTGTTAAGAGCTTTTTCCTTGGCGGTACGCGACTATCCAAATCTTCGTTTATTGGTCGCAGGAAAATATAAAACAATCAGCGAAGAAGACACGGCGAGGATAATCGAAGAATTGGGGTTAAGAGGGAAAGTGGAATGTTTAGGCTTTGTCAACGACGCAAGTAAAACGATTATGCCAAAAATTGATTTGCTCGTGTTGGCGTCTCAAAACGAGGGTTTCCCGATGGCAATCGTTGAAGCAATGTCCTATGGAATTCCCGTTATGGGAACGATGGTTGGAGGGATTCCAGAGATTATTCAAGAAGGTTATAACGGTTATTTCGTGGAAAGTGAAACCGATATAGCTGAAAAGATCAAGAAGCTTTGCTACGACGAGCAACTTTATACGCAATTATCGATTAATGCGCAAAAGACTTTTACTGAAAAGTTTGAAATGAAAATAATAGACAAAAAATATTTTACGGAATATGAACAGGTAAGGATAAAATGGAAAACAAGAAGATAAGTGTCATAATTCCCATTTATAACGTGGAAAAATATTTGTCGCGTTGTATAGATAGTGTAATCAAACAAACTTTTCAAAATTGGGAATTATTAGCGGTTGACGATGGGTCTAACGATAAAAGCGGAGAGATTTTAGATAACTATTCCCGAAAGGATAGACGTATAAAGGTTTTCCATATCGAAAACGGAGGCGTTGCTAATGCCAGAAATTACGGGCTAGAACGAGCACGAGGAGAATATGTTTTCTTTTTAGATTCTGACGATTGGCTAAAAACGGTCGCATTAGAAAGAATGATAGCGGAATTTTCTTCTGAAATTGATATCGTTCAATGTTGTTATGAGGAAATCAATGATCAAGGAGAACAGATTTCAAAGCTTGTTAGAAATTTCGAGTTTGTTTCGAATAATGAAGAAGTTTTAAAGCAATATTTTTTGAGGAATTTATGTCAGAGCTGTTGGGGGAAATTGTATCGAAAATCAATTTTAACAAGTATTCGATTTGATTCTGCATTACAGGTGGGGGAAGATTCAAAATTCGTATATCAAATATGTAAAAAGACAAAAGGCGCTAAGATTTTAGAAGGCAGTTATTATTGTTATTTCATTAGATCTGGCTCTTGTATGCATCAAAAATATTCTGAAAAACACATACAAGCTTTAAAAGTTATTGATTTACAATTAGAGGAAACAAAAGATAATAAGACTCTTTATCCATTGGTAATCAAATGTGAAGTTATTCTTTGCTATGATTTGATGAAAAATTTTTTGAATATGGAAAATAAAAAAGAAATTGTTTCAATGTTAAGAATGAGAATTTTAAAGAGGAAAAAGCAAATTTTAAAATCTGCATTATACACGAAAAAGTTTAGGATAGGAACAGTTTTATTATGGCTTTTGCCAACTGTATTTTATAAAAAATTTTCTAAAGAATAAAAATTACCGATATTGTAAGACTATTGAAGTTAATTAAGTAGGTAAGGATAAAATGGAAAACAAGAAGATAAGCGTCATAGTCCCCGTTTATAATGTGGAAAAATATTTGTCACGTTGTATAGATAGCGTGTTGCAGCAAACTTATAAAAATTTTGAACTTATTCTTATAGACGACGGCTCAACAGATAATAGCAGTAAAATTTGTGATATTTATGCAAAAGCAGATGATAGGATAAAAGTTTTGCATAAGAAAAATGAGGGCGTATCGGTAGCAAGAAATATTGGTATTGATATTGCGCAAGGAGAATGTATTTTCTTTGTTGATAGCGATGATTGGGTTTCAGAAAACTGTTTGCATTTTTTAACATCTGCTATGGAAAGAAATCCTGTGCAATTAGTAGCGGGGTCTTTTCAGTATAGGTCAATTAAATGTAAATCTCATGTATTGCCTGAAACATTTTGGGCGCTAAATAAAAACGATAATATTCTTAATCTCTCTTGTGTGTGGAATCAACTATTTTTATCAAAAATCATTAAAGAAAACAATTTAAAATTTCCCTTGGGAATGAAATACGGTGAAGATACATTATTTCATCGAGAGTACTTAAAACATTGTGAAATGATTTATACGATATCTGATATTGGATATTATTATAATAGCTTAAATGCAAATTCAGCCAGTAAAAAAATTTATAAAGGAATGACGGATTGGTATTTAAGATTGATTGATTCATATATAGATTTGTTAAATTATTTTAATATTCGGCAAGAACAAGTAAAAGAAAAGGTGAGAATATATATTAAGCAGAATTTTTTGGATTATGTTCACAGAATAGTGGAAAAATATCAAAGAAAAGAAGCTAAAAGGAAGATAAGGGAAATTATAAAAAGTTTTCAAATTTATTTTGAACAATATGAAGTTAGAGATATCGATGTGGAGCTTGTATATAAACAAAGCAAGAAAAACATCAGAAAAATAAAATTAAAAATACCGATCAAAAGGTTGTTGTCTCCTATTCTTGAAAAATATAGAGATGGAGTGAAGAAGTTAGAATTATAGGTGCTTGGAGAAATAACTTAAATGAAAAGAATCGGAATTATTACTCATTATTACAAAACAATAAATTTTGGCGGGGCATTACAAGCTTATGCGCTTAGTCAAATGCTTAATACGAAAAATTTCAAGGCGGAACAGATCTCGTATGTCTTTAGAGGAACTATTCAAAAATTGAATGAAACGTTATTCGACAGAATTAGACGAAATGGAATAATAGGAAGTATACGCATTATTACTACTTCTGTTTTTTCACATATATCTATTAAAAAATTACTTGTTGAAAAAGATCAAAAAAAGCATAACGTTGTGGAACGGCGCAGACAAGCGTTTGCTCATTTTACCGAACAAATTATTCCGCATAGCGAAAAGGCTTATACAAAGGAAACTATTTCCGAATGCGTCAACGATTACGAAGTTTTTATAACGGGTAGCGATCAAGTGTGGAATGTACAGTGGTATCATAAATCGTTCTTTTTGGATTTTGTTCCCCCTGAAAAAACGAAAATCTCTTATGCTGCGAGCATTGCAAGGAATTCTTTGACGGAAAAACAGCAAGAAATTTTTCGTAACAGCTTAAAGGATTATAAAGCGGTTTCTTTGCGAGAAAAAAGCGGAGTGCCTTTGATTGAAAAGCTTTCCCCCGTACAACCGATTGCCGTTTTAGATCCTACTCTATTGCTTTCAAAAGGCGATTGGGACGATATTTGCGCTGAGCGTGTCGTACCGCAAAAATATGTGTTTTGCTATTTTTTGGGAGATAATAAAGCAGAAAGAACGATCGTACAAAAGTTTGCAAAGCAAAAGGGATTGGAGATCGTTACGATCTCTTATGCAAGTGGTAATTCAGCTTCGTTTAATCGGAAGTTCGGAGATATTAAACTGTATGATACCCCGCCCGAACAATTTATCTCTTTGATTAAACACGCGGAATACGTGTTTACGGATAGCTTTCACGCCGTAGTGTTTTCGTTTATTTACCAAAAGCAGTATTTCGTGTTCAATCGCGATAAAAAAGCGTCAATGAGTTCTCGTATAAGAGATATCACGGAGTTATTCGGAACGACGGAGAGATTTTGCGATGGGAAAGAGCGGGAAAATTTGAAGTACGTATTAAGTTTGAATGATATTGATTATTCGGAAGAAAATACTGAATTTGAGAAATTAAAGGCAAAGTCGATCGACTTTTTGAACAGAAATTTGGAACAAGAATAATGGTAAAAAACAGTAGTCAATTAAAAATCGGATCGTTATTGTCTTATGGACAGATGATTTTATATATTCTTATAGGGTTGTTATATACGCCTGTTATGATCCGATTGCTCGGTCAAAGTGAATACGGATTATATAATACGGTTTCTTCTACGATCTCTATGTTGTCCGTTTTAAATTTAGGCTTTACTAGCGGCTATATAAGGTATTATGCTAAGTATAAAAAAGAAGAAAATGCAGATGCGATTGGAAAGCTGAACGGCCTTTTTTTGATAATATTTTCGATAATAGGCGTAGTAGCGTTTCTTTGCGGCTTGTTTCTTTCTTTTAATCTAACCTTAGTATTTGATAACGGTTTAACGTCGCAAGAGTACGATACGGCAAAAATTTTGATGTTGTTGCTTAGTGTGAACCTTGCATTATCTTTTTCCTTCGGCGTTTTTTCTAATATTGTTTCCGCCCACGAGAAGTTTATATTTTTAAAGCTTTTGGGAATGGTAAAAACGGTTTTTAGTCCTTTGATAACCTTGCCGATCTTATTGTTGGGGTTCGGTTCGGTTGCTTTAGTGATCGTAAACGTTTCCGTGTCGATTGTCGTAGACTTGCTTTACGCAATATATGTAAAGGTAGCATTGAAACAGAAATTTGCGTTCGGACATTTTGAACGAGGTCTTTTTAAAAGCTTATTCGTTTATTCTGGATTTATCGCTATTAACCTTATCGTTGATCAAGTCAATTGGAATATTGATAAATTTTTGCTTGGTAGATATCAAGGCACAATTTCTGTTGCCGTGTATTCAGTTGGGTATTCGTTATATCAGTATTATATGACGTTTTCAAGTGCTATTTCAAGCGTTTTTACGCCGAGGATTCACAGAATCGTGAATGAAACTATTGATAACCCTGAAATTCAAAAAAGGCAATTAACGGATTTATTTATTAAAGTGGGTAGGATACAATTTCTAATTTTGGGATTGCTCGCGAGTGGCGTTGTTTTTTTTGGCCAACCGTTTATTTATTATTGGGCGGGGAACGGGTATGAGGATTCGTATTACGTAGCGCTCTTATTGATTATTCCCGCCTCGATCGCTTTGATACAAAATTTGGGGATTGAAATCCAAAGAGCGGAAAACAAACACCAATTTCGAAGTATTGTTTATTTGGTTATGGCGTTGGTAAATTTGGGACTATCGATCGTTCTTTGCCAAAAATACGGCGCGATCGGAAGCGCGATTGGAACTGCTATTTCGCTTATTGTTGCAAATGGATTAATAATGAATATTTATTATCAACAACGTTGTAATATCAATATTTTGGCATTTTGGAAAAGTATATTGAGGATGAGTGTAGGACTAATTATCCCGGTTATATTTGGTGTTTTAATTGTGCGATTTATAAATTTATATAAAGTGGTATATTTATTACTTTGCATGATGGGATATGTTATTATATATAGCCTTTCAATGTGGCTATTGGGAATGAACGATTACGAAAAACAACTTATAAAAAGACCTTTGCTAAAAGTTTTCAAGAGGAGTAAATGATAGAAATTATTAAAAAATCACAATGTAGCGGGTGTCACGCTTGTGCGAGTGTTTGTCCGAAAAATTGTATAACGATGGCCAAAGATGAGGAGGGTTTTTTATATCCCAAAGCCGAATCAAGTGAATGTATCGAATGTGGGTTATGTAAAAAAATTTGTCCGATTTTAAATCCTTTGGAATGCGAAAAATCTGAGAAAGATATCGTTGCTTATGCTGCGATGAATAAGGCGGAAGATATTCGTTTAAAAAGTTCGTCGGGGGGCGTATTTACTGCGCTTGCGACTGCTGTTTTACAAAAAGGCGGAGTAGTATTTGGAGCAGCATTTAACGAAGAATTCGAAGTGGTGCATAAATTCGTAGAAACGGTAGAAGTTTTACAGGATTTTCGTGGCTCAAAATATGTGCAAAGTACTATTGGAGATACATATAAGCAAGCGGAAAGATTTTTAAAGCAGGACCGATGGGTGTTATTTACTGGAACGCCTTGTC